>ERZ808252.1379-NODE-1379-length-17911-cov-10.993280_pt1 | contig 17911 bp, 14 predicted proteins | sample MGYA00521242_ERZ808252 | MGnify/ENA primary metagenome ERZ808252 (study PRJEB31516, sample SAMN03275581) | gut metagenome | biome: mammalia-associated habitat; material: feces | host: Papio cynocephalus | place: Kenya | collected 2012-08-07 ...
GCATCCCGCTGTCAATCCCGGGAATGAGCGTGCCGATCAAGCTCGGAATCGCCGGCGGGCCGATTATCGTGGGGATTCTCATGGGAGCATATGGTCCGCGCTTCCACCTGACGACCTACACGACCTACAGCGCCAACCTGATGCTGCGCCAGCTGGGCCTCACGGTCTATCTCGCCGCTCTTGGACTGAGCGCCGGACCCGGGTTCTTCGAGACGGTCTTCCGTCCGGAGGGTCTGCTGTGGATTGGGGTGAGCATCCTGCTGGCCATCGTGCCGGTGCTGGTCATAGGCTTTGTCGCCTCGAAGTTCTGCAAAACTGAATATGCATCGAACGTTGGGATGCTCTGCGGGGCGATGGCGAACCCGATTGCCCTCAACTATGCGCTGAGCACGGTCGATGACGATGAGCCGTCCGTAGCCTACGCCACGGTCTACCCGGTGTGCATGTTCCTGCGTGTGATTACGGCCCAGATGCTGATGCTGTTCTGTATATGAAACCTCCCCCCCAAAAAAAAGATTCCGAATGCCGGACTGAATCTTGAATAAAATTTTGCTATTTTTGCACCCATGGGCACGGGCGAAGCCGCCGGGTGCTCTGGATATAGAACTTGTCTTGGGATGAACATTCACGAAACGGAAGAAAGGCTGGAAGCCAAGGGTATAAGGCCTACGGCAAACAGAATACTTGTGCTGAAGGCGCTCGGAGAGGCAGGACGCCCGATGAGCCTCGCTGGTCTTGAGGCTCAGATTGAGTCAATGGATAAGTCCAGCGTGTTCCGGACGCTGACCATGTTCCTTGAAAAGGATCTCGTCCACTCGTTCGAGGACGGGCGAGGTGTCATAAACTATGAATTATGCACCGAGGAAGGCCACTGCGACCACCACGATGCACATATTCATTTCTACTGCGAACGCTGTCACCGTTCCTACTGCATGGAGCACATAAATCTCGACTGGGTGCGGGTTCCTGAAGGGTTCGAACCGCACGCCTATTCCTTTGTCATAAAGGGCATCTGCCCCCACTGCAGGTAGACCAGAGCCCAAAACGTTCCGGTCAGATCCATACCGAAAACCTCCGGCATCACGGCTATTTTGGCTGTGATGCCGGAGGCTTCCAATATTGACAAATTCTCAGTTTTCCACGGGCCGTATGACATAGTTGAATGTCATCTCCTGAGGCTTAACAAGATATTCTTTACGAGGGAGGGCATTCCATGAGTCAACGCAGCCAAGACCCATCTGGACAAGGTCAAAATTCACCCATGTAAGTCCATCGGAACGGCGGTCTTCAAACGCTATGGCCTTGAGTTTGAGAGAATGGCGTGTGCCGCTCTTTTCGCAGTCAATCTGCTCGGCCGAGAACGGAAGTGCGGAAGCCGAAAACGGAACATCAGAGGAAATCTCCAGGCCCGTACCATTGTCGTTCAGGACACGGATCCACTTGAGCTGTGTCTTGGTGCCGGACTCCTGAGGACGGACATATCCATAGTGGTACTGGTCCTCAACCCGCTGAACATAGTGCCCGACAATGGCAGCCGAATTGCGGTCGCAGTAGTTCTCGAATGGCCCCTTCCCGAAGAACTCGACATTGGAGAAACCGCCCGGCATAGCCAGACGCATGCCGAACCGTCCCAAAAGAGGAGCCTCTGAAAGTTTGCCGGCATCCTTGAGGGACTCACTTACGGCAATGGCGCCATCGCCATATATTTTATATGTAATCGTAACCTTCGCAGCCTCACCGATAGGCGCATATTCCGTAACTACTTGAACGAAATCTCCTTTGTCCTCGGATGTGAACAAAACCGCCTTGTACTCTGCATCCCTCCAGAGCTTCTGAGCAGCAGGGAACTTCATTCCCCTATAATTAGCCCCCATATCATTCTCGGTCGCGGCACGCCACAAGATCGGCTCAAGTGGATGCGAAATCAGGGGCTTGTCATTGAGAGTATAGCCAACTATCTCACCGGTAGCCTTGTCGAATGTAATCCTCCACACATCACCCCTATCAGCGAGCACCCCAGCATAAGGCATTATCCCATAGAACGATACAAGGTTTTCTCCCTCATCTATCCCGAATGGATGAACCTCCGGTTCATAGGCGATGCATGCGGATGAAGCTATGAGAATCTGATCATAGGCGACTTCGCTGCCGGCAGGAAGGATGCCGTCCTTTTTATTCAGCGTGTAACGAACATTGAGGTAAACATCGTGTCCGTCAAGAGAACCGCCGCAGGCATCAATCACATCATCTGCCGTATAGCCCAAGTTCACCTTGCCGCTACTCTGAGGCGCGATGGCAAGTTCCTCCGATGCATGCCCACTGAGTACCGCCTCGCCATCGCACTCAACACTCCAAGAGAGATCATATCGGGAGAGGTCTATAAAGAAATACTCGTTGAAAACATCAACTTTTCCGTCAAGAGCCTGTTCAGCAGGAGCTGAAGTGAGTATGCTGCGCTGTTGGTACGCCACCTCATATGCGTGAGGATGAAGACTGCGGTCGGAAGCTATGACTCCGTTGCAGTTGAAGGATTCGTCCGTTGGATCGTAGTCATTGAAGTCTCCACCGAAGGCGAAAATGTGGTCAGTTCCATACTTTTCTCCGTCAACGGGCCACCACACTGCCTGATCGACAAAATCCCATATGAATCCACCCTGGAAGTGAGGATACTTACGGATAAGATCCCAGTATTCCTTGAAACCACCGAGAGAATTTCCCATCGCATGGGCATATTCGCATTGGATGAGAGGCTTGTCAGGATTAGTCTTCACAAAGTTCTCGCACCTGTCGTAGTTCCAATACATCGGGCATATAATATCGGTGCCGCGGCTGTTTTCCACATAAACATTCTGCTCATATTGTACGGGGCGGGTGTTGTCCCAACCCTTGAGCCAATCATAGGCATCAAAGAAGTTCTGCCCATCTCCAGTCTCGTTGCCGAGACTCCAGACAATAATTGAAGGATGATTGCAGTCGCGGTGAGCCATTCGCTGAACGCGTTCTACGATAGTCTTGTTATAGGCCGGATTCTTGGCAATGGCATCCTTGCCATACCCCATCGCATGTCCCTCGACATTGGCCTCATCCACGACATAGAGCCCGTACTTGTCGCAGAGTTCGTACCACAGCGGGTCGTCCGGATAGTGGCAGGTGCGCACCGCATTGAAATTGAGTTGCTTCATGATGAGTATATCCCTCTCCATGTCGGCAGGAGACACGACATATCCTTTATATGGATTCATCTCGTGGCGGTTCACACCCTTTACAAGAATAGGCTCGCCGTTGACGAGAAGCTGGCCTCCCTTTATTTCAACGGTCCTGAATCCGAATCTGAGGGACGCCGTCTGAGTCTCCTCCCCCTTTTTGTTCAGGGCTATGAGTTCCAGCGTATAGAGATTGGGAGTCTCGGCTGTCCAAAGACTTGCAGAAGGCAACCCGCCCTCAACTCTTGCGCAGGGAAGACCATTCTCGGACTTGTCCTTGGAATTCACGGAAGCATCGCCGGACGCTGCAATCTCTCCCTCCGCATCCAGAATCTGCCAGCGAATCTTCGCAACACCGGGAGTAGTTTCCGCGCAGATAGTGTAATGTCCGTCAGCGTTTCCGTTTACGTAGATATTCTCTATCCTCTGTTTCGCACGGGAGAATACATAGACGTCACGGGCTATGCCGGCGAATCTCCAGAAATCTTGGCATTCGACATATGTGCCATCGCACCAGCGGAAAATTTCAAGCGCTATGGTATTCTCGCCCAACTTCACGAACTTCGTGATATCAAAACGAGCCTCAAGTTTCGAGTCCTCACTATACCCTACTTCCTTTCCGTTAATCCAGACCCTCACGTTGGAAGTAGCGGAGCCGATGTGAAGCACGATATCCTGACCTTTCCACTCGTCACTGAGGAAAAACCCGTGGCGATACTGCCCGACATAGTTATGCTCGTCCGGGACAATCGGAGGAGTGTACGGGAAATGACCATTCCATGGATACTGAACATTCACATAGAGAGGATCGCAGTAGCCGTTCATGTCCCAAAGTCCCGGAACTGGCATCGTCCCCCACTGCGAGTCGTCATAATCACCCTTGTAGAAGTCTGCCGGACGGGTGTTGGGATCTTGGTTGAAATTGAACTTCCAAAGTCCGCTGAGGCTAAGTTTCAGGCCATCGGCTTCGAATGTTGTCGTCATAGGAAGACGATTGATCTCATTGACATCAGGGTCTTTCCACGGCTCGACCGCCGCCTTCCCCTTTGCAATGGCATTTGCGCCCAAACTCATCAGGCTGAGAGCAATGCACAGAAGTGTTGAAATTTTACGCTTCATTAAGTTAATATGTTTGTGTTATTCAGAAAATTCATTTTACTTATATGATTTCGATATCACCTATCTGCACCCATCCCTGACGGCCATCAGATATCTCAACATTCGTCCACGAGCCCACTGAGTCGATTATCTTAACTTTAGTACCCTCGTGGAGTATGAATAGGTCCATCGTTCCGTCCGGAGAGGATTCTGCCGATATGACAGGTTTCATCACTATCGCCTCATCACGGAGGAAATAGTCATCTTTCTGATGGATCGAAAATCCGAGAGCCGCCCCTCCGATAATGAAGCAGACTATTGCCGCGACAAAACCGGCTCGCCTCCACCCAGCAGTAGGAGCCAAGAGGAAAAGCAGCAGCATAGAGCTCATGAGAGCGAGGAATACCAAGAAAATGATCGCCCACGAATCTGAGTCAAGGAGGTAGCAGAGCTTCAAGACCCATGTTTTGAGGAAAAATTGCGGAACCACGTCTATGCGGTCCTGAGTGCGGCTGTTCGCGAACTCAAGGTTGTAGCGAGCATCGGAGTATGAGGGATCGAGCCTCAGGGCACGTTCATAGTTTGCGATTGCCTTGCCGAGATTGCCGGATTTGAACCAAGCATTGCCGAGATTATAGTAGAGCTGCGGTGATTCGAGCCCGAGAGCCACTATCATATCATAACTCTTTACTGCGTCCTCCCAACGGCCATCGGTGTAAGCCGCGTTTGCGCTGTCCCATAGCTGCTCCGGATAGTCTGCCCGAGTCTCGGTGGCAGGCTGGGTCGTCACACCTGCCGTATCCTTTGATGGAAGTGCCGTATCGGTCCTGGAAGGCTGGGCGTAGGCAGCTGATGAGATAAATGCAAAGGCTATAAGCACCATTGCCGCCCCCGAAGAAGCTTTCTTTCCTGATTTCATTGAAGAGTCTATTGTTGATATGAGTTCCGCGGCCTTGTCATAGTGCGCCTGCATCGCCTCGTTCCCAGATGACGGAGAATAACGCGCAAACTCGCAGTCATCAATGAGGCCTACAAATGCCGTGATAGTATCCTTCGGGACACCGCCCTCTGCGAGCCGTGCCGAGATGTTGTCCTTGTTCAGTTCAGACATCGGAATGTTGAGTTTGTCGGCTATGAATCCGAGCAAAACCTTATGAAGTTCCTCATAGAAAGCAGTGTAAAGGTTCTGCTTGAGGAATACAGAAGCGGTCTTGAGCTGCTTCAGAGCCTTTTTCGTGGCCTTTCTGTTCCTATTCCCCACAATGTCGGCGCGCCTTGCAGCCAATCTGCGGAAGGCGAACCAGCAGAGAGCAGCGGCAAGAAGAATTGCGAGACAAACGGCGACAAACGGCGCTGAATCGACGAGGAACCAACCCTTGTCAGAAAAACGGGCCGGCTTCGTAGAGATGAAGCGGATGTCCTGCCCGAGACTTCGGACGTCATTCTGTTGAACTCCAGGAACCACGGTTCCTCCCGATGGAATGTCCGCGCCTTTCTCCACGGTGAAGTTGAGTGGCTGGGTCTGCACAGTGACATAGCGCCCCGCCTCCACGTCATAGTAACTATACTGAATCGGCTCAATGGTGAAATCCCCTGCACTGCGCGGTATGAACGGAAACTCAAACTCCTTTGAGCCGGAAAGCGAACCTTTAGCGCTCTTGTCGGTAATCTTCGTGTCATAAACCTCCATATCAAGCGGGAAATTCACCTTAGGAGCCGCCAGCAGGGAGACATTGCCTCGTCCAGACACGCTAACTATCAAAGAGTTGGCCTCGTGAGTTTTAAGCTTATCCTTGGCAAGTTTCGCACTTATGCTGAACTTTCCCACTCCACCGCCAAACGATGCCGGGGCACCTGCAGGGAGCGGTGATACGTTCACCGTCACGGCCTTCGAGGACACTTTTTTCCTTACAGTCTGATAATCATCGAAGAAGCCGTCAAATATGCTTCCAGTACGGGACTGAACCCTCACATTGACAAGGCACACAAGTTCCGCAGGATCTATGGTCAGCCTGCCGGTCTGCTGCGGTATGAGAATGTATCGGCGCAGCACAGCGGCATCATAAATTTTTCCATTGTATGTCTCGCGGGTGAACTCGATGTTTGTAGGAGCCTCGACCTCCTGGCTCCAGAAGCCTGTGAATGAAGGGAATGTGGCATTCTCGAAGCCCGACAGATTGGCTCGCTGATAAATCTTCAGTGTGGCATTAATTGGCTGTCCTACAACGACATTTGTTCTGTCAAGAGAAAGATTGAGGAATATCTCTCCCGTTGCCGCCTCCTGTCCGCGGGCCGTGCTGCCGCCATTCTGTCTTTTAGACGATCCACCGCCCATCGCGCTCGGGTCGGAAGGGACTCCGTTCGAGCCAGACTGGGATGATGACTGTGACGATGAACTATCCTGTCTGACCACGGACACTGTCACCGGACGGGAGACAATCTCATCGCCCTTAATCTTTGCCGTCGCTGAAGGCAGCGTGAACTCTCCTACCGACTTAGGCATAAGGATGTAGGTGTAGGACACCTGCCTTGAAGATGTCCGCTTGCCGTTAATTATGCTGATGCTCGATGATGAACTTTTCTGCGGTCCCCACACTAAGTCAAAATCCGCCGGACAGTCCCAACTGAAGTCAGAGGGGGTACTCTCACCCTCAATCACGAATGTCACGTTAAACTGTTCGTTCAGATCCACGACATTGTGCGTCTGAACCTGAATTGAAGTCTGCGCAGCCGCTGCAAACGCCGCAAGCGCCAAAGTTATGATTGTCAATATCCTCTTCATCTTATCCGAATATCATTTTCGAGCCATATCCCCTCTCCAAATCTCCTTTCGAGCCGTATTTCCACTGACGCCGACAATGCCGACCTACCAATTCTTCTCCTTCTGTCGAGACTTCACCATCGCCGCCTTCTCCTTGTTGACCTTGTCCTGAGTCTCCTTTTCCTTTGCCTGGATGGCCTGGAGCATCTGCTGCGCCGCCTGAGGACTTATCTTCTGCTCCTGAGGCTGGCCCTGCCCGTCACGGTTGTCCTGCGGAGGCTGCTGGCCGTTGTTGTCCTGATTCTGGTCATCGTCTTCATCCCGGTTGTCCTGGTTGTCACTTTTGTCCTTATCTTGGTCGTTATTTCCTTGATTGTCCTGATTCTGGTTCTGATCCTGGTTCTGCTGATCATTGTTCTTATCCTGATCGTTCTGACCATCTCCGCCACCATTCTGCTGCTGATTTTCGAGCATCTTGCGCGCATAGATGTAATTTTCCTTGGCGTCAAGGTCGTCCGGACGCATCAGAAGCGACTTCGCAAAGGCATCGACCGCCGTCTTATAATCCTTGGAAGCCAACGCCATATCTCCGAGATTGTAGTAATAATCAGCGCCATGGCCGCTCTCTACCGCTCCCTGCTCCACCTTCTGCATAGACTTCATCGCTGCCTGCGCATCACCCTGTCTGTAAAGATCTGCGGCAAGATTGTAATTCGCGGCGACAGAAGTCGAATCCTTCACGAGAGCCTTGCGGTAGTTGATTTCCGCCTCTTTCCAATTCTGTTTCCTATAGTCGCGATTGCCGCGTCGCACGTCCTTCCTATCCATCTGTGCGGAAGCCATAGAAGGCATGAGCAGCAGCAAAGCAAACGTCAGCAGCACAATATAATATATATGTCCCTTTCCCATATCACCGGATTTCATATGTTCATAAAACCGCATCATTCAATCACTTCGTCTTTCCGAACAGACTGAACTTCGTTTTCCGCTCCCCGACAAGACAGGTCAGGACAAAGAAAACCAAGGCTGCGGCAAAGAAGTACATATACTGCTCATCGTATTCCTCAAACACGACCGAACTTAACTTCTCCGCATCCATCTTTTTTATATCGTCTATTATCGGATTGAGTCCGAACTCCGTATTTCCGGCACGGACGTACGCACCGTTTCCAGCGGCGGCAATTTCCTTCAGCATAGCTTCATCGAGCTTTGTGACAACAATATTGCCATCGCGATCCTTCAGCAATCCTCCATCCGCTAGCGGAATTGGCTTGCCCTCAGGAGAGCCCACACCGATTGTATACACCCGAATTCCAGCCTCGGCCGCCTCTTTTGCCGCCTTGACTGGGTCATCCTCGTGATTCTCGCCATCGGTTATGACTATTATAGCACGGCTCTTGTCGCTCTGCGCGCTGAACGAGCGTGAGGCTGTCCTAATGGCATCGGCAAGCGCGGTACCCTGAATCGGCACAGATTCGGTGGAGATAGAACTCAGAAACATCTTCGCCGAGACGTAATCCGTAGTAATTGGCAATTGGACGTATGAACTCCCGGCGAAAACGATCAGACCTATGCGGTCATCGTGGAGCTTATCAACGATTCGGGAAATTGCGAGCTTGGCACGTTCCAGCCTATTCGGAGAGTAATCCTGAGCAAGCATGGAGTTTGAAACATCGAGGGCAATCACCACTTCGGCACCCTTCGTCTCATGTTCCTTAAGTTTCGCGCCTATGAGCGGCCTGGCCATTCCGATGGAAAAAAAGGCGAAGCCTATTGTAAACAGCACTACTTTCCACCAACCGCGTGCACCGGAATAGGACGGCATCAGCCGAGCCACGAGTTCCAGATCTCCAAACGAGGCAATGCGCTTTTTCCGCAGCCTGCGGAATATTGCATAGACTACCGGAAAGAGCGGAACGAGCAGCAACAGCCAAAGATATTGAGCATCAGCAAAATACAGCATAATCAATCATTTTACGGCAGTTTTCTGAAAACCGCGACCTGAAGTATGAAAGCGGCAAGCAGCGAGAACAAGGCGACAAGCGCGTATGTCCCGAACAATTCCTTATACACTGGGAAACTGTCAATTGTTGTCCGAGCCTTTTCCATCTTGTTGATTTCAGAATAGATCTCGGCTAACTTCGTGTTGTCCGTGGCGCGGAAGTAGCGCCCTCCGGTAGTCTCGGCAACCTGAGAAAGAAGTTTCTCGTCAATTTCTACCTTAACTTTCTGAATTTCAACGCCCCACGGAGTCATCACCGGATAAGGTGCCGTTCCGTTCGCGCCGACGCCTATAGTGTAGACGCGTATCCCGTAGGTCTTCGCGATCTCTGCGGCAGTCTCTGGGGCTATCTCACCGCAGTTGTTCACACCATCCGTAAGCAGAATCACTACACGGCTCTTCGCATCCGAGTCCTTCATCCTCGCAACAGCCGTGGCAAGCCCGTTTCCTATGGCAGTTCCGTCTTCGAGCAGATCGGTGCTGATTTCCTTCATGAGGTTGATGAGCGTCGCACGGTCGGTAGTCAGCGGACACTGGGTGAATGCCTCCCCCGCAAAGACCACGATTCCCATACGGTCGGAAGGCCTCTGGGATATGAACTCTATGGCGATGTCCTTTGCGGCGCTGATTCGGTCGGGGTTGAAGTCACGGGCGAGCATTGAAGTTGAAACGTCCATAGCGAATACGATGTCAATGCCCTCGGTGTCAATCTTCTCCATTTTCTCAGAAGAGCGGGGACGTGCAATCGCTATAATTATCATCACCATTGCGAGCAGCATCAGCGCAAAAGGGAGATGGCGGAGATATTCCTTCACGCCGTGTCCTCCCCTGAGCCACGGAACGGCAGTTGAGACACGAAGGTGAACCTGACGGCCGAACACCTCGCGGAGGATGTACAGAACCAGCAGAAGAGCCGGTATCACAGTGAGCCATAAAAGTTTCGGATACTCAAAAAACATCACTCACCCTCCTTCTTGTCTGCAGATTTGCTGGCATTCATATCATCCGGCACCGGAGCGAACCTGTCGTTATCATCTTTTGCCGTTTCTTCAGACTCTCTCGTCTCCAGTTCAGGCTGCACCGGAGACTCATCGGCGGCGGTCTCCCCATCACCGGCATTCAAATCGTCCTGATAGGTCTGCGTGACAAAACGCACGGCGAGGGGAAGCACCGCAGCGGTCTCCTGCTCTGAAGCGGTGTGCTTGGCGAACTTCACGTAGTCAGCGGTCTCGAACAGATTTTCGAGATCGTTCAGAAGTTCTTTCCTGTCAGCCGGCTCGTCAGCGAACTTAGGCTTCATCTCGCGGAAGATCTCATTCGTGGTCATCTCCATCGCTCCGATGTCATAGCGCGAGGCAATATACTCGCGCAGTACGTCCGTGACACCAGAATAGAACTGCTTCTGTTTCTCCGGAGCCCAAAGTCTGTTTCCACGAAAATTGTCAAGTTTGCGGAGCGCTACTATGTGGGCTGGATCCTTACGTTCCGGTCCCTCAGCAAGTTTTCGCCGATGAATCTTGACAAGGCAAACAATAGCAATCACAAGAAATACGACAAGATAGAACAGCCCCACCCACGGCAATATCTCGGCAGCAGTCAGGGGGTAACGGATTATACCCTTTATATCATGCGGCTGAAACGAAGCCGTATCAATGGGCATGGTCATAACCTTGAAGCGTAGGCTGTCAAAAATCAAAGTGTCCACCACTCCGTCCTTGGAAAGACGTGCTATTGGAAGTTCTCCGAGCTGGTATTCACCCTCATCGAAAGTTGTGAGAACCGTTGAAACCCTTATATCGTAACTTAGAGGACGATCCTTTTTTTCTTTATATGTCTTCAAAGTGTCTGTCTGCCACGGACGGAGGAACATGATTCCGCGCGCGGTGCTGTCAGTCAGCTGTGGGAATGCGTACTGAGTGCCCGCCTCAACATTGCCGAGGTTCACTCCATAGAGAAGTTGATCCGCGACCAAGATGCTGTCACGCTTCTGGAGCTGTTCTAGGAACGGAGCTCCGCCATGAATGCGATGGCCACCCTTGAGCTGTGGCGCGTCACTCGACACAACATCCGCCGCATCTGGCGTCACTGCCATTCCCTGCGCAGCGGAGGAAAATGCCAACATCATCAGCGACAAACTGCTTAATATAAATAATTTACATTTCATCTTCAATCAATATTTTCGCCTCAGTTCAAAGACAGGCTTCTCGCAATTGCGAAACTTGGGGACCTCATGTTCACTGTCGGCGACAATGTTGTTCGTCAACGCTGCTGAAACAGCCTCATCAGTGCCTGGACATAATCTTCGTTGACAGCAACGCTCACCTTGTCGATGTTATATTTCATCAGCATCCTCGATTCCGCCCCACGCAGCCCTCTGAACCATTCCTCATAGAGCCTACGCACCTTCGCTCTGCCGGTGTCCACCCACGCAGTGCGTCCAGTCTCCGAGTCCTTGATGTCCACGAGCCCTACATTCGGAATACTTGCCTCACGTGGGTCATAGACCTCAACCACAGAGAGATCATGGCGATTCACAGCAACCTTCAACGCTTCCTCATATTTCGGAACTCCATCGGCGTCAGCATCAATCATATCCGAAAGAACGAAAGCGTTGCAGCGTTTCTTAATCGCGTTGGTCAGATAACGAAGCGCTTCGGAAAGATCGGTCCCAGTCGACTGTGGCTCGAACTCAAGCACCTCACGTATGATATGCAGAAGGTGTGAACGTCCCTTCTTGGGCGGAATGAACTTCTCGACATGGTCACTGAAGAACAGCGCGCCAACCTTGTCATTGTTAAGAATCGCCGAAAAGGACAAGACCGCCGAAATCTCGGCTATCATGTCCCTCTTCGTCATCCCGGAAGTTCCGAAAAGCCCAGATCGGCTGACATCAACCAACAGCACAACAGTGAGTTCCCGCTCCTCCTCGAACACCTTGACGTAAGGAGAATGAAGCCGTGCCGTGACATTCCAGTCCATGTTGCGGACATCATCGCCGTACTGATACTCACGGACTTCACTGAACGCCATTCCACGCCCCTTGAACGCAGAATGATACTCCCCCGCAAAAATCTGATGTGAGAGAGCCTTCGTCCGAATCTCGATTTTACGGACCTTCTTCAGCAGTTCACTTTCTGTCATACGACTACGGAACTTCTACAACATTGACAATCTGATCGATGAGGTCGTCGGTGGAGACGTTCTCCGCCTCGGCTTCGTAGGTGAGCCCGATTCTGTGACGGAGCACCTCATGGCAAACCGCACGCACATCCTCTGGAATCACATATCCCCTTCTCTTTATGAACGCATAAGCCTTTGACGCAGCCGCAAGGGAGATGCTGGCACGCGGAGAGGCACCATAGGAAATAAGCCCAGCAATCTTGTCAAGCCCATATTCACCGGGAGTTCTTGTGGCATACACGATGTCAACAATATATCTTTCAATTTTTTCGTCCATATAGACTTCCCTCACGACCTCGCGGGCGCGGATGATATCATCCGGTTTCAGAACGGCATGAGCCTTCGGGAACTCTCCGGTGTTGTTCATCCGCAAAATCAATTTCTCCTCCTCTTTCTTCGGATAGGTTACAACGACCTTCAGCATGAAACGGTCAAGTTGGGCCTCTGGGAGCGGATAGGTGCCTTCCTGCTCGATAGGGTTCTGGGTCGCCATCACGAGGAAAGGCTCTGGAAGCTTGAAGGTCTCATCACCGATGGTCACCTGACGCTCCTGCATGGCCTCGAGAAGCGCGGACTGAACCTTTGCCGGTGAACGGTTGATCTCGTCCGCAAGCACGAAGTTCGCGAAAATAGGCCCCTTGCGGATCTGGAACTGCTCTGACTTCTGTGAATATATCATAGTGCCGATGACATCTGCAGGCAACAAATCTGGAGTAAACTGAATTCTACTGAACTTTGCGTCTACAGCCGAGGCGAGAGTATTGATTGCCAAAGTTTTAGCCAATCCCGGCACACCCTCAAGAAGTATGTGACCGTTTGCGAGCAGTCCGATGAGAAGGTTCTCGACGAGCTGTTTCTGACCGACGATAACCTTGTTCATTTCCATCGTAAGGATATCAACGAATGAACTCTCCCTCTGGATTCGGTCGTTCAGCTCTTTAATGTTTACACTATCCATATCTATTATTTTTTAATATCTTTTTGGCCTATATTCGATTTCATCGCCACTTTTCTGCGTTCGACATAGCTCAAGCAAGCTTGGCTCTGCTCTCACTTATCGAAAAGGTTCGTTTTCTCATCGGTCACATACGCCCGGTATGCTCCCTCTTCCAAAACTTTACATATCTTTGCATAAAATTGTGGACATGCACTATATTCTCACTTTATCATACAAGGGAGCAGGGCTGAGCGGCTGGCAGGTTCAGAACAATGCAGCGACCGTGCAAGGCGAACTTGACAAGGCACTCGGGATTCTTTTCAAGACACCGGCACAGACGACTGGAGCCGGAAGAACCGACACCGGAGTCAACGCCGTGAACTATGTCTGCGATTTTGAAACTCCGGAGCCACTCCATCTGACAAAGCAAGATTTCTTATACAAAATAAATGCCATCTTACGAAAGGAAATCGTAGTCCATGATATATGCGAGGAAGGAGAATGCGTATTCATGCCATCCGAGGAATATGCCTTTAATTCAAGGTTTTCCGCGAAATCAAGAGTATACCGCTATTTTCTTCACAGCGCAAAGGATCCATTCGCCGAAGGCTTCTCCTGGAGATGTCCTTGGCCGCTCGACATTGAAGCGATGAATAGGGCGGCCGAGCTGCTGCTCGGAGAGCACGATTTCAGTTGTTTCGAGAAGACTGGCGGCGGCAACACGACAAGCACCTGCATGGTGCTCAGAGCGGAATGGTTGCACTACACCCCCACTCACGTGACCCAGCTCGGCTTCCCCGATGACGGGAACTATCTAGTCTTCACGATTGAGGCTAATCGTTTTCTCCGCAATATGGTCAGAGCCATAGTCGGTACCCTTGTAGACGTCGGACGCGGCCGCCGCAGCGAGGACTCCATCGCCGCCCTCATAGACTCCGGTAAACGCAGCGATGCCGGAGAGTCTGTCCCCGGCACCGCCTTGTTTCTCTGTAAAATCAACTACTAAACGCAAGTCATCACGATTCAGACTCAACTCAAATAACAGCTGAGAGAAAAATTTGAACAATATTTTTCATTTATTGAAGATGTCTTTAATGCTGCCCAGCGAAGAAAGCATATTCGAAGCCTCGTAAGGCAGGTAGACAGTCTTGTTATCCTTGCCGCTGACCATCTCCTTGAGAGTGTCGATGTACTTAACAGCCAACATATAGGCAGCAGGGTCGGTCTTCGCGGAACTGACCGCCTCGGCAACGAGCCTAATTGCATTCGCCTCGGCCTCCGCCTGAAGAACCTTTGCCTTGGCCTCGCCTTCGGCACGCAGAATCTGTGCGGTCTTTTCTGCTTCGGCATTATTGATTTCCGATGCCTTGTCGCCCTCGGACTTGAGAATCGCAGACTTCTTCTCGCCCTCCGCACGGAGAATCTCGGCACGTCTCATTCGCTCGGCCTGCATCTGCATCTCCATTGACTCGCGAACGCTGTCCGGAGGGGTGATATCCTGAAGTTCAACGCGGTTCACCTTGACTCCCCACTTGTTCGTAGCATCGTCAAGCACGGCGCGAAGCTTCGAGTTGATGGTATCGCGGGACGTTAGCGTCTCGTCAAGTTCAAGCTCACCGATGACGTTACGAAGGGTCGTCTGAGTGAGCTTCTCGATTGCGTTAGGAAGGTTGTCAATCTCATAGACGGACTTCTTCGCGTCGACAATCTGAAAATAAAGCAGCGCGTTAATCTGCGTGCTGACGTTATCCTTTGTAATCACCGTCTGCTTCGGAAAGTCATAGACCTGCTCGCGGAGGTCAATCACGGACGAATTGGTCATCTTCACTATGGGCTCCCCGCCGAATGCGGAAGTCACGACCTTGCGCGAAGTCACGACCTTGGCCTTGTCGATGATTGGCCAGATAATCTGGACTCCCGGGCTAAGCACACGGTCAAATTTTCCGAGCCTCTCAACGACGCGGGTTTCCGACTGCGGGATAATCTTGATACCCCTGAGAATGTAAATCACGACAATGGCCGCGATTACGATAAGAGCGATTGTTCCTGCTGACATGTTATATATGTATTAAATGTCCGTAAAGTCTTGCCTTACTTTGTTGGGATATGGCCCTACGCTGCCGGAGTCTCCGGCTTCTTCGTCTTGACGGTAAGGATTATGCTGTCATACGCCACGATTATAACCTTAGCCCCTACAGGCACGTCCTGCCTTGGCTCGTTATCATCCTCACGAGCAAGAACAGCCTGCCACTCGTCCCCATCAATCTTCACGCGCCCCACGTCCTCCGCTGGAATCGTCTCAATCACAGTCGCCTCGCGTCCGATGAGACTCTCCATATTGGACTTGTAGCCACCCTTACGATCGGCTCTTCTCGATAGTACCTTAAGAGCAAACGGACGAACAAAGACGAAGGACAGCAGCGAGCCCACTACAAACAATCCAATCTGCCAATTCAGCGTGTCGGGAGCAATCGCCGCCAACACGCAACTGAAAAGGCAGCCTATTGAAAGACACGCAGCAGCAAAGCCCGGCGTGAAGATTTCCACGAGAAACAGCAGCAGTGCCGCCAACATCCAGATAAGCCAAAGATCCATAGCTTCAATTTTTATTACCGTTCAAAAATCCTTCAAAGGTACAAAAAATTTTACCATGAAACGGTGCCTCCGGAAGTAAAGTCTTCTATGGTCATGCCGCTCGGCGATGTCTTCGTGCCGGCAATGTCGGAGAGTCCGGGCCAGTCGTTGATACTATAGCTGTCCTTCACGCCCTCCGGAGCCAGCGGAAAGAAGCTGAACTCATTGCCGGTCATTTTTTCGATTTCAGACACGGAATAGATGTAGTCAGCGAGCGGAGGGAGGGTCGTCAATTTTTCACCGGTAAAATTTTGCGGAAACCAGAAGCCTATGGCCATGACCTCATCGGCGGAGCATTTCCATATAGGTTTCCCTGTTGAACCAGTCTTCGTCCTCAGTACCAGCTTATAACGCGCCGTAGGCATTATGCAGTCCTTCGATTGGGCTGAAGTCTTGCCCCAGTTACAAGCGTCTTTCAGCGACCAGGACTCATCACCATAGAAACATCCGACCACGACATAAAGCGTGTCGCTGCACCGCCACTGATTTGGAAGTATGTTCTCCACCATATCCCAATGTGAATCTGAATCCGTTTGGTTCTGATATGATTCGGGAGCAATGTTAGTAGGGTAGAAAGTCTGTATATTCAGATCTATAGGATTTGCCTTATCCCCGCATCCCCTCTCGGCTGAACGCATGAGATGCCCCTTTGTAACCATCTCCCCTGTCGGCATAGGAGACCAATACCAATAGTTGTCCGTCGGCTTCCCGCCAGTTGAAGCCCAAGGCCAATCACTCCAATCGGATGCATATATTATGGATTGTTCCCCTTCTCCGAAGGCTGGGTCGGGACGCCAAGGGTCTGGCTTCGGACGGGTGTAGCCTCCTTCCCAATATATTTCGTGACAAGGATAAGCCACCCACATCGGGTTGTGACGGCGCACATCATAGCAGGCCTCGTAGTTGCGGACATTCTTTTTTGTTTTGTAGGTCGTACCGCGATGATCGACATATTTGTAGTCGGCACTCGCCTTTACCGTCCGAGGACGCTCGATGTAGTCCCTCGTCTCCGGAGCTGGCTCATTGTGAATAAAACCGAAACCATGACTCGGAGTCTCTTCCGTTGTCACGAGCCTGAGGTCATCAGAACGGGTCTGGGCGACGAGGCTCGTGACCTGTATGGAAATATGCTCTGTCTCGGGAGAGGTTATTTCAAATACGGCTGTCGCGTAGTACCATTTTCCATATTGCGCGACACTGAAGTCAAGTTCCCTATAATCTTTTGACAATGATTCCTCGTCAGCAATGCCTATGCTGAATGTCTGCCCGGAGACGACGGCTCCGTTCGGGTTATAGAGACCGATGCTGAGCTTATATGCCCTGACATCGGAGGGAAGGGCGATATTCTTTACCTGAATATAGCTTTTGCCGCCGTCCTTGCTGTAATAAACGCCGTTCACGCCACTGGCTCCCGGATAATCCATTGACGGATAGCTACTGCGAACGGAGGTATAAAAACCGTCGTAGGTAATTCCAGACATTCCCGTGCCTTCCATATTGCGACAATCTGTCCATGTGTTGAAATAATTATTATTGGCCGTGGATTTAACTTTGTCAAGATTGTCGTAATATATGACGGTTTCATCCGGTTCGGGCTCTGGATCCGGATCTGGGTCTGGGTCTGGTTCCGGGTCCGGATCTGGGTCTGGTTCCGGGTCCGGATCTGGGTCTGGTTCCTGATTCTCAGTTGGAGGTCTTGTCGGAATCTGCTCAGGCTCACAGGACGAAAGTCCGGCAAACACCAAAGCGGCGATCATAAGAAGCAGCGCGTATCTTTTCATATCACAGATCATTGTCAAGAAACATAGGTCCTCAACAGGTCAAATCCCTGCAACCCGCAAATATAGGCAAAATTATCCCCACCAGCCAATTTTTCTGCTACTTTAAAGCAAAAAAACAGGTTCCGAAGCCAAAAACTCGGAACCTGCTAATTATAAAACTTGAACATGAAATTGAATAAAAAGATGGAGTACAAGGCGCCCAGCGAACGTAAAACCGCAGCAACCTTATGGTTGTGAGGATTTTATCAAGACGGGCAACGCGCAGTAATCCGCTTTTTATTCGATTTCTATTTAGTCGCTGAGGGAGAAACGCTT
>ERZ808252.1381-NODE-1381-length-17909-cov-2.960065_pt1 | contig 17909 bp, 12 predicted proteins | sample MGYA00521242_ERZ808252 | MGnify/ENA primary metagenome ERZ808252 (study PRJEB31516, sample SAMN03275581) | gut metagenome | biome: mammalia-associated habitat; material: feces | host: Papio cynocephalus | place: Kenya | collected 2012-08-07 ...
TTAGTTTTTTTGTTTCCTATATATATATTTCCATCAGTAAAAAGCAATCCCAAAAAATAAGCTTTAGCTTCTGTATTAATTTCTTCAAAATAATCTTCTTTTAAAAACAACCCACTTCTTTTAGTATGTTGTTTTATTGGTATATTATTTTCCAATAAAATATTTTTTATAATATGTCTACTAACACTAAATTTTTCTGATAATAATTTTATAGTCCAATTTTCTCGAATATATTTTTCACAAATTTCTTTCTTTTTTTCAACACTAATAAAAATTTTACTCATTTTTTCACTCCTTTCTTTATTAATATAGCAAATAACGAGGTACGGCACTTCGAATTTCTTCTACATCTTTTGATTAGTCGTTGAGCCTTCTTGATGGTTAATCAAGCTTGGTTGCTGATTGACTTATATTATAAGTTTTCCCAGCAGTTCACCGTATTATTCAATATATATTTCTATATAAGGGGGCAGGTTTGTTTACCCTCGATTCATAGCTATCAATATATCCCACACATAATGACACAATTTTGGACTTAAATGTTTTTCTTCTATATTTTTATAAAATTCTTGTTGTAATTCTACATAGGCTTTAGGATTTTTTTTAGCAATACTTTTCCTAAGCCTATCTGCCCAAAGCAAATCAAAGCCACCTATTTCAGGGTCTTGAACTACTGTCATGAAATTTTCCTGATTTGGTAATAAACCATAGTTTTCTTCTGCATATTTTCTAACCACTTGCTGTTCATGGTCTGTTAAACCATAATCTGCCATTTCTTTATACCATAAAGTAATATCTTTCTTAAATCGACCATATCTTTCCAAAGGACTTTCTGCCCCCGGTTCTGGAGCCATAAGTCTCATCACAGAATTTAAAGCCGATAAATCAACTAAACTGCGAGGTTTACCTATTGATATAGCTTGATAGCCACTTTGTTTCTCCATTTGAAAGAAAGATATTATTTTATGATTATTAATCATATTCCATATTTCGGGATTATCTCTATCTATATTATATACTCCAATATATTTCTCATATGTAGCTCTCATTGAACCTTGCCATTCAATTAATTTATCTTCCAAAAGCAAATTTAAACATATAGATTCTTTAACTAATGCATCAATTGCTAATAAATCCCATTTAATAAGTCCAGTCTTTTCAGCAGTATGTAAATCAAATTGAGTAATAATATCACCAGAACCAGTTTTCATTAAAGCACTATAATTAATAATGTCTTTTGGCGTTAATATTACTCCTCCTGCATGAGAACCTACTCCATTAACTAAACCTTCAATACTTAAAGCTACATTCCATACCTTTTGATATATTTCTTTAGAATTTATAATATTAACAAATTCAGTATTAGGAGGTAAATTGTTTTCTTCATCACCATAATATACTTGTCTTAAAGTATATTGTATTCCACGTTCTCCTGTAATAAATGAAGATAAAAATTGAGCTTCTTCTACTGATACTCCCAATCCTCTACAAGCTACCTGAATAGCGGCTCTACTTTTAATTGTTAATAATGTTTGTACTTTTGTAACTCTTCTTCTTCCAGCTTTAATATCATCACCACAATATTTGTGTTGCAATATTGTTATAATATCATTCCTATATTCATTAGAAATATCCACATCCACATCAAGGGGGGATACTCTTTGAGGATTTAAAAATCTCCAAGAATAAGTTTTAACTTGTTCTTTCAAAGGATTTACCTGCGTTATTCCAAGTATATATAGCAATATAAATCCAAGACCCGACCCTCTTGATGGCCCAACTAAACTACCTGATTCCCAAGCCGCATTAACTAAATCTCGTGTTTGCAATAAATAAGCAGACCATTGGGTATGTTGCTTTTCAGAAAGTAATTTAACTGAATTTAAATTATCTTCTATAGCATTATAGGTTGCTTTATTAGCTAATTCTTCAGGATTTTCTTCAATCTTATTTACTATTTCTCGAACTAAATGTCTATCACTATCATGTTCTGAATTAGCAAAATATTCAAGTAAGGGAATATATCCACTATACTTTTTAACCAGCAAACTATTTGGTTCAGTTAAATCATCAGGAACATAAGGAATATCCAAAGGTTGTTCAAGCGTATATTCTTGAATCATATCTCTTATTAATTGAGTATTGTCAAGACCTTTTTGAACAACATCGTATCCTAAATGTTCATCCATATATTCATGAATTTCAGCTTCACTCATTACATAAGTAGTAGCATAAAATTCACCAACTTCTCTTTCTTTTCCTCCATCATCATTAGATTTAAGAAAAGCTTCATGTACTGCTCTATCTTCTTTCTTCAAATAGTGAGCATCACAGGTTATAATATAAGGAATATTTAGCTGTTCAGATAATTTGACCAAAACATTATTAACAATAATTTGGTCTTCCTGATTAGAAGGTTGCAATTCCAAAAAGAAATTACCTTTTCCAGCGTGTTTAGCAAGCCCCTTAATCCATTTAATACATAATGAATAATCTGGATTTTCAGAATTTTGTCTGTAAGCCTGGAGAATCATATTGGGGGCCGCTCCTCCTAAACACGCTGTCGAAAAAACTAAATGTCCAGGGTCAGCATCTACTACCTCAAACAAATCATCGTAAAAAGTAGGAGTTCGAATATTAACCCAAGTAAATGAATTTTCTGTCCAAGCTCTGGTGCTTAATTCTCTAATTTGTTTATGTCCAACAGCATCTTTAGCAAGAAGAATAAAATGGTAAAATCTATAATCTTTATCTTCTTGAACAGCTTTCCGAGAACACAAATAAATTTCATTACCTAAAATTAATTTATAATCTTCCCAACTATTATCTCCATTATCTTTTGCTTTTTGTTTTAATTCTTTTACACAATCAATAGCTTGCATATGAACTGAAATACAATCATGGTCAGTAATAGCAATACCATTATGACCCAAAGATTTACTGTATTTAATCAATTCATCTATTCGATTTGTGCTATCAAGAAATCCTCGTATATTTGACCCTGTTGCAGTATGATTATGTAAACCTACATACATTCTCTCACACTCCATTTATTTTAGTATCAAGAATTTTTAAATCAATAAAAATATCTCTTGACCCATTTTTTCTTTTCTATAATAACACAAAAAAGAGATTGAGTCAAGAGATAGTTAAATTTTAAAATACAAAATCTTCGTCAGTCAAATCGCTAACTTTAATTTTCCCATTGTTATTATTCAATGATTTTGTTTCAGAATTTAATTTTTGGACAGAAGATGAAGAATCATACTCCTGAAGCCAATCGTCAAATTTAGAATTATTTTTATTGATGTTAACTGTAGTTTTTGTTTTATTTTCTTTTGTAATTTTATTTTCTTTTTCAGATTCCTTAATTCCCATTGTAATTTTAGTAGTTTTCTTTTCTTCTTTAAATTCTTCTCCACCATCATCTACTCGACTATCATAAAAAAGAATTTTTACTTCAGGATTAATTTTATCTTCCCAAGAATTTAAAACAAACTGACAAATGAGATTTAAAACTAAAGGCTTTTTATTAACACCGAAAGTCTTTCTATCTCTAAAAGTCATTTTATCATAATCACCAATAGGACAATACTTCTTTACAAAAGTAATTCCGTTATAAACAAATCTAATAAAGCCAGCATTTTGTCCATAACCATTAATTTCACTTGCATTAATATGTAAGTTACTAATAGCAAATAGAGGTTCAGGAACTCCATTACCACCAAAAACTTTATGGTTTTCAGCAACCTGTTTAACATACTTCTTTTTCATCTGGTCAGCCGGAATTTCCCAATCGACTTGATGAATCGTACATAATTGGTCTACAGGTAATTTTTCATTACAAGCTTGAACTAAAGCATCTACATTTTCCTTTAAAATATCAAGTCCGAACGCAGAGCTATGCCCCAAGCACGTTATTAATCCAGTTTCAGTTAAAAATTCATTAAAATTCTTAACTGGCCCTTTATCATATCCACGACCTGAACCGCCAAAATGTTCAGTATCTTTACTTCTTAAAAGCAAAACAGGTCTAAAATATTTACTGGCAATTTTATTCGCTACTAATCCAGAAGTAGTTCCTTTAGTAAGAATTTTTGTTCCATCAACAATAAGAATAGAATTTTTTAATAAATCTTTTTCTTGTATTTGTTTATCAATATCAGTTACAAATTTTCTTACTTCTGTATCCTGACGAGATTTAACATTATCACAAACTCTTGCCATATCCCATTGTAAAGAATGAATTTCAACAGGAGGTTTAGGGTCATTCTTAGAGCGTCTACGAGGTTGATATTCTCTATCTTCCTGTACCCCCATCATAGCTTTAACCATATCATCCTGTTCACTATCTTTACCATAACGGAATACTGCATTAATTCTTGGCCCTAATACCCATCCACTATTGGTAAGCGTTCTTCCATATTTAAATTCATCAGGATTTCGAGCTACTAATTCCTTAATAAATTCATTATTATAACAATTTTCATCTAAACCTTTTAAAGCATAATAACGAGTTTCAAGGTCACGGATATCCATAGAGTCAGCGATATTTCCTAAAGATACTAAATCATAAAAATAACTCTTTAATCTAACACTTAAATTATCAGTTTCTCCATATTTATCTACATACGCTTCAATAAATTTCTGAACTACACCAGCACCAGAAATATGAGGATTAGGATATTGCCCATCCATACAATTTACTACCAAATAATGATTAGTATAACAATCTTCTTTAATATTAGGTAATAAATTGCCCTTATCATCAAAAGCTTCATTGGAAGGAATCCATTGACCAGTTTTAGTATTTTGATATTCGTTTTCAATTCTATGGTGGTCTAATCCAATTACTTCAGCACTAAAATTTTCTCGAATTTGAATAATTTCTTTACAAGGAGAACTTGCATCTGGAACCACAATCAAATCGAAATAATCTTTAGTATAATTAAATAAATCACTAAAGAATAAACCATGAGATTTATTTCTACTTACTCCCCATTCAATATTTACATCAGGAGAAATTTTCTGTAGAAACTGTACTAATGTACTACTCGAAACACATCCATCTACATCGGAATCGACCTTGACATATATATTACATTTGTCTTTTTGTAATTTATCATGGACAATTTTAATAGCCTTGTCCATATTCTTTAATAAAAATGGGTCATGTAAACAATCAATAGTAGGATTTAAGAACTTATCTAAATTCTTCATATCTACGCCATCGGCTTCTAATAACGTATTTAAAAAATCTACTTCATTTTTAAAATCTCCTTGGTGTTTAACTTCCCATTGAAGTTTCTCTGTTGATTTATTATTATTATTTAACATTATGTGTTTAATCACATCCTTTTAATCCTTTATCCGATTAAAGTCGTGATTTGCTTTCTTGCTTTCATCAATTTTTCAAATGTTTCTTTTCCTCTATCAAAAGGTGAATCTTTTAATTGAAGTAATCCTTGTTTATCAAGAATAATATAAACATTACAATAAGGAGCTATACGTTCACATAATACTTTTAACCTCTTCCTGTAATTATTAAATTCTCTCCAAGTCTTTTCATTCTTTCTATATTCATCTTTTTTAGTTAAATCAAAATCCTTATCAAAAGCAAGAGTAATATCTTCTACTCCTAATTTTAATAAAGCATTTAGTTGCCAATCTGAAATATTAAATCCACAAGTAGCAACAGCACAACTCTTTTTACCATAATAAGTATCAGAAAGTAAAACTGATTTCTCTCCCTCAACTATTATAGCCCTTTTAACTTTCTTAATATAATCTTTATTTTCTTCAAGTCCATAAAGATTTAATCCTAATGGATGGTCATATAATACCCCTTGAATATATTCAGGCATATATTTATTATCTGCATCTTCAGGTTTTAAACTTCTACGTCTAATTCCCACTAATTTACCATCCATATTATAATGAGGTATAATAATATGTTTTTGATATTCATACCAACTAATTCCAAATTTGTTCATGCTTTTAATAGAAATACCGTCTTTAATCCATCCAGAATAATATGTATTTCTATCAAAATAATTTAATATTTTATCATCATAAAATTTATCAATAACAACTTGTTTCTTAAATTGATATCGTCTTTTTTCAATAATAGAATCCATAGCCATAATTTCCTGACGAATTTCTTTAGGTAAATTCTTATCTTGGAAACCAACTCGTTCTTCTCTATATCCTTTCCCAACTTTTAAAGCTATATATTTAACTGCTTCACTAAACTTTTCTCTTTTAATATTTCTAATTCTACAAATAAAATCAAAGAAAGTCATTCTTCCGCAAGAAGTATAACAATAAAAATCTTTAGATTCAGAAAAATAACAGAGCTTATGACTATCTCCACCATGACAAATAGTTTGAAACCAATAACATTTTTGATTAGTTCTTCTATCTGTAGTTCGGTCATATAATTTTGACCCATTTTCAGCCATAATATCAATTACTATTTCAGGAGTAACATATTCTAATAATTCTTTTGCATCAATCATTTTAGTCACCCCTTTATAATTTAATAATTAATTCACCATTCATCAGGAAAATCTGAATTAGATTTTGGAGTACCCTTGTTAATTTCTAATGTTCCTTCAGTAGCTTTTTGTAAATATCTCTCTTGATATTCTTTTGCATCTTTTCGAGAAGGAGTTTTGGCTTGTTTATAATCTAAATCAAATTCTCCGATTTCTTGTTTAGCATTTTCTAATCTTTTTTTAGCCAATTCATCTTCTGGCCCATCTTCTAATTCAGCTAAAGCATCACTATAGCCATCATCTTTAATGGCGTTAATCTCTACTTTAGCTTCAATCATTTTTCTCTTTAAATCATTAGTATCAATACCAGTAACTACCTTTTCATCTTCATTAACACCTAAATAAAGTTTAGTAGCATCTTTAATTTGATACTCATAATCTGTCATAAATAAATCATGAACACGCATTGTATCATAATTTATATACATCCAAATTTTAACATTATTTAATTTACCACCACGATTTTTATAAACACTATAACAAAGATTAGGCGTGGTAGGAATATTATGTTTAGATACTTGTTTGCGTATAATAGGCTCAAGTAATTTTAATTCTTTTGTGGTAGGTCTTGTTACAACCATGGCTGTATCTGTCTTGTCCACGAGTGACTTTGCACCACGGACAACAGTTGAATCACGATTTTGTTCATTTTTAATATCTCCACTTACCTGAGTCCAAGTATCAATAGAAATATTATATTTTCTCGTTAATTCTTTTAACTTTAATCCTAAATTAGCTAAAACTTGGTCTTCACGAACTTGCATTTTAGCTTTAGCATCACCTTGATATTCACTAATCAAATCAGTAGTAGAATGAACATAATCAAAAAATACAGCATCTATATGATGTCTAACAACGTGCTCATCAATAATTCTTTCTAATGTGGCAATATCATAATCCGGTACATATTCAAGATAAATTCTGGATTCTTCTCTTAAAATTCTAATAGCTTCGTCTACTCTTTCTTCTTCGCCAGGTTTATATTCGCCATCAAGAATATGTTCTTCTGGCACATCTGCAATATAGGCCCAAAGAATAGGTTCGACTTCTTCTATTAGTTCCATTTCTGTGCCAATATATAATCCAGCATTTTGTGTCCCATGAGGATTCTTTTCCCATTGCTTAGTAAAAGAATTATATACTTTTGGTACAAAAGAGAAACAAAGATTAGCAACACTAATACGAGTTTTACCTGTACCAGATGCCGCACTACCTAATACGAATCTTTTTTTACGAATACCTCTTGTTACAGCATTAAAATACTGGCTGGCATAACTTAATCCATATTCAGGTGTTTGTTTCCACTTTTCTTTTTGTAACTGAGCTTCTTCACTACCAGCTTTAACACTATCTCGACCATTTTTTACACTATATTTTGAAGAAACATCCAAAATCTTACGCTTAAAATAATCAAGCATATCTTCAATAGAACTTTCTTCAAAAAATTCTCTCTTTTTATCTATTTCATCAGGGTCTGTTTCATCAGGGTCAAAAAAATCTGTTACATCAAACCCCTGTTTTAAGCTATCTCTAAGTAAAGAATATTTCTTCAACTCATTATAATTAGCTTCAAAGTTTTCCTCTGTAGCCATTTGAGAAGCTTTATCAATATATTTTGTTCCATCATTTCTTTTAAAAATAATATATTTAGTTGGGAAAGATTCTTTAAGATATTCTTCTACAGAAATAGAATCAATCTTATTAACTCCCATATTAATTAAATTATTAATACCAACTAATACCACTTTATGAAATGCTTCTACAAAATCATCTAAAGAAATTTTATATGTTTTGAGTAAGGTTGGGTTATTAACAATACAACCAAGCACCTCACGAATAGCGATTTTACTTTGATATTGTCTTAATATATTTTGACTAACCTCCACACCCAATTAATCCTCACTCCCTTCATCATCTTGAATATCATTAGCATCCATTAATCCAGACAAATTATTATTTGAATCTGAATCATTAATATAATCTAAATTATCATAATACCATTTATCATAATTTAAATTACTATATCTATTCTTTACGGAAAAATCTGTAACTTCTAATCCATCATCTTCCACATCGTCTAAAGTCATTAATCCAGTTCGTTCTCTTTCTTCTTTTTTCTTCTGAAATTCAATATCTCTTTGAATTAAAGCAGAACGATTAATTACAACATGATTTTCTTCTTTTTCTAATATTTCTCTAATTTCATCAGGATTAACCTTTTTCAAAGCATACATCTTACTAAAGAATTGATTTGCTTTACGATAATGATATTGTAAAAAAGCTATTCCTAAATCTCTATCCCAGTCATAAGTTTCCTCAGAATATTCAAAAAGATACCGCAATGTGGCTTTCATACCGCTATATTTAAAACCATATTCTTCTTTATATTGTTTTATTTGTTTTGTAATTAAAGGCCAAAGATTATCTTCTGGCTCTAATTTTAATTTAATATAATCTCTTAAATCTTTTAAATCATCTATATCTTTTTGCCTTATTAAAGCGCATTTGTCGCAAAAATTCTTTCCACCAATTAAGTGCATCTTTTCTTTGGGGAAAGTTTGTTCACACATACTACATTTTCGTACAGTTTTTGGAGCCAATAATAATCTCCTCCCTTCTTTCTATAATAGATAAAGATAAACTTGGGAGATAGCTTCAATTCAATTTTCTTAAATTAAAACTATCTCCCATTATTAATTATTTTTTATATTCCTATTTCTTAAACTCACATCATCTGTGCAGTTAAATCAACAACAGGAATTTCATTTTCAGTACAATAATCCTTCAAATCATCCAGAATCAGAAGCATCATATCAATCTGAGACTCATCACAATCCTTGACGTTACGGCCTTTGCCAAGATATTCAGCAACAACCTTGTTATACTTATCCATCTGACCAACAGTATTCAAAGCCCAAGCATAATTACGAATCTCAAGCATTGTTGTTGCAAAATCAGCCTTTTCAGACTGGTCAGCGAACATATTGACCTTATCATCACTGACAAGTCCTTGATTATTAGCAGAAAGCTTATCAATAGCTTGTGCCATATCATCTCTCATTGCTTCATAAGTAAAAGGAATCTTTTCAGACATATAAGGATTACGAGAACCAGCTTCAAGATTCTTATTACCACGCATGGTTAAGACAGAATGTACTACTCCATTTTCATCAGTCTCATAAGAAGCATAAGCACAAACGTCAACCAAACGAGATACAACTAAGAAACCACGGTCAGGCACAGTAGGAATAGTCTTATCATACTTTTGACCATTTTCCTTAATCTGCTTTGTAGTAGCATGAGAAATACAAACCAGAGTATAACCAGCCTTTACAATCTCCTGGAAGAACTTATCATACTCACGAGACAAAGCACGATAACCACGCATCTTTTCAGTTTCATCCAAATACTCTACACCCTCTTTATCAAGGATGTATTTCTCACAACAATCATAAGCAATATCAATAGTATCAACAATTACTGTCTTAAATGCAGTTTCACGATTCTCTTTCTGAGCCAGGTCAGCATCCTTCAGTAACTGCTTCTTAACTTCGAGAGCTTCCTTCCAAGAGTTTAAAGGCTGTGCAATTACTCCTGGAATCATGCCATAACCTTTTTCGACACATTTTATGTAGACTATATCACGATTTGTTTTTATTTACAAATCCTCTCCCGCTTTGCCCCAAGGAATTTCACCTTAAAGCTACTCCTTAAAAAGGATAGTCGTTTCACATTTATAATAAATTAATATTATTTTAGCACAGCGATTCTCTTATAAGGTTAGGTTAATCCCCTATAAGCATCCCCTGTTAGCCTTTACTTTAATTACCATTTCCTGTAATTACTAAATCGTAGTAAAGACACCCTATATTTATAGGTTCGAGAGAGAAGCACCCATCTTAAAAAAGATTATTTAAATTGATGCTAAAAGAATAGGCTTGGGGAATTTACAAGCATTAGTAGTCTTCCCGGCTTTACGTTCCATTATTGTTACCCTAAAGGTTTTTTATCCTTTAGTTCTTAAAATTTCTAATAAGACCAGCATATATTTTCTCTCAGAATTTACTTCTGTCTGTAAGAGGTGGATACTCTTGGGTGGATTATATTTATTCACCACCTATGCGTTACGGTGAGTAATAGCCTTATCGAAATCTATTACTTTACCTCGGTATTACCATATTTATGCCACTAAACTTAGGTTTCACCGATTTTACCCACTAATTATTCTAAGAATATTACAGCTTATCTTAGAACGGCAAACATTCACCATAGAATAAAAAACTCTTACCACTCAAATCACGAGTGACAACATTAGGCTTAATATTAAAAATATCAATAGCCATACTTTAAACACCTTTTAAACCTTTCATATTTTTTATTAAAATATCTCTTAAAATACAAAAAATAAACTTTTGTCAACTACAAAAGATGAACTTGGGTGTAACGAATGTTATATAATATCCGTTACACCCATTATTCATTTAACCCTTAATTAGAAGGGGAACTCGCCATCATCATCGACAGCTTCAATAATTACTTCCTTTTCCTTCTTAGCAGTATTACCACCAAAAGCATTACCACCACGATTGGTAGCAGTAGAAGCAGAAGAACTATTAGAAGAACCACCCTGATAACCAGCATCTTCAATTTCCTTCAGATAGGCCTTACGCTCATTCATACCAGCCTTCATAAGAGCGGTAGATAGAGCTTCAGGAGAATCTTCATCAACAGGCATATCTGCACCAGTCATTAAAGGCTCCAAATAAGCCCGGCCCTCAGTAACTCTCTGCTGACCAATACCCGCTTTCTTAGGGGCAGAATTCTGAGTAGGAGTCAGAGTAATATAGAAAGTAGCAGTACGCCCCTGCTCAAATCCATTATCCTCTAACTGGTCAGCATACTCCTGGGGAACGATGATACGAGTATAATCAATAATAGCCGTACCAATCTGTTCACGAGAGAATAGACGAATAATCTTACGACCAGTCTCTACTTCATCGTCACCATTCTTACGAATTTCATCCTTAATACCTGCGATATAACCCTCAAGGTCAATCTCACAAGCATACTCCTTAAAGTCATTGAACAGGGTCATATTATACTCAATACCCTGAACCAACTTACCTTCACGACTTACATAATCTCTACAACGCAGAGAACCGACCATATCAACCCAAGTACAATTCTCCTTATCCTTAGTCATAGGGACAGCCTTGGAAGCCCACTCCTTAATATTGGAATAAGCCTTACTATCCTCTCCATTAGACTTCTTAGACTGAGAGAAAGTCTTAAAATGTACATCGTAGACAGCATCATCACCACACTGAACTACACCTTCCAGAGAAATATAAGGAACTCCCTTCTTAGTATTACTTTCAGTGACAGTAAGTTCAGCGACACGTCCTGCAAGATGGACACGATTTCTTACCTGACGAATCTGGTCAGTTGTATTTTCTCTTGCCATACAAATAACTCCTTTTAATCCTTTAAATTTTGTTTGTTTTGCTGATTTTTAATTAATATTTTTATAAAGCTTAGGGTAATCCCAAGTTATAAACAAAGTATACATGAAAATTTCTACCAAGTCAAGGGTCTTTTCAAGAAAATTTTCCAGAACTTCTCCTTTCTTATTTTTTTATTCTCTTTAAAATTCTCTTTAAAAAATTAAGAAATACCCAAATTAGTCTTAGCTTGTTTTTTCTGTTCATCTGTAAGTGTCTGTGCAACATAAGTAACAGCATTGGTTTCAACAACCCCTGTTTTTCCATCAACACTTGTAACAGGATAAGGGGGTTGATTAGTAGCAGAATATTTCTTTTCTAATTCAGCTTCTATATCTTGTAAACTCTCATTAACAGAAGTCATAATTTCTGTTCTTAAATCATTAATAGCTGTTTTAATCGCATCATTAAGCATCGTAGTATCTACATAAACACCTGTTCCACTTCCACCAGAACTACTTGAACCACCTCCAGAAACATAGTTAATTCTGGCTTCCTGCATTTGGATTCTTTTAAGCTTATCACTTTGATGTTTAGCAATAATCCAACAATTATTAAAACTTCCACCTTTTAATATAATTTCTACACTATCTCCTACTTCAAGTTCATAAACACTCTGATTTTGAATTTTAGTAAATAAATTAGTATCGTCAGGTGGGAAATAAACATCTACTGTGCCATCGGTATTAACTCTCTTTACAACAGCACTTCTTAATTGTAATTGAGATTTTAATTTATTATCAATACAATCATCAATTTTATTTAAAAAATCTTCAGCATATTTATTAGTCTCTGTTTGACTATATCTATTTCCTATTTTACCCATTTATAGTACCTCCTTTATCCATTAGTACCACGCATGAAGGGCAAATCCATAGTATTACAAAAGCTAATATTCATTAAACCTGTATCACTTGTATAATTAATATTAGTAATTAATAATTTTTCACGCTTAAAATTTAAATGGTCATTTTCAACTTCACAAATATTATTTACTGTTAATACAGGATTAAAACTAACATCACAACTAAAATCTACAGCCACAAAACTCGCTTTTCTTAAATAATAATTAGCTAAATCATGTGCTAATTCATCATTCCATACATTAGCTTCAGAATAAGTTGGTGCTGTACGTTTACCAATTTGTTGAATACATATAGGACTTGAAGGATTGTCATTAGTTACTACAGCTGAACAAACCCCATTTTCAACATTATCTCCTACTACTTTAATACAATTTACTACATCTTCATTTTTATAAGTCAAATTTAAATTATGCAAATCACGATTAAAATTAGCAAAAGTCCAAATTATTGGCTTTAAATCGTCATTAACTGTTTCATTAATTGGATAAAAACAAAGATTCCCTATATTATTATAATAATATTCAGCAGAAATTTGAGTAGCTAAAGAATCAATAATCGTTCCTAAATTATCTCCTTCTTCAGCTCTGATTGTAGTTTCGGTTTTACTGTTAACAAAACTCGGGTCGATAATTATATCTTGATAATCCATAATATATCCATTTTCTAAGCTAAAGTTCTGGATACCTCTAATAGCATCAGCAATGGTTGAACCAACTTCAACTTCATATGGAACTTCAAGTGTACCTGTTTTTCCTTCATAAATGGCATATTTATCTAATAGCTGAACAGTAACTACTTTATTAGATAAATCATGAGTTAAAGTAACATTACCAAAAATATAAACACCTCTTGGAAACCAAACTACATTGTTATCAGTAGTTTGAATACCAATATCAAATCTAAATTTAGTATTAATCCATAAGCCATTAATAGATGGAGTATATTTACCATCTTTATTAATTAACTGCAAACTAATATTTCTTCGTTGCCCATTTTGGTATTGTTCAGTATAACTAATTCCTCCAATAGGAATATCAGACTCAGGAATTACATAATCCACACTTTCATCAGGGTTAAGTACACTAATACGATATCTGGGTTTAATAAAAGGTCGCTTTAAAAATTTTTCAATAGTATCAAAATCGACATTTGTCCCCTTCTCAAATAATACATTCCCGAATAATTCCATTTTATTCTATCACCCGGCCTTTTAACTGTCAAGCTTTTCTACAACTTCTCCTAAATTAACTATTGCAGACTTGGAAATATCTTCCACTTCTACCCAATTAAAAGAAATTGTAGTTTGAGAAATATTGGAAGTAGGGTCAATTGCTTGTGTAATAGAATCTGTAATTTGAATTATCCAAGAATTTCCTTTTACATCCTTAAATAATTTCAACTTGCCATTATTAACAAATTCTTTCCAAGCATTAAGTTTCTCAATTTCTCTACCATATTTATCTTTAAGATGAATACGTTCAGTATAATTATAAATATTTCTATTACTATCTGTATTAAAATTATAATCATTGAAATCACACATATCACCAAGTAATCCCGTAAAAGTACTACCAGAATAATCTTTTTGCCCAATAGAAATTTTAGGGTATTTACCTAATGTATCCCAAATGGTAACACTATTATTCTGATTCAAAGATTCTTCTGTAATATTAGCCCAGAATCTCCATACAGGGCCAGTTTTAAAATATACATTATCTTCAGTAGTATCTTCAATATCACAAATACTCCATTGTTCCCAATGAGTTCGAGCATAAGTTAAATCTCCATTATCATCTCTATTTTGATAAATTAAATATTCAGGTGCTCCACCAGTTTCAATTTCAACAGAACATAAATAGTGGTAAAAATTGTGATTATTTACATTATAATCATAGAAAACATATTCTCCATTTTCCATTTGACACAAGAAATCATAATAATTCTGATAAGGAGTTTTTCTATAAATAGAATAATTAGCTCCTGCCGTTTGTCCTTCAGGAGAGAAATATTTAGCGTTTACATTTGTATCATAAGTTGTATGTAAAACTGTAGTAGATAACATTTTTTCTTTATCAGCTAAAGCTTCTTCATAAGTTTTATTTACTTCGCTATCTACTTTAATAACATCTACATTAATTCCGCCATTAAAAAATACATAACTTTGGTCAGCCATTTAATATCTCCTCCTTCCTTTTATTCTCTTTCAGTCATAAGTTCAAGAGTAGCATTAACTTTTTCTGTATCAGTTGTATTATCTACTGTTAAATAATACATAAACCATTTTGTGTTAATTAAATCTTTATTATGACGATTAGAATATTCTCCTACATCAACCCAAACATTTCCTTCTTCTGAAAAATTAATTTCACCATCTACAGTTGTACTTCTGGCATTTTGTGGAACATTTAATTTATCATAACTATATCCTGGGATTTGATAAATAGATTCTACAAACAAAAATTCATCATCTGTATTAGCTGTCCATTTACCAGCCGCATAAGTATAAATACCTTTATAATAGTTTACTTGATTATAGTTAATATCTTGTGTTAATACATATTTTTCTCCCACTTTGGGTCTTAAAGGAAATGTACTAACAATATTAAATTCACTTGCATCTCGTAAAGAATAACTTAAATTAGATGGGATAATAAATTCAGGAAATTCTGCATTTAAATCAAAATAATTATCTTTACCATTATTAAAAGCATATAAAGGTTCAGTAGAACCATTCTTATATAATTTTAATTTAAATTGGTCATTATTTACTACAATTTTCCCTTCTACTTTAACAGGAGAAACTGTCATATAATTTTCATCAAAATAATATTTATTAAAACTTGTCATTTTTAAAGTAAAATAATCAAACGTATTATCATCTATTTTATGAGCTATTTCTGCAATTGTTAATTCCCCACCATCAGGAATCATATCTACAAAATCACTTGTAATCTGGAATTCAGCTAAGAAACTAAAAGTTTTAGGAATAATAATTTTATCTCTTGTAACATTTAATACATTAGTATAATTCAATATTCTGTCTTTAGGAATTTCCAAATAATCAAAATCAGGATTTAAATTAGTTTCATCTACTGTTTCTTTTCCATCTTTGTCAGTAGATTCTACATATACAGGTGCAGTTACAGTAACTTTTAATGCTTGTTCTTCACAATCTAACTCTACCTGCATAGGAACTACGCCTTTTTCTGTTTTATAATAAATAAGAAAATTCATTTCTTGAGTGAAAGTTTTATCATATTCATCTACAATGTTAATTTTAATTTTATATTTTTCAGGAGCAATTTCATTATCTGTAGTTTGAAATCCTCTAAAAGACCAATTTAATTCACTATCATACAATTCTTCACTACGAGAAATTTCCTCATTATTTCTATCATATAAAATATATTGATAATATTTAATTTGTACTCTATCTGGACTTGTCCATTCAGTTTTAAAGTCTATATCCCTCCAAGGTTTGGAAGTTGTATTACTAATATTTTCATAATCAGTAGATTCAGCATCTTCATTTAAATTTTTATACTGCATATTAATTATAGGAGTGCTTCTTGCATAGAATAAGCTATATGGCATAGAATCCATAAAATCAGTATATACAGTATAAGTACTACCAGGGATAATAGGAGGAGTAACTGAACTATCAACACTCTTTACATATCTTAAAAGCCATTGAGTATTATCCAGCTTTTCAAAAGTTACATCAGTTTCTTTATTAGGAACTAAGGTACTATTTAAAGTTTTAATAATATCTACTCTTTCCCCTGCATTATCAAATACAATTTCATCAGGATTAGTTTCATCAGGTTTAATATTAATATTAGGTTGAATAAACAACTGTTTTGTATCTTCTTCCCATAAATTAGTCATTACTTTGAAACTTTCATCTTCAATCCCCGCTCCACCAACTACTTGGCTAACATCAGATGTAATTTCAGTATACGTTTTTTCAACCCTGTCATATTCATAAATTAAATAAGCATTGCCATTTACTGGAATTTTTTCAAAAGGTTCCTGAACTCGAATCTCTCCTGTATCAGAAGAATAACCAATAATACGTCTACTCTTTTCTCTTGGAGTTGCCGCAGTATAATGGTCAGGATAATCTTTTGCATCATGCGCCTTTTTAGCGTCACCAGAATTTTCATAAATAACTATATAATAGCTATTTTGAATTTCATCATTAGGGTCAGCATATACACTTGTATAAGTATGTTCATCACTACATAAAAATACTTTAAATCTTGTCCCATTTTTATAATTATATGTAAAATTATCTACACATTCTACTTTAGTGATATTTTTATACCAACCTAATTCTTTCTCAACCCAATCAATTTTAATTCTTTCTCTAAAAGTACCTTCAGGTAAGACTAAATTATCACTATTAGGTTCAAGGATAGGCATCATATCATCTTTAGTAGTTTCAAATTCAATATATCTATCATAATGTAATTTTTCATTATTACCAGTCCAAATTACATACTTAGTACTACCCACTAAATATCCGCTACATACTTTAGTAATAGGCTGAGTAGTAGAACCAATTATAGCATCATAAACTCTAATATTCCATAAATAATCTTTTCCATTAACTAATTTATCACTTAATTTATTAGAAATATCATTTATACTTAAAGTACCCTTGTTTTTAATAGGTTTAGCTAAATCAGTGCCAGGAGAACTATACAATTCATCTTCTGTATTGTTAAGTAAAATAGAATATTTGTATGCTTTTATACTTTCACCCGAAGTATTTACTTGACAAGAAAAAGTATTATCTTGTGTAAAGTCAAGCTCTGTTAAATTAGGCTCAAGATTTGAACTTTTATAAACACTCATTTTACTGTGACACTCCTTTCTTTTTACAAAATATTTTTATGGTATTATAAATTATAAAATAAATCATTAGTAAACCATCAGTCCGCTATTACTAAAAGCTTACTGATGATTTATTTCTATTTTAA
>ERZ808252.1383-NODE-1383-length-17882-cov-3.295956_pt1 | contig 17882 bp, 16 predicted proteins | sample MGYA00521242_ERZ808252 | MGnify/ENA primary metagenome ERZ808252 (study PRJEB31516, sample SAMN03275581) | gut metagenome | biome: mammalia-associated habitat; material: feces | host: Papio cynocephalus | place: Kenya | collected 2012-08-07 ...
TGTTGATTTCGGGCGCATCTTTGCTTTCGCTCACCACAACGCCGGTTGCGCTTGCGGACGGCGTTGAAAGCCTTATGTCTCCACTAAAACTCATAAAAGTTCCCGTCAGAGACATAGCCATGATTATGAGCATCGCGCTCCGTTTCATACCCACGCTTTTTGAAGAGACCAACAAAATCATAGCGGCGCAAAAAGCGCGCGGCGCAAGTTTCGATACGGGCGGACTTTTCGCGAGAGCGAAAGCGTTGCTTCCCGTTCTCATTCCGCTTTTTGTCAACTCGTTCAGACGTGCCGACGAACTCGCGTTCGCAATGGACGCAAGGTGCTACAACGCAACCGAAAAACGCACGAAAATGAAGAAAGCGAAACTCGGCTGGGGAGACCTTGTCGCATTCCTACTTATGTGCGCGTATTTCGTGGTGATTTTGCTCGAAAGATATTACTTCCCGACAATCGGAATAAACATCGACGCAATGATATTCGGGGGACTGCTATGAGATACCGTGCGGTGATTTCTTATTACGGTGCAAACTACGTAGGTTGGCAGCGTCAACTCAACGGGCTCAGCGTGCAGGAAGTGTTGGAAAAGGCTCTCGAAAAGACTTTCGGCGCACCCACCGCCGCAACCGCAAGCGGAAGAACGGACGCAGGTGTGCACGCGCTCGGTCAGGTTGTGCATTTCGACGCCGAAACTTCCATTCCGACGGACAAAATTCCATTTGCCGTCAACACGCATTTGCCGGATGACGTGAGTATGCTTTCCTGCGAAATCGCACCCGAAAATTTCAATGCGAGATTTTCCGCAAAGCGTAAAAAGTATTGCTACAAAATCTACGTTTCCAAACATCGACTTCCCATTCTCGAACTCGACCACGAACATATTACGTATCCGCTTGACGTCGACAAAATCAAGCAAGCGGCAAAAATCATCGAAGGCACGCATGACTTCAAGTGTTTCGAAGCAAGCGGCAGCGTCGTAAAAAACACTGTCCGCACCGTGTATTCTGTTGACGTTGTCACTCGTCATTTTGACAATGCAATCGTCCGCGACGACGACAAATTTTTCGACGGTGAATTGTCGATTTTCGTCACGGGCAACGGCTTTCTTTACAATATGGTTCGCATAATCGCCGGCACGCTCGTTTACGTCGGCATCGGCAAACTCACGCCTGAAGACGTCTCTCGAATTCTCGAAACGGGAGACAGAAAAGCGGCAGGGAAGACGTTGGGGGCGAAGGGGCTGACGCTTATCTCCGTCCAATACTAAAAAACCACGCTAAACGGCGATTGACTTTGTCAGCACCCATCCGCGCCAAAATCACGTACCGCATGTACGTTGGGTTTTGTTTCGGATGGGCGTTTCCTTGTTCTTCATCTATTTATCGCGGTTTTTTGTTAATGAATTTGTTAACGAATTATTGTAGAAGGCAAAGCCTTATCCGAATTCATCGTTAATTATTAATTCAAAAAAATGTTTTCCGCCCTTGTATTATTGACATCTGATGTTTTTCGTTTTATTATAAATAAAATAATAAAGATAATGTGCGGCGTACGCGCGCGTATTTGCAATTATAAAAGGCTGGACGGACTTTATGGACGACAATTCAAGAAACTTTATCGAAGAAATCATCGACGAAGACCTTGCCGAAGGCAAAGTCAGCAAAATCATCACGAGATTTCCCCCTGAACCCAACGGATATTTGCACATAGGACATGCAAAGGCTTTGTGCATCAATTTCGGCATGAAAGAGAAGTATCACGGCGCATGCAATCTCCGTTTTGACGACACCAACCCCGCAAAAGAAGACGTGGAGTATATGGAAAGCATCAAGGCGGACATCAAGTGGCTCGGCTTCGATTGGGACGAGTTGCACAACGCAAGCGACTATTTCCCTAAAATGTACGAATGTGCGGTGAAACTCATCAAAGACGGCAAAGCGTACGTTTGCGATTTGTCCGCAGAAGAAATAAGCGCAACTCGCGGAAGTTTCGGCGTGCCCGGCACGGAAAGCCCCTATCGCAACCGCTCGGTCGAAGAAAATCTCGACTTGTTTGAAAGAATGAAAAACGGCGAATTTGCCGACGGCGAAAAAGTCTTGCGTGCCAAAATCGATATGGCGTCGCCCAACATCAATATGCGCGACCCAGTTATTTATCGTATCTGCCATGCGACGCATCCGCACACGGGCGATCAATGGGTGATTTATCCGATGTACGATTTTGCGCACCCGATCGAAGACGCAATCGAAGGCATCACGCACTCTCTTTGCTCGCTCGAATTTGAAAACCACCGTCCGCTTTACGACTGGGTTACGCTCAACTGCGGTTTCGATCCGCGCCCAAGACAGGTAGAATTTGCAAGACTCAATCTCACGCACACCGTTATGAGCAAGCGTTTCATCAAGCGTCTCGTTGACGAAAAAGTGGTGTGGGGCTGGGACGATCCGAGACTTTCGACTTTGTCGGGCATAAGAGAGCGCGGCTATACGCCCGAAGCAATCCGCGATTTCTGCTCCCGTATCGGCGTTGCAAAAGCGGACAGCGAAGTTGACATATCTATGCTCGAGCATTGCGTGAGAGAAGACCTTAACGCACACGCTCAAAGAGCAATGGTCGTGACAAAACCGCTCAAACTCGTCGTTGACAACTATCCCGAAGGACAAAGCGAACCCGTTTATATCGAAAACAATCCGCAACAGGAAAATGCGGGCGTTCACGAGACCACGTTCTCGAGAGAACTTTATATCGAGCAAGACGACTTCGCACTCGATCCGCCACCCAAATATTTCCGTCTTAAACCCGATGGAATCGTGAGACTCAAAGGCGCGTATATCGTCAAATACGTCGGTTGCGACAAGGACGAAAACGGCAATGTTACTTGCGTGCACGTCGAATATCTGCCTGGCACGAAATCCGGCGAAGAAGGCGCAAACATGAAAGTCAAGGGCACGATACATTGGGTCAATGCAAACGACTGCGCGGACGTTAAACTCAATATGTTCGACTATCTCATCAACGACGGCGACGGCGATTATATGGACAGAGTCAACCGCAATTCACTCACCGTTCTCAACGGCAAGGCGGAAAAAATCGTCGCGGAAGCCCCCGTGCATACGAGATTCCAGTTTTTGCGCGAAGGCTATTTCATCAAACGCAACGAAGAGAACGAATTTAACAGCATCGTCGGTCTTAAAGATAGTTTCAAGCCAAAAGCATAATATCGGGCGGAACACCCGCACCCGATTGAACGAATATAAGTACGCTTATAGGTGAAATATGTTTATTTGTAAAGTATGCGGAAACGAAGTGAAGCCGGGACAAGCGTTTTGTCCCACTTGCGGAGCGGACGTCGTTGAGAATTATCAGACGGTCTGTCCCGCTTGTCACGCAAAAAACAGTGCCGGAAGCAGATATTGCGCAAAATGCGGTGCGATATTGCAGGTTATGCGTAAGCCCGTATGTGCGGTTTGCGGAACGAAGAATTTGCCCGGTGCAAAATTCTGTGTATCCTGCGGTGCGCCGATAGTCGTTGAAAGCGAGACTCACAGCGACGCGGACATGCTCGACGCAAGAAAGACGAAACTTCGTCTCGACAATATGGAGCGCGAAAGAATGGCGGTTGTCGACAAAGAAATCGCAGAAAAACGCGCAAAAGCCGAAGAAGAGAGAGAAGCGGCGCTCGAAAAAGTGGAAGAATATCGCAAAAAGAGCGAAGACGAATACAAGCAAAAGGCAAACGACCTTGAAGACTACCGCAGAAAACTCAACGAAATGGGTCCCGAAGACGTGGAACTTCTCAAAAAAATGTCTGCGGCACTCAAGACCTATTCAAAATACTACGCCGACCCGTATACGCAAATCGACGAAGACGACATCGATGGCGAGACCTACGTTTGCCCTGCGTGCGGAACGATAAATCCGCCCACTGCAACCGCTTGCACGCACTGCGGAAGAGACAAGGCAAGAGCGTTGCTTCTTCTTGCGAAAAACAAGATTAAGCAAAGTCCGCCCGTCAAGCGCAAACAAACGATAATCCCTGCGCCCGAAACCGACCTTTCGGTGAAAAAAGTTCCCACTCTCGACGAGTTTATCGAAGAAAAGAACGCACCGAAGACGGAAGAAACGGTCGCACCTGCTAAAAAAGAAGAAGTCAAGGAAGAAGCGCCTGCGGATTTCTCCGGTCCGAGCAACGCTCACTATGCGCCGTATCCGCCGCAATACGCTCCTTATCCTTATCAACAACCATACCCGTATCCGTACCCTGCGCAGCCTTATCCGCAAGCGCCGTACCTTATGGGAGAAGACGGCAAGCCTTATCAAATGCCGCCTATCGTTCAACCCGTTGCTTTCGTGCCGTACGTGACACAAGAGCAACCGCTTATGCAATATTCGCCGACGGCGGTTGAAGTTAAACCGCAAAGAGCAGTGCCGACCAACGCAGCGGCAAAAGACGTCAAGAAGAATTGACGAGAAGAATATGGCAGATCAGAAAAACAATAAACCGAGAATACGCGGCGTTGACGACGCCGGCATAAGACTTGCTCCGCCCCCGATAAACAACGCGGGCTATCACGTCATGCCGACCGTTATGCAGGAATACGTCATAGAGCCGCATCTTTCCGTGGACGAACCGAAGGAAGAAAAGCGAGTGGTGTCCACTGCCGACGATTTTCAACCGAGAAGGGAAGACGCCAACAAGAAGTGGAAGAGACAAAAGCGCGCAAAGAATATGATTGCGGGCGCGATTGCTCTCGTCGTTTCTGTGGTGGTGCTTTTGCCCTACGTTCTCGGCGCAATAGGAACGAAAGTGAGTGCTCCGTTCAGGTTCTCGCTTGAAAGTTACAACGTCGTTGGAAACTGGATATCCGCTTTCAAACAAACGGCGGCGCAAGGCTGGAAAGGCGATGGCATAAAAGAGATATGGCTATCGACAGTGCCGAGCATGATTCTCACAATTGGCATTTTAGCAGTGCTTATCAATGCGATAAAGTCGTTGTTTGCGCTGTTTGGAGCAATCAAACCCGCAAAATACGGTTGGGGCGCATTCGTAAATCTCGTATGCGTGCTTGCCATTTTCGTGGCGGCGCTCGTTGGTGCGCCCGCGATAGGCATCGACAAAATTGACTTTATGGCCGACTTCATACACGGTTTCAAGGCGAGCGAGTTGTTCACGCTCATGACGTTCGGCGCAGGATATACGATAATCTGCGCTCTATTGGCACTCGTAAACCGCGACAAGTTCGGTTATCTCAAATAAGAGCAATAAAGGAGAAATATATGGCAAAGAAGGATCGTAACAAGGAAATCGTTTTGACTCCCGAAAGCAGTGAAATTCAAGCGGTGGACGAACCGATGTTCGAATCGGAAGCATACGCCACTCCGCAACCCGAAGAAGGCTCTGACGTGACGGTTATGAAACCCGTCGGCATCGGCGGCCCAGTTCCTATCGTCGCACCCAAGCATAACACAATTCAGTTGCAACCCATAGTCGTGCCGCTTGCGGTCGTGCCTTATATGACGCAGGACAGCAACGTTTTGCGCACGGACGGCAACAGACAAGACACCTATGCGCCTGCCACCGTCGAGTACGGCGAAGCGACCGATTTCGAAACGGTATCGGCACAAAAGGTCAAGAAGAAGAGCAAAGTGCAACCGAGAATTTTCGCTCTCGTCACGTTCTTGCTCTCTGCGCTCGTCGTGCTTCCGTTCATTCTTTCTTATTTTATGGACAGCGTCGGCGCAATGAAGATTGCAGAGTTCAACGTCATCGGAACGATTCAAAAATGGGTGGCAAACGGCTTTGCGCTTCGTCCGCTCAAAAACCTTGCGTATATCGGCGTCGCGGCAGTGAGCGCGGTTATGGTGCTTTCGTCTCTCATTTCTATAATCGTCGGCAAGTATCCCAGAGCGTTGCACGTCATATTCTCGCTTGCGGCATTCCTTGCGCTGCTTGCACTTCTCATCAAGTGGCTCGTCAAGAGCGAATTCGTCATCGCAAACAAAATCGGTTTCGTGGTGATTCTTGCGCTTTCTTTCGTCAATTTCGTGCTTGTTGTGGTTTTCTCCTGCCTTCTCAACAAACTCGAAGACAAGGTTGAAAAGAGTCAGAACGCGGCAAAGGAAATCTGAACATAGACACGCATATTACACGCAAAACGAATTGCACCCTGCGATTCGTTTTGATTTATTAAGGGAAGAATTCTCAAAAAACCCATATATAGCGACGTTTTTGAAGAAATTCTTCCGCAATACACGACGATACACAAAGAAAAGGGGCTATGTCGCTCAAACTCGTATCACTCACAAGCGGAAGCAAAGGCAACTGCACATTGGTTTTTTCAAACACGACGGCAATTTTGGTTGACGCTGGTTTGTCGTATACGAGATTGTGCGCGGAACTTAAAGATTTCGGTCTTACTCCCGATATGATTGACGGAGTGGTGATAACTCACGAGCACAGCGACCATATAAGCGGCTTGCAAAAACTTGCTCCGCACACCAAAGTGTACGCGCATCCGCTCACGCAAAGAGCGATATTTCAGCGCACGGGAGAACTGAAAAACGCGCAGGACGTAGACGATTACGAAGGCGGTTTCGACGTGGGAGACATAAAGGTTTTGCCTTTCCGCATACCGCACGACGCGGCGTATCCGCTTGCATATTCGTTTGAGTGCGGCAACGCCCGTTGCAGCGTCGCAACCGATATAGGTATGCCGACGCGCGGCGTTCTTCGCAACGTTAAAGACAGCGAAGTCGTGTTGCTTGAAGCAAATCACGACCTTGAAATGCTCGAAAACGGCAAATATCCGCCAAATCTCAAAGCGAGAATTTTGTCCAACACGGGACATCTTTCAAACGACGCTACCGCAGTCATTGCAAGGCATCTTTGCGAAGGAAGCGAAGTGCAGAAACTCATTCTTGGGCATATTAGCGAAAATAACAACACCGAGCAACTTGCTTTCGACACCGTGGAGCGCACGCTCAAGGAGTGGAACAGCGACATAGAATTGTCCGTTGCTCATCAATCGAGAAGGAGCGAAGTTTTCGAGATATTATGAGAAAGACCATAGGCGCAAGCGAAGGAAGTTCCATATATATAACGGGTATCTGCGCAGGGAGCATTTTGTCCCTGTTTTTGTCGCTTGCACTCAGAAACGTCAACGTCGGCTTCGACGGAATGAGCGTATACAACTGGTGCGGATACGCGCTTATGCAAATCGCGTTCATAGCGACGGTGTTCATATATTCGGCGGTGAGAAAAACAGACGTCGTAAGCGTCGCAAAAATGAAAAAACCGCTTAATATAAAACAAATCGTGCTGTTGCCGTTCATTTCTATTGCGACGATACTCACGTTTTTGCCGCTCGCAAATGCGTGGAGCGCGTTTCTCGGAGTGATAGGTTATCACGGCTCGGGCGTTGCGATGCCTGCGTTTTCAAACGTCGGAGTTTACTTTCTCGCGCTGTTTCTTATGGCTCTTTTGCCTGCGTTCGGCGAAGAATTGCTCGTTCGCGGCAATCTTTTTTCGGGGTTGTCGACGAGAAACGTGTGGTTCGGTGTGCTTATGTCTGCGCTTATGTTCTCGCTTATGCACGCAAATCCCGTGCAGACGGTGCATCAATTCGGTCTCGGTATAGTGCTCGCGCTCGTCGTTGCGTTGTCCGGCTCACTTTGGGCAGGCGTTGCGGTGCACTTTTTCAACAATTTCATAAGCATAACGCTTACGGCGTACATTCCGCAAGTTGACGAATGGTACGTTGCGCTCGGCTATTACAACTGGCTTACGGGTGCGGCGAGCGTCGTTGTCGGCGTCCTTTTGCTCGTCGTTTTGTTGTGGCTTTTCTTCCGCGCAGGCGGTAAAAAAGAGAAGTCGGGTGTCGTGAAAAACGTGTATACCGAAGACGGTTTCACGATAGTCGCGACGCAAAACGTATCGAGTGATACGGATAAGCCGAAAAAGAGCAATATTTTCAAAGACTTCGCAAGATTTTTTAAGTCGCTTTTCACAAAACAGGGGTGGAAAAACGTCACCTACCGGCTCGAAGAGCGCAACGAAGTCGAATATATAGGCAAAAATCAAAACCTTATGGGCGTCTGGATTGCGCTTGCGCTCGTGATAGTCTACTGGATTTACGCATTCGTGGTGAGCATAATATGAGCAAGAGAAGAAGCGTCGGCATCATATATTTCGTCGTGATAATGCTCACTCTCCTTATGAGAGTGGCGTCTGCGCTTGACATTTATTCGGCTCTCGGCATAGAAGATTACGACGCGCTCTGGACGTGCACGGTGCAAATTTTGCTTTTCGGGCTGACGAGCATTGCTCTATATTCGTGGAGTGCGTATGCAAGACGCGAAAGCGTCAAAGAAGTGCTTTGCGATTTCGGAGTGAAACGCATAAAAGCACTCGACTGGTTGATTATTCTCGGGATATGCGTCTGCACTATGGCGGTTTCTACGGGCGTTTCTTTCGTGTGGCAGGTGGCACTCAGGCTTATGGGGTTCACGCACACGTCGTCAAGCACCGATTATTCGACGGTAGGACTTTTGTTCAAGGAACTTGCGCTCACCGCTCTTTTGCCGGGGATTTTTGAAGAGATTGCTCATCGCGGCCTGATTTATGCAGGATACAGAGAATGCAAGTGGAAATTCGTGCTGGTGTCCGCATTGCTGTTTTCGCTTATGCACCAGAACATCGTGCAGACGGGATACACGTTCTTTTTCGGCGCGTCTCTTGCGCTCGTGATGTATTACACGGGTTCGATTTGGGGCGGTATACTGATACACTTTGCAAACAATGCGTGGGTGGTGCTTTCCGGATATTCCGAACAACACCCCGACGGAGCACTCGGTTTTATAGCGAAAATCGAAGATTTGTTTTATTCGTCGTCTATCGGTTTTGCGACGGGAGTAATGCTTATTATCGCGTGTGCAGGTTTTCTCATTCTGCTGTTTTGGCTGCTTAGAAAACGCGCGGTCAATGCGTACAGAGTGGGCGTTCCGTTTGATAAACCGTCTCAGGACGTCGTGCCGCTTCACAAAGACGTCACGCTTTGGGTGATAATCGCAGTCGGAGTAGTTGCGACGATTTTCTCGTTCGTGTGGGGTATGACGAGATGAAAATCAATATTATCGCAATAGGCAAAATCAAAGAAAAATATTTTTCGGACGCAATCGCGGAGTATGTCAAACGCGCGTCGAGATACGCCGACGTCAAGGTTGTGGAACTTGCCGACGCACCGCCGTCGAAGACGCCGGAAGAGCAAAGAAAGATAGAAAGCGATTTGCTTCTAGGCAAGGCAAAAGGCTTTGTCGTTGCAATGGATATGCGCGGAAAAGAGTTGTCAAGCGAAGGACTTGCCGAACTCATCAAAAGCAAATGCACCTTGGGCGAAAGCGAGTTTTCTTTCCTTATCGGCGGCAGTCACGGACACACCGAAGAGTTGAGACAAAGGGCGGATATGCTTCTGTCTTTTGGAAAAAACACCTTTCCGCATCAACTTTTCAGGGTTATGCTTTCAGAGCAGATATACCGCGCGCTGTGCATCAACGCAGGCACGCCGTATCACAAATAAATTGCAAAATCACAAGTTTATATGATGATAACATGCATATAAAACTTGTTTTCGGTGAAATATGGCATACGAAGAAAAATATATGCTACGAGCGATTGAACTTGCAAAAGCGTGCGCCGAGCAAGACGAAGTGCCTGTCGGCGCAGTGGTCGTAAAAAACGGTTCAATCATCGCAGAGAGCGGAAACAGAAAGGAGAGAGACAACGATGCGACGCATCACGCCGAGATGTTGGTGTTGTCTTCGGCAACCGAAAAAGAGAACAACTGGTGGCTCGAAGATTGCGACGTATACGTCACGCTAGAGCCTTGCAGTATGTGCGCGGGGGCAATGATAAACTCGCGCATCCGAGCGCTGTATTTCGGAGCGTACGACGAGAAGACGGGGGCGTGCGGCTCGAAAGTCAATCTGTTTGAAAAAGGACTTTTCAATCACGACGTCGAAGTGAGCGGCGGATATATGAAAGAAGAATGTTCGGCCTTGTTGTCGGATTTTTTCAAAGCAAAGAGAAAAAATCGAAAGAGCGATAAATAAGCCGAAAAGAAAACAGATAAGAAAATAAAAAGAATTTCAATCCGATAAATCGAAAACGTTATTCAAATCCGAAAATAAAACGAGACAAAAAGAAAACGACCGCAAAGCGCGGTCGCATTCTTTTTATATCGGGGAGAAGAAACTTTTTTGCGTGCATTGAATGTCAATGCACGGCGTCGGGGATTATGATTGCAGAATCGTTGAGAGATTTCAGTCGGTTATTTCTTTTGAGTTTTCATAGGCGGAAGTTTTTTCTTCGTTCAAAGAATCGTTTTCCGCTTCTTTTTCTTCGCTTTCTTCAAAAGACGGGTCGAAGATTTCCACGAAACCGACGTCGTTTATCACGTTGTCTATTGCGTCTTTCGGAACGCCGAGTATGCACGCAAGCACACTCGATACGATTGATACGATGCCGACGATGACTATTGCGATGATTTCTTTGAGTTTTTTCTTGTCCATGACGTTCTCCCTGAAAGTTATTGCACCTGCATAGCCTTATCACCCGAACGCAACGGCAATATATCACGCGTTTTTCAAAATATCCAAATTATTATGTCACGGTTTTTGCGTGGCAAACTTTCAAAGAAAACGAATATAGTATGGTATGGAAAAGTATAATATCATTTTTATAGAAACAGAATGGGCAAGGGCGGAGATTCTGGGCAGACGAGCGGAAGATTTCGTGCTTCGCGAGTTTTCGTCTTTCGGAGCGAGCGTTGCGAGAATGGTGAAAAAAAGTGCGTACAAGGAAGAGTGCGCGCTCTTGCCCGATTGCGTCAACGTGGTGCTCGAACTCGATATGCCGCTTGTGAAACTTAAAGACGTCACGTCTCTTGCGGACAAAATGAAAAGGGACAAAATAAATTGCGTGCGACTGGGGAGCAAGGACGCATTAAGCAAAATCTGTATCGGAAAGGATACGAGCGGCGGAGTTTTTTCATCGTCGCAGGCTTTTTTTAAGATTGATGATGCAAAATCGTACAATCTGGTGTATAATCGGCTTAAAGACGAAATACTTGACGAAATGCTTTCGCGCGGAGTGAAAATTCTCGACAAAGCCACGACGTTTATCGACGATACCGCCGTCATAGAAAGCGGAGCGACGATTCTGCCGTTCACGAGAATAGAAGGCGAGAGCGCGATAAGCGCAAAATCCGTCGTCGGAGCGTCGTATATAAAGGACAGCGTAATTGACGGAGCAAACGTCGAATGGTCGCATATAGTATGTTCGCACGTGCACGCGCGCGCGACGGTCGGTCCGTATGCAAGACTCAGAAGAGCGGAAATAGGCGAAGATTGCAGAGTCGGAGATTTCGTGGAAGTGAAAGCGTCCGCGCTTGAAAAGGGTGTGAAAGCGGCGCATTTGAGTTATATCGGAGACGCGCAGGTCGGGGAGAGAACCAACGTGGGGTGCGGAACGGTGTTCTGCAATTACGACGGCAAAAACAAGCATAAGACCACCGTCGGTTGCGATTGTTTTCTCGGTGCGAATACGAATCTCGTTGCACCGCTCGTCGTGGGAGACAAGGCGTTTATTGCGGCAGGCACGACTGTAACGAGAGACGTTGACGAGAAGACTTTCACGATAGGACGCGTGAAGCAGGATACGGTGAAAAGCGACAGATAAGAAATCGCCGAATAACCGAAGACGCTGAAAAGACACAACTCAAACTAATATTCTCATAAAAAACGAAAAGAAAACGCAAGGCGAAAGCCTTGAAAGGATAAGCGTATGATGCTCGTCGTGGGATTGGGCAATCCCGGAATGAAGTACAAAAACACCTATCACAACGTCGGCTTTATGGTCGTTGACGAACTATGCAAGAGACTGAAAGTCAAAGCCGACGTTAAAGAATGCGACGCACTCACCTGCAAAGCAAATTACATGGGCGTCGATTTTGTCGTTGCAAAGCCGCAAACCTATATGAATTTGTCGGGTGAAGCGGTGAAAAAACTCGTGCGCAAATACGGCGTTGACGAGCAAAACGAACTCATCGTTTGCTATGACGATATAGATTTGCCGATAGGAAAATTGCGCATAAGAGAAGAAGGAAGCGCAGGCACGCACAACGGTATGCGCAACATCGTTGCAGAACTTTGTACGCAGAATTTCAAGCGCGTGAGAGTCGGCACAAAAACGGAGCAACTCGCACAACACGAAGTTCAACTTATCGATTTCGTGCTTTCAAAGGTCGATTTTGAGAATAAACAAGTTTTGCAAGGTGCGATAGACACCGCCGTAGAAGCAGTTTTGGATATGGTGGAAGGCGTTGACATTCAGCGTGTTCAGGAAAAAGCAAACAGGAAAAACAAGTGACGACGCCAAAGATTTTACAACTTCAGAATCTCGGAGAAAAACTCTCGTCGCTAAACGGAATGGGAGCAAAAAGACTGATCGACGAAAAATTGTCGGCAGTTTCCGTATTGCGCGTTTGCGAAGGCGCAAAGGTGCATATCATATCCCAGATTCCTACGAAAAAACTCGTAGTATGCTCGGATAGTCTCGGCGCGAAAAGTCTGTTCAGAAAACTGCAAGGGTGGGGAATAAAAGCGGATTATCTGCCCTACCGCGACGACGTGTTGATTGCAAGAAAGAGTTTTTCTTCTCAAAACGTCAGAGAAAGAGTTTGCACGCTAAGCGATATGGCGTGCGGAGATTTCGACGTTGTCGTGACGAGTGCGGACAGTCTGTTGCAACTCTTCCCGAAAAAAGAATTGGTGAAAGAGTTTTCCGTCACCGTGGCAAAGGAAGACCTTGTTTCTCCGCAGACACTTGCCGACAGACTTGCGCTTGCAGGATACAAACGCCAGACAATGATTGCCGACGCAGGCGATTTTGCAGTGCGCGGCGACATCGTTGACGTATACTCGACAAACGGCACGGCGTACAGAATAAATTTCTTCGACGAACTCGTAGAAGACATAAAAGTCATCGACGTTGAAACCATGCTTTCTTCAAACGACGTGGAAAGCGTGCGTTTTGCTCCTGCAAGCGACGTTATATTGTCTGAAAAAGATTATGACGAAGCAAGAGAAAAACTTGAATTTTATCGTGACGTAAAATATGCTGCCGAAGCAAAGGAAAGGCTTTCCGTCGGAGCGTGCGACCCGTCGCTCGTGTGGGCGTTGCCGTTTATGCAAGGCGCGACGGCACCGATATTCGATTATCTCGACAAAACGGACGTGATAGTTTTCGACGAGCCGAAAGTCGTGTGCGACAAGTTGCAAATCCTTATCAAAGAATTTGACGGAAGAATAAAGAACCTTCTCGAAGGCGGCGAAATTCTTGCGTGTCACAAAGACGTGTATATCACGCTTTCGGAAATCAGAAGACGTCTTATGTTCGTGCGAAAATTGAGTTTTTGCGCGCTGTCTTTAAACAATCAACTTTTCGAGCCGAAGTATATAATCGAACCGAAGACGAAACCCGTCACGAAGTATTATCTCGACCCGCAGACCATAGTGCAGGATTTGCGGACGTTCGTGCTCAACGGCACGAAAACGCTTCTTGCGTGCGGCAGCAAAGAGAGAGCAAAGAGCGTCATAGAGAGTTTGCGCGAAAACGACGTTTTTGCAACGTACAGCGAAGACGGCAACGACGACGGCACGATACTCGCAACGCCGATGAACGTCGAAACGGGCTTTATATATCCCGCGCAAAAGGTGTGTCTCGTCGGCGTGTCCGAATGTATCGGCAAACACCGCTCTGAAGACGGACTTTCGCGCTCCAAAGAACAAGCACTCGCACCCGTTGCAGGCGATTACGTCGTGCACAGAATTCACGGCGTCGGACTTTGCGAAGGTACGACGATTCTCAAAACGGGCGATTTTGAAAAAGAATATATAGTTCTCAAATACAAAGACGGCGACACGCTTTACGTTGCCACCGACCAGATGAACAATCTTCAGAAGTTCATCGGCGAAGAAAGCCCCGCACTGAACAAACTCGGCGGAAAAGAATTTGAAAGAGAAAAAGAAAAAGTGCGCAAATCCGTGCGTAAACTTGCCGTAAATCTCGTCGAACTCTACGCCAAGCGCGAAAAACAACGCGGTTTCAAGTATAGCCCCGACACCGTGTGGCAAAAAGAGTTCGAAGACAATTTCGAATACGAAGAAACGCCCGACCAACTCAAAGCCATAGCCGACATCAAGCAGGATATGGAGACGGGGCGTATTATGGACAGACTTCTCGTCGGGGACGTCGGATTCGGCAAGACGGAAGTTGCGTTTAGGGCAATGTTCAAGACGGTGCTCGATTCAAAACAAGCTGTTTTGCTTGCACCGACCACTATACTTGCCCGTCAGCATTACGAAAACCTTATAAAGAGACTCGAACCGTTCGGCATAAAATGCGGACTGCTCACGAGACTGCAATCCACAAAAGAAACGCAGGATTTGCTCGACGGTCTCAAAAAGGGCACGGTGCATATGGTGATTGCAACGCACAAAGTGCTTGCAAAAGCGGTCGAATTTCACGATTTGGGCTTACTTGTGCTTGACGAAGAGCAACGTTTCGGCGTTGACCACAAGGAAAAACTCAAAGAAAAATATCCGCTCGTCAACGTGCTTACGCTTTCCGCAACGCCCATACCGCGCACGCTCAATATGTCGCTCACGGGCGTAAGAGACATATCTATGCTTGAAACCGCGCCGCACGGCAGATTGCCTGTGCAAACGTACGTTGTGGGATACTCCGACGCACTTTGCGTTGACGCAATCACGAGAGAACTCGCTCGCGGCGGACAAACGCTCATACTTCTCAACAACGTCGAAGCACTCGACCCGTACGCAAGCAAACTGCGTTCTCTTTGCCCCGACGCGCGCATAATCACCGCACACGGACAGATGCTTCCGGGACAACTGGAAGAGAGAATGAGTGCGTTCTACGACAAAGAATTCGACGTGCTCGTTGCGACCACGATTATTGAAAACGGCATAGACTTGCCCGACGCAAACACGCTTATCGTCATTGACAGCGGCAGATTCGGGCTTTCGCAACTTTATCAGTTGCGCGGAAGAGTCGGCCGTCGCGGCGCGCTTGCTCACGCATATTTCACCGTTCCCGAAAACGGCGCGCTCACCGATACCGCACAAAAAAGACTTAATACGCTTCTTGAAAACACCGACATCGGCAGCGGATTCAAAGTCGCTCTTGCAGACTTGTCCATTCGCGGAGCAGGCAATCTTCTCGGAGCGGAGCAGAGCGGACATATCGAAAAAGTCGGTTACGAGATGTATCTCGAACTTCTCGACGAAGCGGTGCAGGAAGTCAAGACGGGCGTGAAGAAGCAAGAGATAAGAGACGTGGAAATGAAAGTGGACGCGGCGGCTTTTATCAACGACTCGTACATAAGCGGAAGAGACAAGTTGCGCGTGTACAAGCAAATATCCAAGGTCGCAAGCGTGAGCGCGAGAGATTCGCTCATCAAAGAACTCGAACAAGTTTACGGTCCTGTGGATTTGCCGCTTGAAAACCTTATCAACGTTGCGCTTCTCAAAAACCTTGCGAGCAATTACGGCGTTTCCAAAATCATCGTCAATCGCAACGGAGCAGGCGCGAATTTCTACGACGCAGACGTTTTCAAGAACGAAAGCCTTATGAATGCGGTTGCGAAAAACAGCGGTAGCGTGGTGCTTACGACCACCATTCCGCCGTCAATGATTTTTGAAGTCAACAAACTCACGGCAGAGCAAAAGTTGGCAAGACTCATCGACTTTTTTGCGAACATAGAATAAAACTAATCGAGAATAATATATTGCAAAAAGCACGCTTTACGCGTGCTTTTTGCGTGTATAAAATACCGATTTGAATATTTGTGCATTCACGCCTATGCGCACGGTTCTCACTGTCGAGCGCACCGTGTGCCGTCTTTTGCGTTTTGATTCGACGCCCTTTTTACACCAGCCTTTGAACGGTGATATTTGCGCCCGTGAAGTTAATCGTGGCGGTTGACGCATTGTGAATGGACAAGGTCGTTTCGGCAGTAGCGTTGTAGACGATAGTTTTGCTCACGTTTGCGTATTCGGTCGGGCTTGCTTCGTCGTTTAAGATTTCCGTTGCAATCGCTGCGTCGTTTGCATAGAGTTGCACGGACATAGTTGCGGTTGCGGTGTCGGCAGTTCCCGTTGCGCCGTAGGTGACGATATAAGTGCCGACGGGCAGGGTTACTGCGTTGTTTGCAACCGTCATAGTGGTAGTGGGCGTTGTTGCCGTCGAAGTTATCGGGATTATCGCCCCCGTCGCTACCGATTGAGTGCCGCCGCTTGCATAGAGCGCGTCGACGAGTGCGGAAGTGCCCGCTTCGCCTTGCGGACCTTGCGGTCCTGTCGCGCCTGTTGCGCCCGTTGCTCCCGCAGGACCTGTGGGGCCTTGAATACCTTGCGGACCTTGTGCGCCTTGCGGTCCCATAGGCCCCATAGGGCCTGTCGCTCCGACCGGACCCATCGGGCCACGGATATACTCGATTGACGGACGGTCGCACGGCGTTGGCGTGGGACGAGAGTTGCAGCACGGATTGTTGAACCAGTTGAAAAACATAAAAAATTCCCCCTTTTGAATTATGTAAGGGAAGATTATTGTCAATTCAAATCGCCATTTTGTGTGTTTGGTGTGTTGCGTGTAGCGAAAATCACGTCTTCAAGTATTAAAAACACCTTAATTTACACGCGTGTACGTGCGCCCGTTGATTTAATCGGCGTTTTGGTATATCCTATGTGTGAAAAAATATTTTTGTGCAAATTGCGTAACCGATGCAAAATTCCTGCGTATATTCAACGTAAGAAAGGCACGGCCAAACAAAAAGGACGAAACTATGAAAGAAAGATTCAAACAATATCTTGAAGAACATTTCCGCAAAATAGCCCCGACTCAAGCGGCTATGGAATATCGCAAAGCGCTTTTGAGAGACCTTCTCGACAGAGAACAGGAACTGCGCATAAAGGGCGTAAGCGACGACGAACTTATCTACAATATGGCGATATCCGAACTCGGAGACATCGACGAAACACTCGAACGCTTTGAAGAAAGACAGATAAAGAGCGGCGTCGTGAAACGCAAAATCAGTATGGCGGCGGTAATTGCCGTATCCATCGTTGCGTTGCTTGCGGTGGCTTACGTCATCGTAGGCGCACTTGTTGCATGGCATCCGACCTGGCTCATAATGGTCGGCGGCGTGTTTGCGGGGCTTTCCGTAATGCTCGTGTACACGGCGGTCAGATTCGGCAAAAAGAACAAATTCGCGGTGACAAGAATATGCATTGCGATATGCGAAGTCTTGCTCACGGTGTTCGTGTTCCTGCTTTTGCAACTCGTGTTCCATCTGCAAGGCGCATGGATGAGTTTTCTCGCAATGGTGGCGGTGCTTGCCGGCGTAGACACTGCAATAGCGTTCTCAACGAAGAGCAAAGTGAGATGGTTTGAATTGCCGATTTTCATCGAACTTTTCGGCGTTATGCTTTACGTTCTTCTCGGGCTCAACGTTCCGCATTTCTGGCATCCCGGTTGGTTGTTGTGCCTTATGGGCGCGGCGGCGGCAATCGTTGAAATTGCAGTTTTCGTGACGAAGAAACTTCGTGCGAAAAACAAGAAAGAAAGCAAAGAAATCGAAGAAAAGAACGAAGTCGAAAATCAAAAATACTGGACGGAATGGGACGATTAACATCTTGTTTTGACCATATAAAACGTCAAATCGGTTGTTTTCAGGAGAGATTATGGCAAATACTATAAAGGCTGAAATGTGGGACAGAATGCAATTTCTGTTCCGCAATTATTACGA
>ERZ808252.1384-NODE-1384-length-17864-cov-4.913583_pt1 | contig 17864 bp, 22 predicted proteins | sample MGYA00521242_ERZ808252 | MGnify/ENA primary metagenome ERZ808252 (study PRJEB31516, sample SAMN03275581) | gut metagenome | biome: mammalia-associated habitat; material: feces | host: Papio cynocephalus | place: Kenya | collected 2012-08-07 ...
GGCACTTTTCCAGATGTGCCGGTTCCCGGTCGTTCAGGTGCACCCGAACGATATGATTTCTTTCTCTCATACTCTTTTCTCCTTTCTTTGAATATGTACCGAAAGGCTGGGGTCTTAGGGGGCATCCCCTAAAAGCCGAATTTGGTGCACCAAATTCATTGCTCGCTAAAAGGGAAAGACAACGATGGAGGGGGTACGCAGGCATGGGTTTACAATGGCTTTCAGCCGAAAGCAAACACCGTCGTATGTCTCACAAAAGCGCGGTATTTTTACTTCGGCAAAGTATCGGTTTTACTTTGTGTCCGGTGGGCACTTGGCGAAAAAGTGGATGGCGATCATCTGTTAATACAAGAAGACATCCTCACTATACCGACAAAAAAGCTGCAAAAGGTGAAGGTTTTTCGGAAAGATTTTCTGGTTTTCCTGCAAAAGAATGGTCAGCATAAATGTCAGCCCTTCACTATACCGACTTTTCAAGCCCCGAATGTAAGGTTTTCGGTGAAAATATTTGCAAAAAATTTGAGTCATCGCAAAAGCAATAATTTCACAGCCCGGATGAATGGGCATAGAAAAAGCACCCGACCGTTGCCGATCAGGTGCTTTTTCATACTCCTGCTAACCACTATTATTAATACAGTATTTTTTGAATTTAGGGTTTATGCGTCTATATTTCCGAAAAGAAGCCGATATTCCGCTCCTCAAATGTGCCAGCTATCATCCCTCTGTCAAGAAAAGAATTTCGTTCTTCGCAACAGGTTTCCGGTAGCAAAGCACACGCATGACAAGCTGCAAGGTTTAATGAATCCCACCCCTGTCCTTTGCTCATAATGCACACCGGATCATTTGAACATGTTTTTGCGGTGTGAACGGCTTTTCTGAATATTCTCGGAAAGGCATCGGGGCGACCCTGTCGTACAAGTCCGCCTAATGTTCGTTATCGGGATCGGGCTCAAGCGGAGCAAGCTGCCCGATTCGCGCATTCCCCTTATCCTCGGCGGAATTGCAATTGTTTTATCCGCTGCATGGGTAATCGCAACCTGCGATATATCCTCTGTAAAAGAGGCTGCCTACGCATTGTTCGTTTCGGTAACGCAAGGGATTCTGTCTGCGGGTGCCGGCGTTTACGTCAACCAGCTGTATGTTCAATCAAAAAAGAAAAATTAAATTACAACTTCAGGAAAGGAATTCATTATGTTAAACACTGTTTTTATCATCATCTGCGCTTTGCTGAACGCAATCTGCATTTGGTTGCTTCGACTCCTGCTCAGGGAGGAGGACAACCACATATGGAAGGACCGGTTGAAATACCTTTTGGGTATTCCGGTCGGCGCGGCAGTCTCGCTTTCCCTCTCCCCTGTTTCCGTTTCAAGCATTTGCCTTTTCGCACTGATGGGCGGTGCATTGGGTGAGCTGCTTTCCCTTTTCTTTCTTGCGGTAAAGCAAGCATATCAAGGGGATTCGGTTTGCTCTTATTACGATGACGGGACCCCTGCCAAATTCTTTATTACCGGAGATAAGCATCGCCATTTCGGGCAGGTCAAGAAATTTTGCAAAGACATGAATACGCGCCGCAAGGATGTCCTGATCATTCTCGGCGACGCGGGCTTCAATTACTACGATGACAAACGAGACGATGAATTGAAAAAGGAGATTTCTGCGCTCAACATTACTCTATTCTGCCTGCACGGAAATAAGGAAAACCGTCCCCAAAACGTGGGTACATACGGAATCAGGGACTTTTGCGGGGGTAAGGTCTATTATGAGCCGAAATATCCGAACATCTATTTTGCCATCGACGGTCAGATTTACACCTTTGAAGGAAAGAAATACATGGTTGTCGGCGGTGCACATAGTGTGGAAAATATAAAAAGCCGTCGGCTTAATTCGGAGGTCTTGTGATACGATGCTATTTTACTCCATATACAATGCCCTTTTTGAAAGAGAGATAAATTGGCAATCCCGAAGCAAAATTCAGAAAGCCGCCGATTACCATCCACACAAGCGCCGATGAAGTGCCGACATCCGTCACCATCCGAAGAATTCCGATTATTCCCCCTGCAAGTCCCGCATAAACCGTCATGCCAAAGCTGAGATTCTTTTGAAGCCTTGTGGCAATTTCCTTTTCATGGATTTTGTTCAGGTAGATAAGGCAGCCAACACCGAACAGGACGGCAACCAACGCAATCAGGACCATATAATCCAACAATCGGTGCAGCCCGTTCCCGCAAACGAAAAGCACGCCTGCCACAAGATGAATCATCCAGCCGATATCGCTTATCAGCCCCAATATCAGAAACGGAATATCCGACATCATTGCCGTATAGCGGACCCCCTGCTTCCCCTGCTCTTGCAGCTGTTTGATATGGTCCTCTGTTGCTTTTCTTTTTTCATGCAGGATTTCTTTTATCGTGCGCATCACTTTTTTCTCCTCAATCTGTACGTCTGCCAGATACCCGTCTCATTTATCGGTTCAGAAACGCACGGATTGTGCGAATATAATCGTCCGGTTTCACCACCGTTGACAGATGTCCGCCCGAAACATAGGAAATCTGCGGATTGTGCATCATTTTGATGAGATCCCTTTGCATTTTGCCCGAGAAGAAGTCCTGATCGGGCAGGATAAGCAGGATTTTTCTCTCAAGCGCCGCGAAATCCGATTCGGTCACGGGCTTTTGCTTCATGAGGTCGGCTAAAAGCCCCGAGATGTGCACATCCTTTTCCTGCTTGTAATCCTTGAAAATCGTTTCAAACATATCCTGCGCGTAGGCGATTTCCTCTTCACTTTCATTGCGGATATGACGCATTCCCGCTTTGATGAGCCTCGGCTTGAGCTTTTCATAGTTGCAATGCTTCATGTACCAAAGCATGAGCGGCGCAAAGAAGTATTTCTTTTTCAGGCTTTTCAGTGTCCTTGCGTCCATACCTCCCGTGGAAACGAGGATCAGTCCGCCCGTCTCGCCCGGGTATTTCTGCACATAAATCTGCGCGACCATGCCGCCGTCGCTTGCGCCGATAAAGATCGGGCTTTCCACACCGAGCTTTTGAAGGAAAGCGTGCATTCCCGTCACAAGTTCCTGATTGGTGCGAAGCTCCTGCGGATAATCGAAGAGGAGCACGCGGCTCACATCTGAAAGCCCCTCCACATAGTCCATCCACATTTCGAGCGTGTTCATCCCGCCGTTCAGGAACACAAGCGTTTTGCCATTCTCTTTTCCTTCCAAAATATAGCGGTACTCTGCACCGTCGATTGTTACGGCTTCGCACGGATGCGCAACCGCAAATTCCTTTACCTTTTCGGAATACAGCTTCATTTTTTCCTCCTTTACACACGCAGACAGCGGAGCATACGCCTACGCCCCGTCTTTGCGTCACGCACAATATCAATGTTCGGATAATCAATCATGGTATCCCCCATGCAGCATCATCCCCAAGCCCCCTCTGTCTCCAATTCATATGTCGATTTTTCGGCTCAGTCAACCTGCTTCATTCAATCACACCTGCGCAGTAAATCGGAATTCTCATTTCGTTCCCCGTCTTTTCAGCCCAGAGCTACATCCAGAACCATCATGATGCTGAACCCTGCGGCAAAGAACACCGTGCCGAGATTGGAGTGACGCCCCTGCGACATTTCGGGAATCAGTTCCTCTACAACCACATAGAGCATTGCACCGGCGGCAAAGCTTAAAAGGTAAGGTAACGCAGGAATAATAAACTGCGCTGCAATGAGTGTAAGTACAGCGCCGACAGGCTCCACGATACCCGAAAGAACACCGCCGAAAAACGCTTTTCCCTTGCCCTCTCCCTCAGCTTTGAGCGGCATGGAGATAATGGCTCCTTCGGGGAAATTCTGTATCGCTATTCCGAGCGACAAGGCGAGTGCGCTTGCCGCTGTGATTTGCGTATTTCCCGAAAGATAGCCTGCGTACATCACGCCGACCGCCATTCCCTCGGGAATATTGTGCAGGGTGACTGCCAACACCATCATGGTCGTGCGGGCAAGTCCGGTTTTCGGTCCCTCGGTCTGATCGGTTCCAACGTGCAGATGCGGAATCAGGTGGTCAAGTACAAGGAGAAACAGCACTCCGCCCCAAAAGCCGATAAATGCAGGAAGAAACGAAAGCCTTCCCATGTTCTCGGACTGCTCAATCGCGGGAATCAGCAGACTCCAGACCGAGGCGGCAACCATCACCCCCGCGGCAAAGCCTGCCAACGCACGCTGTACCATATCCCCAAGTGACTTTTTCATAAAGAACACACAGGCGGCACCGAACGCTGTGCCGAGGAAAGGAATCAGTATTCCCAAAAAAGTCTCCGTTTTAATCACTTCCTTTCAGTTATTAAGGGACTGTGCCTTGCTGCGGGTTATCAGCGCCCCACCCCCATCAGAAACCCGTCCTTCGCTTTTTCCTCCGTATCGTCCGATTCATCATAGGCATCGTAAGGCGCACTTGGGTCATGCACCCGCTTCCGAAACGGCGAGCAAAGCTTATCCTTGTGCGCAAAGGCAAATTCAAAATTGTCCGTCCAGCCCGTATGACCGGTAAGGAACATCGGCTGTACGCCCAGCTTTTTCAGCTTTGCTTCAAGAACGGCAAGCGATTTTACCGCCAGCTTGTTGTTCTCCGCGAGCGTGGAAATGAAGCTGTAGCCGCCGTCCGCGCCAAACCACAGCGTGTCACCGGTAAACAGATATTTGTCGTCAATGAGGTAGACCATGTGCCCCCATGTATGCCCGGGGACAAGGAAGCACTTGATTTTGATGTCCCCGATGCGCAGGGTTTCGCCGTCCTTCAGCAGTTGCTTGCGGTTATTGATCGTCACCTGCGGCAGCTTGTAGAGGTGATAAATCACCTTGCGGCGCACCTCGCCCGTCAGGTAGCGGTTCTCGACCTCTCCGATATACAGCTTTGCTTTTTTGAAAAGCCCGAGACTATCTGCTTCGACCGCGCCGACATGGTCGGTGTCCTGATGGGTGATAAAAATGTGTCGGACGGACTTCGGGTCAATCCCAAGCCAGCCCATTTTCTCGGCAAGACGGTCGTAATTGTACCCCGCGTCAATCATAATCGTCGTGTCGCCCTTGCGGTAAAAGAAAATATTCGCCACCCATTCGCGCACGCAAGCGACATTTTCGTCAATCCATCCTGTGTTCAGCGGCTTGAAAATCTCCTTGCCGCGATACATTTTGCTCATTTCTTTTTTCTGGAATTCGGTTGCCTTCTTCGACATTTCCTTTTCTCCTTCCGCTTCTTTCGTTTCGGTCCGTCGGTGCGTGGGTCAAAAGCTCCATCGGCTCCGATTCATTTCTTCAAAATATCGGTTATCCTTGCAAAATCCTCGCGTGCCTCCTTGAAGTACGGCAGCATACAGTAGCAATGTACCATCCTCGGGCGGGCAAAGGCGGTATACGGAACCTTCGCACGCTTGCAGGCTTCCGCAAAGTCCGACAGCGCACCGTAGAGCACCTCGTCCGCCGAATAGAAGAAGTGAATATCGCCCACACCCGAAAAATCGCCGCGTGAGCCCGAAATCATGTAATCGGGCACATTCGTCTGCCCGTGGCGCATGAACTTCTCCACCGTCACCATAAAGGAGTAATCTATGGCAACATCTTTTGCGTTCAGCTCCCGCATCCGCTCCTTTTCGGCATCGTTCCACGGCACCTCCCCCGGGGAGACGGCAACAATGTGCCGCGGCTGCGGAAGCGGGCTTTCCTGCGCGTTGTTGTGCGCCGCAATGCCGAGAGCAAGTGCGCCTCCCGAGGAAAAGCCGCAGGTGCTGACGTTCCCGCCGCCGTAAAGCTCAATCATTTTGCGGTAACACGCATAGACCATATCGTAGGTCTCGATGATGCAATGCTCCATACAGAGCGGATAGAACGGAAACCACACGTCGCAACCGGTGTCCCGCATCAGCTTGCGCATCACGGGCAGGTCACCCTTGTCGGGTCCGATAACCATTCCGCCACCGAAAAAGTAGAGGATTGCGCGCTCCGACGGCTGCGGATTTTCGCGGACGATCAGGCAGGGAAAGCCGTTCACCGTAACCGTTTCATAATGCGCCTTGCGGTCGGTGGGCGTAAACACGCCGCGATGACGGTTCTGCTTTTGGATGACCTTTTCAATCTCGTCCTCCGGCAGACCGAACGCCTTTTTCGCACCGGATATCTTATATATCCCGCGTAGCAAATGCGCAAAAGCGCTGATTCGCTTGTTCTCCGCGACCACACAGCTCGACGTCATTTCAGCCGATTCCTTCCCGTTCATTCTCTATGTCCCTCCTTTGATTTTTTTGGTTAGTATATACTAACCGCATTGCCGGCGGAAAGCCGCCCCGCGGCGGCTCTCCGCTTTTTATGAAAATAATTCCGCACAGGCACCGCGCACCAACAGGTCTAATACCTGCGGGTAACGTTCCCCAATCTGCTCCTTGTGGGAAATTGTCAGAATCAGTCCCCGCACCGTAGCGGTTGCCAATTCCGCACCACCCTTTTGATGTATTTGTTCCAATCGATATAAAAAACACATATCAGCATACGTTTCCACATCTATCGACAATTGAAAATTGGGCCAGAATATATTGATTCGTATTTTTCTCCGCCTCAAGCTGAGGCGGAGTTTTTATCCCTTGTCTTTCATGTTTTTCGGAAATAGGTATAGTGGATACCAAGTAACACAATCCACATCTGCGCATGATTCGGTAAACGAATCGTAGGCTTCCCTATCTACTTCCGTGCCATTCACAAAATAACAATCCGTACCATTGTCGGTATGCTCTACTCGGCTAAGCTCAACCTTAGAACAGGTTCCATTCCGAAATAATAATTTTGAACAGCCATAGCTTTTTCCCTGATTGGCATTCCAACAATAAGAACCGTCCGTTTTCACATTATACATTTCCCGAAATGTAAAGTCAAAGCCGTATATGACTCCATTTTCCTCGTGAAGGACGAGAATATCATCTGTCCATCCGCGAATTAAAACCTCTTCCTTACCATCTCCATCCATATCCAATACGGTATATTGCACAGTATCACATTGATTCAGATATTTTTGGAGATACGGGGACTTATAATGCTCCAATAACACCTCCTCGTCCATCAGCAGAAAAGGCTTCTCGCTTTTAATGATTTGGAGATAGTCATCCGGCATAGCTTGACTATGCTTGGAGCACCAATCAATCTTAATATCCGTATACGGTGTAAATGTGTGAATCACTTGATAATAATACACAAACCATTTAGTGTCAATTACTTTTTGGCGGACCATTTCACAATAAGGTGCAATAACCTCAAGCTGCCCCAAAGAATATTTCATCATATTCGTTTCGGTTTTCAGAATATCCTGCGAGATGACCAGCCATTGCTCTATATCATTTTTCCATTGTTCAAATTGCTCTTCATCGTCAAAAATCGCTTTACCGCCCTCTATGGTAAAGGCAAGCTCATCCTTCCAAAAGGTCAAATATTCAGCATAAATCGTTTGCTCGGCGCGCTCGCCCTTTTCCAATTCAGTTTTCAACCATTTGTCATAAGGATTCTCATCAACGGCTCTATCAAAATATCGGTATTGCTCCGTTTGAATGCTTTCTTTTTCATCAGTCGAAGTGTCATTTTCCTGTTGTCCACGATTATTATTAGAAGTCTCTCGAACACTTGGTATTTCCTCGGTAGAACGATTTTCCACAGACAGTTTATCACGCTTGTTACACGAAACAGCCCCCACAAGGAATGTTAAACAGAATAAAATCAATATTGCCTTTTTCATTTCGTATCCTCCACTTTCAGACGGAAGGCATTGTCACCCTTCCACATAACCTACATCTCCCAAAACGCATTCTCATTCGTTGTAAAGGCTCTGCCCTTGACCTGCTCCTTCACATAGCCCTTGGGAATCAGGTCGATTGAGCGCTCGTCTGCTCCGTCCGCGAACCTGAAGCCTCGGAAAAAGCGGAATGCGTTTTTCGTCATGTAATTCCGATTATATTCCGCGTCAAACGCGCCGCCGTTGTAGGAAGCATCCCGATTCGGGATGAGCGCTTCCCCGTCAATCAGCATTCGGCGCAGGCGTTTCAGGGAAACATACCGTCCCTCCCGATCCGTATAGTACAAGCGATTCGTTGGGTCCAGCATGACCCGCTCCCCCGACGGCAGCTCGCAATCAACCACCACATGGCAGTCCTCAAACGGCTCCTCATACGGCATACAGGTGATATGTCTCGCCTTTATGCCCTTCAGTCGCAAAAGCGCCGCGAGCAGAATTGCCAAGCCACGGCAATTCACCCTTCCGTTGTGTTCTTCACAAAAACGAATCTGCCCCTCAATGCTCCTGTCATTTCCGTTTCCGCCGCAGCCGTCATGCCCGAAGTGATCGCAAACGAAAGCGAGCGCGGCAAAGGCGGTCTTGTCGCAGTCGGACGGGATACCCGCAAAATACGAATCAAAATCGTATTTTTTCAAAATATCCGGTGCTTTTGCGCAAAGCTCGTATGAGGACTCCTCTATCTTCTCGTCATCGGGCTGATAATCCGCATACTCGCAGAGAATTTCCCGCCTCGTCTTTTCAGACTTCGGCACAAAAATTTCCGTTGGCGCGTACCGATACTCCCCATCCTCCGGCACATCGGAGACACGCGCATAGGTTACTTCGGTTTTCTTGCCGAACTGCGTGTAATAGCCGCAAAGTCCGCCATCCGCATAATGGACGCGGTACACCATGCGGTAATGTGCGTCGTTGATTTCAAAGCACAAATCATCGCCATCCACATAGACGCAGTTCGGCTCAAAATTGTAGTGTCCCGAGGAGGAAAAGGACATCTTCATCCGCGGCGGCTCCCCGCCGAAAATGTTGAGGGTCTCTCCCAGCGCGTCCTTGTACCATTTTCCGATTATGCGGTTATCCATTTTCATCTATGGCAACTCCTTTATCGTTTCCGATATCAAATCGAGCCGTTTTATTCAAAAGCTAACTTCTACAATTACATTATACATGATTTTCCGCTCAATTGCAAGCATAAAACAAAACAAATTCAAAAAGCTTTGATTTTGTGCATGGATAGCTCCTGATAATAACATAAAAAATCATCGGCGGCAAAGGAACAACTTGTTCCCTGCCCGCCGATGATTTCTATCATTTCCCGTCTCCCATTCTCGCCTCTCTGCCCGACCAAACGGCATTTGCAAGCATCCAAAGGCACAGCGCCGCATTGCCTGAGCCTTGACTGAGGACAAAATCCCATGTGGAGACCTCTGCGCCGAGCGCCTGTCGGATATCGGGAATCAGGACAAACACAAGCTGAAAAACAATCATATGGACCGCAAGCATCCATCGCGGGAGCACGGTTTTCTTTGTCAGCACCGCAAAAGCACTTGTGAGAATCAGCAGGACCATGCCCGCATAGGCGATGAGCATTGCGGGCATCAGGCGGTCATACTGCGCCTGTATCAGCGCCACGGTCTCCTCCCGCCCGAGGAGCGGGGCGAGCGTTGTTGTCCAGTCGGCAAGACTGCCAATCCACAGGTGCAGTGCCCCTGCTGTGGCGATGTAGATAACACCGCCCACGAGGAGCGCAAGACGGGTCTTGCGGTACTGCGGTCGAATTTGCCGATAGAACACACGCACGGTGAAAAAGCCGAGCGCCATGCCGCAAAGTCCCGTTGCAAGCAACAGCGGCAACCGCCATCGCTCCCACGACCCATTCAGATATGCCTCTCGGACAAACAGTCCGCTGTCATTGGGACTTGCCGAGATTACGCTCAGGCAAAGGTCTCCGACCAGCATCAAAAACGCGCCGAGTGCGCCAAGCAGGGCGTCCCTTTTGTATTGCTTCAGCTCCGTCAGATTCATATTTCTGCTCCTCCTTTGATTTGACTGACGGTTAGTTGTTGCTAACCGATTCGCCTTCAAAAAGCCGTCCCGCGACAGCTTTTGCTTTTCGGGAATCCTTTTCTGTTTTGAAAATGACCGAAAAGCGGTTTTACAGTTTTATTATAGCATATGTAGGCTTATTTTTCAATAGCAATCTTAAAAAACATATATTTTGAATTCCTCTTTTCTACAGCTTCTTCCCCATTTCCAGCCTGACCTCGTGCCGCTCGGGGTCGGTGTTGGAATAGGCGTAGAGGTCCATGCCGATGAGGGTAAAGCCGTTTTTCCGATAGAAGGCTATGGCGGCTTCATTGCAGGATTGCGTCTCCAGAACCAGCATCCGCGCGCCGAGGGCTTCCGCCTCCTTCTGTATGGTGCGCATCAGCGCACTGCCCACCCCTCGGCGGCGGGCTTCGCCGTCAAACACGCAAAGGTTGCTGATGCGGAAGCGGTTGTTCCAGGTCTCCGCCGAGCCCTTGATGTAACCGATCAGGCGCTCGCCCTCGAATGCACCGAATGCAATCGGATGCTCCAGCCACTCGCCGAAAAAGACATCGTCAAAGGACTTTTCCATCGGTTCGTCCAGCGGGACATAGGTCAGGCGAAACCCGCCGTCCGAGGCACAGACATCGTAATATCCGTTTGTTGTATAGCGTGCGGTAAAGCGTCTGCCCGCATAGATCTCCTGTTCCAGTCTCTTAATGACCATGCTTCTCCCCCATTCTTTTCCTTTATGGTTACCATTATAGCACAGATTCCCGCGCCTGTCAAGAAAAATACCGTCGGCAGGCTGCCGACGGTATCGGAATGTGCTTCCGATTTATTCCTTTTGCGCCTTGCTCTGCATGGCGAGCAGTCCCCCGAACATCAGGAGATTTCCAACGGCAATCCATGCGCAGGCAACGGCGTTGACCCACGGGCGGTTTCCGAATACCCGAAGAAGCATTGCCGCCGCCATTCCGATCGGCATGGAAAAGACCCAGCACCACCGCGGATAAGAGGTCAATCCCTTTGCAAACGCCATGATTTGCGTAACGGACAGCACGAGGAAGAATATCCAGAACAGGAGGAACGCGGGCAGGAGAAAATATGCCGCATATCGGAGCACAAGGTCGGTTGCAAGTCCGTGCTTGGTGAGAAAGACCGTTGCGCAGACGGGCACATGGAAGCCGCACCCGCAGAACATCAGATAGCCGAGGATGCCCGAGCGGTAGGAATGCGCGTATTTGGGCGAGCGCGACACAATCAGGCGGTAGATGCCGAAGCAGGAAAGCCCCTCCAGCGCGGTGCCGAACAGCCCGAGCAATGCCGCGGCGAAAATGCCGCCGTCGGAGGTCCCCGTGTACGCCGAGAGCATCCGTTCAAGCCCTGTCAGCGTTTCGTCCTCCGTGCCCCAACCGAGAATCAGGTCCCCCGCCAGATGCAGGAGCGACGCGAAGAGCCCGATGGCGAGCAGCTTGCGGATGCGGGTCCAATCGAGCTTTGCGGAAATGCCGATGTCATTGAAGTGATTCATAGTGATTACGCGCTCCCTTCTGTTTTCGGTTCGGAATCGGGGTATTTGATGAGGTCATAGAGCACACCGCTGTTACCGAAGCGGCGGGTTCCGACCAGCTCCATGCCGAGATGGACGTATTTTTGGCATTTGGATTCGGCATCGGTATCGAGAATCACGGGAATGCCGAGCCGATTGCCCTCGGCAAACGCCATCTCCATGATTTTTCGCATATACCCCTGCCCCTGATACGGCTCCAAGACGCAGACCAGACCGACATAGAGGTACGGCTGCTTTTGCCGTTTGAGCCGTTTTTCAAGCCCCTCGCCACCCTTTGACATAATCCGCGCAAAGCGGAACAGCGCCCGAGGACGCATGGAGCCGAGCAAAGCCCTTGCCAACGAAAGCCCCGCGCGCAGACCGACCCTCTGCTTCGGGTATTGATACGCGAGATAGCCCTCGCCCCGCTCGCTTGTGGTATAGAGCATTCCGCTCCGCAGAGCCATGCGGACATAGCCGCGAATGAATGCCGCGGCAGCCTCCCGATTCGGGAAGGCGTCAATCAGACCGTGCTCCCCGCCGTAATCGTAATAGCCGAAGGCGTGTCCGATGTCCGCGATGGTCTGCTTACTCAGTTTTGTGACCTTCATGTGCTTCGTCCTTTCCCTGTCGGTCGGCGCGCAGAAAGGGCAAATTCGGAAGCTCGCCGCTCTCTGCCACCGCGCGGAGCATTTCCGCAAAGCCCTTTGGGTCTCGAATCTGATACTGCATATGGTTGTGCCCCTCAAAAATCGGATACCTGCCCTTCGGGTAGGCTTTCCTAACCGCCGCCCGATATTTCAGGTGCTCCTCCGCACTGCCGAATTCAAAAAACGTCTTCTCCTGCATTGCCTCCGAGAGCGGCGGGAAGGGCTTATTCTCCAGACTGTCCGCCATCTGGCGGCGCAGGTTGCCGTACTTCATCGCCTTTCCCGCGGCGATGAAATAGGGCTTGATTGCATCGTCATCGCACCACAGAATTTTCTTCAGCGTCCTGCCGCGCGACCAATACAGGCTCTTGATGGCAAAATACAGGAACGGGACCATCACGCGGCGGGTCCCGCGCCCGATTTGCGCGAACTGTCCGCCGTCAAAAAAGACGTGCGCAACGGGAAGCCGCGTTTGCGCGAGAAATGCCAGCGCGAGGTCGGCTCCGATGGAGGAAGCGACAACCAAAGCAAGCTGCTCCACGCCGTTTTCCGCCAGAAATGCTTCTATCTGCCGCACCTCGTCCGCCTTGCCGCGGTATTTCTGCCCCGCGCAATAGACCGTGGAGGTCGGCATCACGCAGAAGAAATCCTCCCGCAGATACTGCGCCACAGGCTCACTGCTTGCGCCCGTGACCCCCATGGCATGGAAAAACAGGACTGCGGGCTTGCGCTTGTCTCCAACCGTTTCAAACAGCAATCCAATCGCCTCCCCTCAGCGGAAAAACAACAGCATGATGCCCGACAGCGCCGCCGCGATGACAGCCATGCCAACCGTTCCGAACAGCCATTTCTTGCACTTATCCCGTGCGGTGATGTAGGGCTTGAGGACCTCGGTCCCCCGAATGGTCCATGCACTCGTGTGCCCGACCCAGAAGCCGTCCACAAGGAAGCGGTCAATCAGGTTCATCACCGACAGAATCACCAGCATCTGCCAAAAGCCCGCAAGGAAGCCCCGCGCGCCGTTTACGGCATAAACAAAGACCAGCACATATGCAAGATACCCGGGGATACAGATGACCTTAAACAGCAGGGCGTTGCGTTTGATTCGCTCATGCGTCGTCAGTCCCAGCTCCACGCAACGGTTCTGCACGGCGGGGCTGTAGAGATGCACCATACCGACAGCCCCGCGTCGGATGCCGACTGCGCAGACCAGAATGAGCAGAACGCCCAGTCCCAGCCCCTCCAGAAGCGTATTCAGAATCATTGCAGGTACCTCCCGCATTCGCTCTCGAGCGACCGCCACGTTGGGTAGTCCGCCCCGTTTGCATCAAAGAATTGCTTCAGGTCCCGATTCAGCGTGCTCATTTCGTCGGTTGCGTTCATGGCATGGTCGGAGGCGCATATCTTTCCGAGGCTCGTTGCGCACATGAGCTTGAAGAAGCGGAAGCAGGTTTTGCGATAGGCGGCACCCTCAAATTCCGTATCCTCCTTCGGGAGAATCTCATGCCCCGCGTTTCGGATGGCGCGGTAGCCCTCAAGGTTCGCGTCAATCAGGCGGTTCAGATAGTCGTTGTCCCGCTTGAGCTTTTTCAGCTTGCCATCGGTTTTGTAGCAGGCAAAGACCGCAGGAATGACGAACGCGGCATGGCAAAGCAGATAATCCCCCATGTTCGGCTCGTAGGTCACCTTGTATTTGGTCCCGTCAAAAATTTTTCCGACCGATTCTTCCTCCGACGGCGCACCGCGAAGCGGTCCCACCGTGATTTTGCGCAAATCAACCGAGACCACGCGCCCGCTTTCCCGATGCCCCGCCGCATTCGTAAAGGCAAACAGGACCTTTTTCTCGGGCAGTGCCGCGGCAAGATCCACAGCGCGCACGTTGTTGCCGACAAAAACGATTGTTTGCGAGCGGTTTGCGCGCAGGGTGTCGAGAATCCCCTCCAGTTGGGTATACCGTACGGCAACGAAAATGACATCGTAAGCATCCTCGGGCGCAAGCGCGCTCACAACGGGGATGCGGCTGACCGTGGTGTGGGGCAGAAGCCAATTCTTGATTTTCAGTCCGTTTGTGCGGATTTCCTCTCCCCATTTCCCGCGCGCGAGCAGGGTGACGTCCTTTTTCGCGCGGAACAGATTTCTTGCGAGGTTACAGCCGAGCACCCCCGCGCCGAATACCAGAATACGCATAGCAAAGCCTCCTCTGTTTTGGAAATCGTTATTTGTTTCTCCGATACCCCGCCGCATCGCGGTATTCGGGGTGGTCCTTCAGATATGGGTCGCGGTCGCCGACGATGGTGTAATCGCACCGCTCGCCAAAGGCGCAGGTTGTGGTGCGCACCAGCCGCGCGTGAATGCACTCCATCGCCTCAAAATCGGGGTTGCAGAGCGCGGGCATGACCTCGGTCAGACCGTGCTTTTTGGCAAACTCCGCCGTGGGGCATTCGGTGAATTCATAAGAAATCGGCTTCCCCGCTTCATACGGTGCAACGTTCATTTTGAAGTCGCCCCATCTGTCGCACAGCCGCTTCGCGTTTCCGAACGCCTTGTACATCAGCCTTTTGAAAAAGGGCTTGTTGCAGTCCGCAAATTTCATTTTGCGGAAGGCACCGAGGAAGAGGTTGCCCTCCATCTCCTCGATTTCCGCAAGGCTTGTGACCTCGCGGCAGACCACATAGTAGGTCATCAGCGCAATGCAATCATAGTTGCCGCCCTTGCCGTTGTGGAAGTTCTTTTTCCCGCCGAGGTCGGTGCGCCAATCGGAGAGGAACTCCACATACTTCAGCTGTACCCGCTCCCAGACCGCTTCCCGCTCGGCGGGCGGATAGTGCAGGGCAATCCTTGCGCGGATTTCCTTCTTGCAGGCTTTGGTGTACAGCACATGACAGCTGCGGTCAAATTGCAGGTCCTTATCCTTCATGACAGCTTCTCCAATACAACGATTTTGTTGGAAATGCTCCGCACGAGCGGAATTTTTCCGAGAAACCGATAGATTTTTGCAAACTCCGCCATGCCCTCGGTCAGGCTGTGCTCCGAGACGAAGCGGAAATCGGGCAACAGCTCCGAGAGCGCCTTTCCGCCCTTGATGCCCCATGTAAATTTCGCGTGGCTCCCCTCGATGGACTTCTCCCGAAAGCGCTTTGCAACCGTGGGGTTCATAATCTCCGCAAAGACGGTCGCGTGCTCAAACCGCGCGGAAATCACCGCGAAGATGCGGCGGACATCCGCCTCGGTCAGGTACATGGTCAGTCCCTCGATGATGACAAGGACAGGCGTTCCCACCGCCTCGTTTGCCACCGCCACGCCCCAATCGTCCATTGCGGACATGGCAATCTGCGAGACCGTTCCGCTCTCGGGCAGGAGCTTTTCCCGCACGGCAATGGTTTCGGGCAGGTCCAGATTGTACCAATGCGCGTAGCCCTGCATCCGATAGCACCGCGTATCCAGCCCGCAGGCAAGGTTGACCACAATCGCGCCCGCGTGCTCGGCGAGCCATGCCTCGGTCAAGCGGTCCAATACGATGGTGCGGGCAACCACGCCGTTGTGCATGGCGGAATCCTTGTCCGCAAGCGAAAAATCGTAGTCGAGCTTGGCAATGATTTCCTCGGCTTTGGCATCCCGAATCGCCCCGCGTCCGCGGCTCTCCTTCGCGCGGGCATAAATCGTTTGCAGCATGGTCTCGGGGACCCCCGAAAGCGGGGTGTTCGCGGTCCGCTCCTTTGCATCGTTGTTCATTTCCGTTCTCTCCTTTTGCGTGTCGGTTAGACACGACTAACTCGCAGCCCCTCAAAAAGCTGCCCGAGGGCAGCCCTTTGAAGTCCATCAAAATCCCTTGCGGGCTTCGACAAAGCAACGTTTCCGATTTTATTATAGCACAAGCGAGTCGGTTTTGCAAGGGCTTTTTGCAATTTTTATTGCGTTTGGGGCAAAAAAACGACACAAAAAGCGCGAAAGACCGCTTCAGTCCCCGTCAAACAGCTGTCCCGCCAGCTTCAGCTTCTGCTTGGGCGGGAAGGTCGCCTCAAACACCGCAAAGCCCTCGGGGTCCTTTTCGCAAACGAAATAGCCCTCGGGGTCGCGGTAGGTCCCCGAAATGCCGCGCAGAAAATCGGGAGTCAGCTCCTTGATGAGGAAATAATCCGCGTCGGGGTCATCGGCATAGCGCACCCCCTTCGTCTTGGCGGGGACAAAGCCCGACTTGCCGTAGAACAGGATGTTCCCCGTAATCGCCAGCGCGCCCGCGCCCAGCTCCTTCGCCCGCTCCATGGAAACGTCCAGCAGTCGCTTTCCGTAGCCCTGCCGCTTATAGGCGGGCGCAATACCAATCGGACCGAAGGTCATAATCGGTACCCGCCGCCCGTCATCGCACGCGATTTCCGAGCGTACATACATCACTTGCCCAATCAGCTCGCCGTCCTTTTCCATCACAAAATCCAGCTCCGGCACGAATGCGGGGTCGTTTCGGTAGCAGTGCAGGACGTAATGCTCCATACAGCCCGGGCGGTAGACATTCCAGAATGCCTCGCGCGTCAATTCCTCGGTTTTCCTGTAGTCCGCCTCGGTCTCGCGGCGGATGATTAAATGTGTTTCGTTCATGTTCGTTTCTCCTTTTCGCTTTTCAATATTATTTTATGATCATTCTTGCTACTTCCATCGTCACAATCTTCAGCACTGCGCCGCCCGACATGATAAAGAACCAGACCTCCCGCGCCTGCTGTGTTTTTGCAATGGGCGTGGCAATTGCGGCAATCAGAATCAGCGCCGCGCCGATACAGCCGATGACTGTCGGCAGGCTGACAAGCGGGAAGATTCCCGCGGCACAGCTGCCGTCAATCGCGTTCTGAATGGTTTTGTCCAGCCCGTCCCGCGCCGCCGCAAAGCAGCAGACAACCAGCCCGAACACCAAAAGAATCGCGCTCCTGCGTCCCCAATGCGCAATGCCCGTGCGGTTGACGGCAGAGTACCCGATGAAGCCCAACAGCGCGGCAATCATCAGCGTGGTGACCGTTGTCACCGTGTTTCCGAAATACAGCTTTCCCATGTTTCATTCCTCCGAAATGATTATTTTTTTGTTTTTATCTGTAGGTTGCTTCCGTGTGCGCGATGAAACGGTCGATGTGGTCACGCAACAGCCCGAACACCGCCGCCTTGTCCTCTGCCCCGTCGTATACGCTGTAGAGCAGGAACATCGGACCGTAAAAATCCAGCGCCAGCTGCACGGCTTCCCCATCGGAATCGGTCATTTTCCGAAAGATTGCCGCCATGTACTCGGTGGGTCCCGTGGCAAGATAATCCTGAAAAAGCTGTGCCATTTCCGCGTCACGGTATTGCTCCAGCGTCAGCATCTTGCGGAACCGCGCGGGGAATTCCGCCTCGGTCCAGTGGCGGAACTGCGCCATGCTGTACGCGCGGATTTTTTCAATCGGCGTGTTGCGGTAAGCCTCGGCAAAGCCGTCGGGCTCGGCTTCGGGCATTTCGTATTCCTCGGCGCGCTCGTAGTCGGTTTCGCGCATTCGCTCCACAATGCTCTCCAACAGCTCGTGCTTGCCCGCGTAATGCTTATACAGGGCGGGCTTGGTGATTCCCAGCTCTGCGGCAATGTCGCTCATCGAGGTCCCCAAATAGCCCTTTTGCGAGAACAGCCTCAGGGCAACCTCCAAAATTTCGGTTTTCGTTTCTCTGCGCATTCATTTTCTCCCTTCAAAAAATAGCTTTATGTGAGGGTCGAGCTTCCGTCTGTCGGTGTCCCCTTTGGGACTGCGTATGTTCGCCCTTACACGAGTGCCGAGATCCCGCCTGCTGGCGCCCCTTCGGGGT
>ERZ808252.1385-NODE-1385-length-17851-cov-6.955608_pt1 | contig 17851 bp, 11 predicted proteins | sample MGYA00521242_ERZ808252 | MGnify/ENA primary metagenome ERZ808252 (study PRJEB31516, sample SAMN03275581) | gut metagenome | biome: mammalia-associated habitat; material: feces | host: Papio cynocephalus | place: Kenya | collected 2012-08-07 ...
TAAATAACGGCGCACAAGAAAAAAGTCGCTGCAGCATATTGCATTGAAAAGCATTAATGCCAAAACGTTTCCACGCCGATTCAAGGCATCAAGAATGCCTTTCAGCTCTTTAAAAGAATCTACGGCCGATATTTCCCCCTGCGCCAGGATTCGGACACACGCCTTGTTGTTTTCCGCTTCAAAACTGGTTTTCGAAATCAAGCCAATCAACGACAAGCAGGGTTGTATCTCGCCACAAAGACGGCTCACCGACTTGTTGATTTGGCGCAAGGCTCTTGCATTAAGCAGCAAACTCAACATCATTTGTATAAACACCCAATCTAACACAAACTCGACATTCAAATTAAAGAAAACGAACAGAATCAATAGCACGACAAGTAAAGTGATGGATGCCGCCACACATATCAAAGCCGGCACACTCGCAGTTGTTCGAAAATCCGACATTCGGCCGGCAGCTTCGATAACATTACCGATAGCAGCCGTATCTATCTTTCCTTGGCGTTTCAATGAGAGAAACTTTGTTCGCCACTCTTCCATGCCGGCCAATTCATCCACAGACTTCCGGCGCGCATCAATTGAAGCAGCATTCCGTTGCGTCCTACTTTGCTCCAATGCACAACCGTTCAACAGAGCTGCCAGCTTATCGCTTCCTCCGCCGGTCACAGTGCGGCAGATACGGTTATAAAGAGACTGCGGTCCAAACAAATCCATATCAAACGAATATTGATGCTTCGAATCAACATAACGACTACCATCATCAAAACCGGAAAAGCATCCGGACATATATTCCAATTCCTTAGCATACACATCACAATGAGCATCCAAGCTCTTGATGGTATTACCGTTTTTCACATCTACATATCGCACAATAAAATATAGCACGAACAGCAAAGCCGCAAGCAATATAAAAAGCATCTGACGACCTGCCGTAAAATAATACACAGCAGAAGCCGATGCCAAAATAAAAGCCGACAATTCCGCAGCAACAAACCAACGATTTTTACACTTCAGCATCCGGCTCTTCTCCGAAAGGTCAAGAAAACGCTTTTCGTAAAACTCTTTTATTTCTTTTCTTGTCATAACAGCTACAAAGGTAGCATTATTTTGGCAACACGGAATTTAAGCAAAAAAATCAAGACCTATGCCGCTTCAAGAAAATAACACCGACTTATGCTGCATTGATTCAGGCAAATCAAAAATCGGTCTTGCATTTTCTCAGTTCCTTGTTGATGCTGTCAAGAAACAAGGACGTTTTTGAATTTTTCAAGGAAGATTCCATCGGAAAAAACAAGGAAACGCTCCAAATCAACAGCAATTCCGAGAAAATCAAGGACAACTTCTAGACCTTTCTGGAAACACAAAAATTCTCTCAACAGCAAACGCCCGAAAACGCCCCTTATAAATTCAAAAAGCCAAGCCAAGTATTACTATTTTGTCCGCTTGAGAAAAGATGTTTCCATAAAAGCCTTTCATCGCATTTCATTTTTCAAGAGCAAAAAACCATACCTACATTTCACGACAAGCCATGCAATTCAAAACAATAGCATTTTGCTATCACGAAATGGCAAAATACAGCCACCCTACATCTGTTTGAACTGAAAATCGGCGCGAAACCATTAACTTATCCAAACAACAGATGCCCTTTTCAAGTAGGAAAAGCAAATGTGTTGCTGCATTATTGATAATTTTTACATACATAACTTCAGCACAACACATACTACAGTCCTCGGATGACAATCATAAAACGTCACTAATAACTGATTGCTAAAACAGTAAAGAAGACAGCCCAACTATTGGCAAGGAGGCAACTCATTCAACAATAAAGTTTGTATGCAAAAATACTTGCCAAATACATTTTTATTCATACCTTTGTTGTCGAAGTAGCAATACCGGGGACTTGATGAACTTGCAAAGACATTGTCTTGCATCTCAATAAAAAGAATGTTATTATGTAAAACCTACAATTATGAAAAAGGAAAAATTGAAAGTTCGTCTGATTGATGATGAGCAGGTATTTGGAAACATCTCAGACTATGCAGCAGGATTAACAACTGGCTCAGGAGGATGCGGTGGTAGTGGTAGTGGCAGTGGAAGCAAAGAGTATGGAAACTCGTGTAGCTTAATGGGAAGCACCAGCTTTGAAGGTGTTACTTGGGATATCACCGGTTCAGCCTTTTGCATCGCGATAGTAGAAAACGGTTATATAAAGGATGTTTCAGCCAACTATTCCATTGCATTGAACGGAGGAATCGGTTATAGTTCAGACAAGGATGGAAATCCCATCGTTTGTTCTGGTAATAAAATCGTTATAGGGCGTACCGGTTGTGGCGAATCGTACAGCGAAACAGTTAAGCTTGTAGTTACCAAACGAACATATGACAAGGAAACACAAAAACTAATTGAGAGCAACGCAGAAGAAGAGGAAAGGACTGTAACAGCAACTGTTGATGCAAGCTTTAATTTAGTCACAAAAGAACTTAGCGTTACCGGTTCTGTTTCTGTTTCATAACAACGAGTGGCAACATACCCTTAAATATAGGATTGTTGCCCTCCTTAAAACCTACAATTATGAAAAAAGAAAACATTTACTTCTCCTGCAAGAGATTGATGCAGGCTCTTTCTGCCCGGAAAATTATTCTTTTCTCATTTGTACTGATGGTTTTATTCGGTTCGTGCTCAAGGTCATTATCAGACGAAGGTTGGCCAAATAGCACCTTCAGAGATGAATATTTCGGAAGCCTGGGTTACGGTGATCTCTACCTGGCTCCAAAAGGCCCAGATGACAGATTGTTTTATGCTTTCACCGAAGATGTAGACTACGATTTTGCCGAAGAAATCATGCACCGCCATAACGACAGTCTACGAAAAAGAATTCTACGGTACAAGATGTTGGCTTATCCATCGAAGCGAGAGAAATACGAACGTCTTCTCAAAGAGGAAGAACAAAGGCTTGCCCGACGAGACAGCATGATAGAAGAAGCCGGAATGGATCTGCTCCGCAACTTCTACGCTGACCTGTACCAAAAGACACAAAAAGAATTTACCAAACTGTACAAGAAGCGTTGTTCGACGGATATGCTGCGACTGCTGAAATACGTCTATATGCAACGACACAATGTAAAGGGATATGCGTGGGCGATATTCGGCAACAATGCCGTCCATAAGAACGCCGATAACTTTGACTATGCATACAATGGCGAAGGATGGTACATAGTAAAGATGGATACGAACAAAATCATGGTGCGGATAACGGGCAGGGAAAAGAAACAGCTGCAGATATGCGGTCTTGCAAATCCCGTACTGCGGATAGGTATGCTGGAATAATAGCCTCTGCTGATATTAGCGGAAGAAACTCGCAGCTACGATTATCTGACTTCCAAGACCTGCTCACCGCCATGCAGGGAATACTCTTTGCCGTTCCAAACGAAAGAGCCGCCTATTTTGTCGGGCAAATTGATGACAGCTTTCATAGTGCCATTCTTTGACAACTTATACTTGACACGAATCGTCCCTTTCGGATGAGGAATGGAGCCTTGCGCCTCGCGAAGCTTTCCAAGTGCCGGAGCAATGCGAACACGATTGAACCCCGGCGCATCGGTATCTATCCCCAAGAAAATGCGGAAGAGTTCGATATTGGGACTTGCACCCCAAGCGTGACAGTCTGAGCGTGTGGGCTCGGGCATCTCAGCCCAAGTTGTCATGCCCTCCTTGAGCTGCTGGCGCCAAATGCCGAGTTCGCCCAAATAGCGGTCGGCAAGACCAGCACGCTTCATGGCCAAAAACAAATAGTAGCGGAAATAGATGGTGGCCTGCGTCAGACTCTTGTCTTCAAGTATCTTCGAACACAATGACGTGGCCTCTTCGCCTGTTACGATATCTGTAAGAATAGCCATTATGTTGACATGCTGCGAATAATTGCGGTGATCGTAGGTATCTGCAAACAGGCCACGCAAATTGTCCCAATATTTTTCTTTGAAGCGAGCGCGAATGCGTTCGGCCAAAGCTGCATAATGGTCGCCCATGGCAGCAATACCGATAGCACGCTCCAAACGTGACGCTTCATCAAGCGCCATCAGATAAGCTAGGTCCTGATAAGCAGATTTGCCGTCTTTCTCACGAATCGGTGTACCACCGTTGAAACCGGCACTCCAATCGCAAAAGAACCAATAAGGAACAAACGACAAACTGCCGTCGGGACGCATCCATTGCTCGTACCAAGACATGATTTGACGAACTGCCGGAAGCAGAGTACGTACATAAGACGCATCACCACGATACATCCAATAGTCGTAAACCATGCCTGTCCATGACAGGGCGTAGCTGGAAATGATCTGCGGAATATCCGTTGGATAGCGGCTGTAAGTGAGTCCGTCGGGAAGCATGGCTCGTCGGCCTTGTTCGACAGCCGATTTTACCATGAACGTATCGGTTGTATTATACATCGTCACCATGGTTTGGATTCGTGTATCACCAAAATATTGCAGCTGCTCGTAATAGGGACAATCCATATACGTCTCATTGGCACATAGACGCGCTGTGTGCCATCCCACATCGAGCATGCGCTGAAGGTCATCATCGCCTTCAACCTTAAAGGCACTCACCCGCTTGAAAGGATAAGCGCAGAACGTGCCATAAACATCCTTTAAGGTTAGTGGTTGGTCTTTTGTCTGTATAGTGAGTTCAACATAGCGCCATGTGCGCCACCACAACGGAGTAAAGTTGAAGTCGGAACGCCCGTCAGGCAAGATGCAATCCTGATAGCCAAAGAAAACCTTACCTTCTATATCGTTTCGATTGCCCAAGGGTGCTTCGTTTCCTTTGTCGTCACGGGTAAACAAGGTTTCGGCATAGCCGACATCGACCGTTGCACCTTTTCCGCCACCCAAAAGCAAGGTAAGATAGCCCGTTGTCTCCTTTCCTTGATCCAACAAGATTTTTACAGATGTATTTGACGGTATCACCAAGTTGGTAGGGCTTTTGGTAAAATTTCCGACAGATTTTATGCCTTCGGCCCGGCGAACACGTTGAAAACGCTCAAAAGCCATTTCCATAGGAGGCAGATTGTCTGGAACGAGCAGTCGGCCGGGATAATCGCTTGTTCCTTTGATTGCAGCACCTTCCAATGCAATGGCATTGTGCCAAGATGTATCGTCAAAATCTGCCAAAGTCCACCTTTCAGGATAAAAAGAAACATCTATCTGCTCGGTTGGCCCTGCTGCATAATAGCCCCTTACACGTCCTTTCGTACATCTTGAATACGCTTTGTTCTGAACACATTTCCAAGAATTGTTTGTGTTGACGATTTTTTCAGCATCTGAATTACCCTGCAATAAGAAAGCCATTTCGCCTTTTGAAATCTGAGCTGCAGGACGATATTGTGCAAAATTCCAAACTACTGCAGCCAAGACATTTTTGCCGGGCTTGAGAAAACGGGCAATATCAACTGTTTCAAAATTCCAATTGCTCAAGTCACCACGACAGGGCCCTAACGAAACCAAGCTATCATTGACATACAACTTATAACGATTGTCGGCCGATACATGTACTACAAATCTTTCGGGACAGGAAGTCAAGTCAAACGTCTTTCTGAAATGGTAAACACCAAAATCACGTAGATTTGCCTCAGGCACACCTATCCACTGAGCCGGCCAACGCCCCTCAAAAAGTTGTGGATTGATAAGATGCTCATTATAGCCCTTCAAATGTATCTGGGAAGAGGCAGATATGCAAAGCTGTAGGAACAAGGACAGAAATAGATATATTCTCTTCATTTTTATGTTGTTTAATTTATTGATATCTACTCGAAAGCTTTTTGCTGACGTGACACTTCGTCTATCTTTTCCTGCTGGTTTTCAATGATGCCCTGATGATAGTTGACATAACGCACCGATGTGGGGCGGGCGTCATCGGCCGGCACGGCTTTGGCATCATACACGAGCGGGAATTCGGGTGCCACACTGCGAAGTTCCAGTTCGGCATCGTTTATGGTCATGTTTCCTCCTCTTGCCACTTGTGCGCGCACTTTGATAAGGCCGTTCTTTGTGGTGGTACGCAGCAGGATGGGGGCCGTGCCCCACTCTATATTGACAGGATTGCCTCCGTTCTGCTCATTACCGATGAGCTGTCCTTCGCCTTCGACCGTAAAAAGGATGCGCTCGTTGTTAAGACGCTTTACCGTGCCGTGTTCATCGACAACGGAACAGATAAGCGTTACGATGTCGGAACCATCGGCGCGAAGCGGCAAACCGGCATTGTCGGCTTCTATGACAAGACGGCGGGCTCGCCGAGCAGGATATTTTTTCTCTGACACAACCACCTTTCCACCTATCAGCCCTTCGGCCAAAAGGTAGGATTCGTCTTCTTCGGCATTGCGGCGGGCATTATATTTGTCATCGGCATAACTCCATGCTCCCTTGAAAGTAATAATGGGATATGGCATTCCTTCACGCTGGCTTTCGCGCTGATACGAAAAGACTTTCCCGCCCTTGCGCACGGTGAGGCGCACTTCTTCGCAATTGGAATAGACCGAAACATCCTCGGGCGAAAAGGGCGAAAGAGCATTTGCGATGTATATCATGGGACCATGTTCGGCTATCGGGTTCTTCTCGTTGGGATTGCGCTGGGAAGCAAACAGGTAATAGGAGTATTTGGTTTGACGGAATGCATCAAACATGCCTCCGTAAAAGGGATCGGGATGATAGCCGCGCTGGTGTTCGAATGGGTGCCACAAAGCACCTCCCAGATGTTTGGCCGGATTGCGATAAAGGGTTTCCAGTGAAGTATACTGATAGGGCGGGTCGGCATAATGACGGGCCTGGACCAATTGCGGCACTTCGCCCCAGTTGCGGGAAACACGGCTGGGAGAATTTTGCGAGCCCCAGTCGTCTACCATATCACCGAACTCGCGTGTAAAGTATGTCTTCGTAGAATCTGTTTCCTTGTCGTTGTCGTCGGGGTTTCCGTTGTATGGATGGCAATAGAGCACTTCATATTTCTCGCGTCCGTTCATCCGGCTGTCACAGGCGCAGGCACAATAGGCAAAGGGATATTCTTCGCGCACGGTCTTTACGGCATTGACAGCGAAATCCTCGGGATATGATGTCTCGTTCAAGATGGGTTCATAAAGAAAGATGCTCGGTCTGTTGCGGTCGCGACGTATCATCTGCCTGATATCGTCATAAACATGGGCGGCAAACGACGGCTCATCGTTCCAATACTGCCATCCGGGTATCGGGCAAATAACAAACAGCCCCAATTCGTCGCAGGCATCCATGAAGGCAGGGTCCTGGGGATAGTGGGCATTGCGTATGACTTTCATTCCGGCGTTGCGCAGCTTCAAGGCATCGCGGCGGTGCAGGCTGTTGCTTTGAGCATTTCCTATAATGGGATAGTCCTGATGACGATTGGCTCCTATCAATTTTCCTTTGTAGGGCTTTCCGTTCAAATACAATCCCTTGTTGCCGCGAAACTCTATGCTTCGGATGCCTATGCGCTGATAGTAGCCGTCTATGGCCCGGCCTTTTTTATCCTTGATTGTTACGTAAAGGCGATACAGACTGGGGTCCTCGGGACTCCAAAGCATAGGATTCTTCAGGCTGGTTGTCGTCATTAATCCGCAACAGGCATTGCCGCGCAGATTCAGCCCCATTTGCTTTGTCCATACACTTTTTCCTTGCGGATCAACCAAATTCAAACAGACTTTACCCTTGAATCCTTTTGGTTCTTCCGTTCTCACATCTACGTCTACCCGCACATCGGCCTGCTGTTCTGATACATTGTTATAGGACACGAACAAGCCTCCTCCGCTTTTCTTGTTCACAAAATTGGGGTCGGTGACATAGGTCTTTGCATGGGCTATGAGCCAACAATCGCGATAAATGCCTCCGAAATACGAAAAATCCAATTGGTATTGCGGCTTTCCGGGAGGATAAGTACCGTCGTCACTGTTGTCGGCCATCACGGCAATGACATTTTCGGCATCGGGCTTTAACCTATCGGTCACGTCAACGATTACAGGCAGATAACCGCCCGTGTGGCTTGCGGCCTTTTCACCGTTGACCCATACTTCGCTGCGTCCCATGATGGCCTCGAAATGTAGAAAGAGCTTTTTCCCGGTCAGGTTTTCAGGCAAACGAAAATGTTTGCGGTACCAAACGGGGCCCTGATAGTTTTTTCCTCCGCTGGCCTCAACAGGCAGAAACTCTATGCCATTAGGCAAACTTACACGTTGCCAACGGCTGTCATCAAAGTCCGGCCGCGAGGCTTCTTTGAAGTCTCCACGCATGAGCAGCCATCCGGGATTCATGGAAAAGGCCTCACGACCACTTTCCTCAACGGGGAAGAATCCTGCCACACTGTTTTCTGTTTTCCATGTTGCCGCATTCATCTGAATGTTCATTAAAGCCAATGGGGCAAGCAACAACCAATAAAGTCTTTTCATAAGCACTTTCATTTATTCCTCTATTATCTACTATTTAATTACTACAAATTTCGCAACTGCACCGTTCTTACCTTCTTGGTCGGAAGCAATGACATGATAGACTCCGGTTCCAACACGCCGGCCGCGATTATCACGGAGATTCCATGTAAAAGTCCCGCCTACAGACTTTCCTTGAGCCACCACTTGGCCAGATACGGTTGTTATCTTTACATCGCTGTCAAAGCTCAGTCCGTCGACACGCAAGCTGCCCTCGAATGCAGGACGAACTGGATTGGGATATACTTTCACATTGCTCTTCTCCAAAGGCTCTACGGGTTCGGTGGCATCGGCCTTAAAACCTACAAGGCCGGCATCGGTGCCCATCATCACTTCACCGGTCGCACCATTGATGGCTATAGAATAGACCGTATTGGAAAGCAACGGAGAATTTTCTGCCGTAAAGTGATGAACCGTTGTCTGGCCGTCAGCACTTATAAGATAGACGCCATTGCCGCTTGTGCCAAACCATTTGCGATTGCCCCCGTCTATGGCAATACAGGTAATCGGAACTCCCGAGAGCAAGTAGTCGGCATAGTCAGTCCCGTCGTTGCGTGCCACCTTTACTTGCGTAAACACCACGTCATTGTTGAAAAAGTCTGTAGGATTGTTCAATACAAAAGGTCCTTGATTGGTAGCAATCCAAATGCGCCCTTCGCGATCTTCTGCCACATCATATACCTGGTTAAAGGTATAACTTGTGTTATCCTGATTGGTGAACTGATAACGAAACTTCCACGTATCATCACGTTCATCATCCAATGTGGCATTATTATAAAAGCCTAAGATGCCGGCATGATGCTTTGACGTTGTGCGCCGATGTGTTATCCACATTATGCCGCGGCTGTCAATCAGGATATGGTCAAACGTAGGATAGCCTGCAAGCGTATTGAAGTAAAATCCTTTCCACGAACCATCGGGGCGACGTACCTTCAAGATGGTGTCCACTTCGTTGTTGAGCATCCAAAGGTTTCCGTCTTTGTCATATGTAAGTCCGGCTGTGCGCACATAGTACTTCGGCGTGGCATCATTGGGAAGAATTGTTGCAAGACCACTGTTGTCATAAGTGTAGAGCTTTACAAAACGGGCATTGCGAAATTCATACAGGCCTCCGCCGGCTGCCGTGGCAAAGTGATGGTTCTTGTCGTTCGGGTCTTCAATCACCGAAGTGACATTTCTGAATATGACGTTTGTCTTTTCATAGATGCTGTCTTCCTGAAAATTCGTCCATTTGCCGCCGTCAAGCATCATCACGGTGCCGGGATAGTTCTGATAAGTGTAATTCAGACTTCCGCCACCAACCAGCAGCCTGTTATCATCGGTATATTTCAAGAAGTAAGCCAAATTGCGTATAGGGCTATTGGGTATTATGGCTGCTGATGCGGCTTTTACACTGTCATCTTTTATTTCAAAGGCCTGTAGTCCTTTGGAGCCTCGGCTGGCCCAGAAGAGTTCTCCATCGTAAGAAAGACTTTTGAAGTCGTTCGCGAAACTCTTGCGGCTCACTTTTCCGTTTTCGTCCATAAGGATAAGTTCCTTCTTGTTTCCTATTACAAAGACATCATCATAGGGATGAAAAAACGTATAAGTACCATGCAATAGCTTGGATATATTGCCGGTAGTTTCATCTATGGCATAGATGCCGTCACCCGCCTGTCCGTAAAGACGCCCGCCAAAGACAAAGAGCCGGTTGAGCAGATACTCGTTCAGATGTTTCCAATTGGCTGCATCAAGAAGATTGCCGCCTAAATCTCCGTTGTAGATTCCTTTGGATGTAAGAGCTACAATCTTGTCACCTACGCAAGCACAGCTCAATACCTTTTGACCGAAATTGTAGGCATTGGAAAACTCCCGTCGCCGCATGTTGACCACCAGCACACCGGAATTGGTCGCCACATAGGCATTGCGTCCGTTCATGGTCACATCGTTGACAGTCTTGTCTTTCACATCGCTGTCCTTGAATTCAGGCATATTGGTGATGCTGTCGTTGATGCCGAGAACATCCATGTTCTGGTTCTTATATACAATTAGGAATGCCTCCTCGTCAGCATTGTATTCCATAAACTGAATGCCACAATCGCTCAAACCGGTAGCCTTTGAAAATGTCTTCACCACAGTTTCACCCGGTTGGTAGGTATATATGCTACCATCACAAAGGGAGTAAATCAATCCTCCCGCAGGCTGGTTGAATGTAGCGTCGTGATAAGCCATATAAGCCTTCCAATCACGGGCATGCCCATTTTCAACAAACAGGACCGCGGCGATAAACGAAAGCAGCATCCATCTCATTTCAAGTGACTTTTAACGGTTTAAGTATGACAGTAGTTCTGCAACCGCACGGGCACGATGGCTGATTTCGTTCTTGCCGGCTTCACCCATCTCGGCAAAAGTCTGCCCCGTCCCTTCGGGAACGAACACAGGGTCATAGCCAAAGCCTTCGTTGCCGCGAGGCTCTGTAGCAATGGTTCCGTCTACACGGCCTGAGAACACATGCTCTTTGCCATTTTCTATCAGCGCAATCACTGTACGGAACCTTGCCTTGCGATTTGATTTTCCTTGCATCTCATGCAAAAGCTTCTGCATGTTTGCCTCCGGATCGTGTGCTTCTCCGGCATAACGGGCCGTATGGACACCGGGTGCCCCGCCTAAGGCTTCAACCTCAAGCCCCGTATCGTCAGCGAAGCAATCCATGCCAAAACGATCATAAACATAGTGGGCCTTTATCAGCGCATTTCCTTCAAGTGTATCGGCTGTTTCGGGTATCTCAGCCATGCAATTGATGTCTGCCAAGCTGAGAATCTCTATGCTCGCCGGCATAATCTCACGTATCTCGCGCAACTTGTGCCTGTTGTTGGTGACAAAGACCAGTTTCCTTTTCGTCATACTATCGTTTGTTTTTAATTTCGGTTTGTTTAAATTCCAAATCCAAGCCCATTCTTTTCCATTTGCAGCATCTTTGTTTGTTCACGATGAAAGGCTTTCGGTTATCACTTCAAAAGGTATATCCGACAGCTCGGCTGCTGTTTCTGAGAAGGATGAATAATAACTTCCCAGCAAACGGCCTGTATGTGACAGACACCATAAATCAATCACCGCATCACGTATGCCTTGCAGGGCATTGCGGTCAAGCACAACGCGTCGCGTCATCAAAAGCCTGCCATACGTCTTGCGAAAAAAGTCACGCACACGATCATCATCCGTAGAAAGGAACAATTGTTCCACTTCTCCGCTGTCAAGCAAAGCATCAATCCTTTGACGAAACGCTGCAAGCGGACTGTACTTGATGGCCAGTTTGTTGTCTGAACGGCGAATGTGCACGCCCAAAGTCCGTGAGGAAAAGCCTGAAACCGTGTCTTCGACCTGCCTTTCCAATTCGGGACGCAGACGAAAGCACTTCCTTAAATGCTCATGCGAATAGTAGCACAGGGCATAGCAGGTATCCATATAAAAAGATTGTTCTTTGCCGATGAGCGACTGCAAAGAAACTGTTTCTGAAGGACGGAAGCAACGATATTCGGCCTGATAGCAGGTCTTGCGAAGCAACATGGGCAGGAGCAGATTGTCTTTTGTTGCAGGTGTATCCATGAAGTTGCCCCGGCAAAGAGATACATTTGCAAAAGAAAGCGGCTGAAACAAGTCATCAAACCCGGCACGGCAATCCCATGCCGGTTGCCACACCACACGTACAGGCACATTCATATCGCCGGCCACTTTTACTGCCGAAGCAACAACCCGCATGCGGTTGCCAAGACCTGAAACTGGAACAATCGTGATTCGCGGCATAGGCCTACTTACCTTTCATCTTATCAAATCCCTCACCAAAGACTCCTGAAACCTTTCCCTGAGACACAAATGCATAAGGGTCGATGGAGCGTATTATACGGAATATGTGTGTGCTCTCACGCCGCCGGCACAGCACTACCAGCACCTTGCGCGGATGTTTTGTATACCAGCCTTCTCCGTCCAACACAGTTACACCGCGCCCGGTCTTGGCTATTTCGGTGGCAATCAGGTCATACTTCTGTGAAAATATCATGAATTGCACCGACTGACGAACGGCAGTCATGGAATAATCCAATGTGGCCGTTTCGATAATCACGGTGCAATAGCCAAAAAGAAGCAGCTCGATGTTACTAAAGACCAGATAGTTTGATGATACGACCATCACGTCGACAAGCATGATAATCTGGCCGAGGCTGATGTCACGGTTCTTATTGACGATGGCAGCAACTATATCAGTGCCGCCCGTGCTCCCGTTGTTCAGAAAGACAATGCCGAGTCCCAGGCCTTCAAGCACTGCACCAATGACACACGACATGAAGCTCTGCGTGCCGAGTATCTTCGGAAATGTTCCATCGGGAAGCTTTACGATGTCTTGCATGAAGCCAATCAAAAACGTCATGAAAAACACGGCATAGATGGTATTGACCATAAACTTCATACCCAACACCTTCAATGCCACGAGTATCAAGGCTATATTAACAAGGAAATAGGTGTACTGGGCTGGAAAGCCCGTAGCATAGAAGATGACGGCACCCAAGCCGGTAGTTCCACCCGTAGTTATGTGATAGGGCAACTGAAAACATACGAAGCCCGTCACATACAGCACGATGCCTATAGAAATAAGCAGCAAATCCTTGCCATGCTGCAGATATGTCATCTTCAGTGGGTTCATCGCTATTTCAATGTTATTTTATGACGATATTGACTATACGATGAGGCACAACTATTACCTTTACTATCTGTTTTCCTTCCAGATACTTGCGTCCTGCCTCTGCCTCAACTGCGGCTTTCTGTGCATCCTCCTTGGATATATCGGTTGGAAGCGTCAGGGTGAAACGTGTCTTTCCATTGAACGAAACACTGATGGTCTCGCTGTCTTCCTTCAAATAGCTCTCGTCGCACACGGGCCACTCAGCATCACAGACGGTGCTGCTATGGCCAAGTTGCTCCCAAAGCTCCTCGGCCATGTGGGGTGCAAAGGGCGAGAGCAGAGCCACCAATTGCTCCATAACGCTCTTGTCGGTGCACTTTTGCTGTGCCAATTCACCGACACAAATCATAAAGGCAGATATGGAGGTGTTGTATGAATACACTTCGATATCCTGTGTTACTTTGCGAATCAGCTTGTTGATGCTCTTCAGATTGTCGTTTGTGGCCGTGCTTTCCTTGACCAGGAACTCGCCGTTGCGACCCCAAAACAGGTTCCACACTTTTCTCAAGAAGCGTGAGCATCCGTCTATACCATTGCTGTCCCACGGCTTGCTCAGACTGATAGGTCCCAGGAACATTTCGTAGAGGCGGAGTGTATCGGCACCATATCTGTCTACGATATAATCGGGATTGACCACGTTGTACATGCTCTTCGACATCTTTTCTATGGCCCAACCGCAAACATACTTGCCGTTTTCGAGGATGAATTCTGCGTCATTATATTCAGGTCTCCAGGCTCGGAACGCATCAAGATCCAGCACATCGTTGGATACGATGTTAACGTCTACGTGTATCGGAGTCACGTCATATTGGTCTTTGAGGCCTAAAGAAACAAACTTGTTGGTTCCCTGTATGCGATATACAAAGTTGCTCCTTCCCTGTATCATTCCCTGATTTACGAGCTTGTGGAACGGCTCTTCTTCACAGCTCCACCCGTAATCATGCAGGAACTTATTCCAGAAACGAGAATAGATGAGATGGCCGGTTGCATGTTCCGTTCCGCCGATATAGAGGTCCACACATCGCCAATATTCATCTTTCTTCTTGTCCACAAGAGCCTTGTCGTTGTGCGGGTCCATATATCTAAGGTAGTAGGCCGACGAACCTGCGAAGCCCGGCATCGTGTTGAGTTCCAAGGGGAATACAGTTTTTTCATCTATGCGATTGTTGTCTGTGACACAGCGGTTGACGGTATCCCATGCCCAATGTGTGGCATTGCCCAATGGCGGTTCTCCTGTTTCGGTGGGCAGGAACTTGTCTACGGCAGGCAGTTTGAGCGGCAGGCAGTCTTCGGGAATCATGCGCGGGCTGCCTTGCTCATAATAAACGGGGAAGGGTTCTCCCCAGTAGCGTTGCCTGCTGAAGATGGCATCGCGCAGGCGGAAGTTCACCTTTACTCTGCCTATATGGTGTTCGCGTACATACTTTTTAGTGGCCGCGATAGCTTCTTTTACGGTCAGCCCGTTCAGGGAGAAATCGATATAGGGCTTTGCATCTTTGCGTGGCGAATTGCATACTATGCCGTCTTTTGCATCGAAACTTGCTTCGCTCACGTCACAGCCTTCTATAAGAGGTATGATGGGCAGGCCGAAAGCTTTGGCAAAAGCATAGTCGCGGCTGTCGTGGGCAGGAACGGCCATGATGGCTCCCGTGCCGTAGCCGGCCAGCACATAGTCGCTCACCCATACAGGTATGGCATCACCCGTAAAGGGATTTATGGCATAGGAACCTGTAAATACTCCGGTCTTTTCTGACGAGGACATCCGTTCGCGCTCTGTGCGTTTTTTGGTCTTTTCCACATATTCTTTTACCGCAGATGACTGCTCTTTGGTGGTGAGTTGCTCCACAAGCGGGCTTTCGGGTGCCAGTACCATGAAGGTCACTCCATACATGGTATCGGCTCTGGTCGTAAAGATTGTAAACGTCTGCTCACTGTCTTTTACCTTGAATTCCACTTCGGTTCCTTCGCTGCGTCCTATCCAGTTGCGCTGCGTTTCCTTGATAGAGTCACTCCAATCTATTACATCAAGCCCGTCGAGAAGCCGCTGGGCGTAGGCTGAGACCCTTAGACACCATTGCTTCATTTTTTTCTGGATGACGGGATAGCCGCCGCGGACGCTCAATCCTTCCACCACTTCATCGTTGGCCAGAACTGTACCCAGCTCTGGACACCAGTTGACCATCATTTCACCGAGATAAGCGATGCGGTAGTTCATCAGCACCTGGTCTTTTGCGGCTGCATCCATAGCTTTCCACTCGTCGGCCGTAAAGTTGAGCTCGCGGCTGCAGGCAGCATCGATGCCCGATGTGCCGTTGCTTTCAAAGGCTTCTATGAGGTTTTCGATGGGGCGTGCCTTGGCGAGCTTGTTGTCATAGTAGCTCTCGAACATCTTTTCGAAGGCCCATTGGGTCCAATGATAGTATTCTGGGTCGCAGGTACGTACTTCTCTGTCCCAATCAAATGAGAAACCTATCCTGTCGAGCTGCTCGCGATAACGTTTTATGTTGTTTTCCGTGGTCACTGCGGGATGCTGACCGGTCTGTATGGCATACTGCTCCGCAGGCAGGCCATAGGCATCATAGCCCATGGGATTCAGCACATTGAAGCCTTTCATGCGTTTGTATCGCGCATAGATATCCGACGCAATGTAGCCTAAGGGGTGTCCAACATGCAGACCTGCCCCCGAGGGATAGGGGAACATGTTCAGTACATAGTATTTGGGCTTACTTGTGTCTTCGGTCGTTTTGTAGGTCTTTTGCTCTACCCAACGTCTGTGCCATTTCTTTTCGATTTCCTTAAAGTTATATTCCATCGTATGCTATTCTTTCTTTCAATTCCTATATTATAATCGTGCAAATATACGATATATTTTTCTGAATGCCGCTGCAAACGAAGAAAACAGAACCGATTTGTCGGCCTCTTTCATGCTTTTTGGCTACTTTTGCACCCAAAATTACACGTAACTTATGCGATTAAAAAGACTTTGCCTTTTGGCTTTTGCCATGACGATGATGCTCACTTTTGCCAAAGCTATGGGATATTCGGTGAAAAAGGGCTATGGAGAAGACTACTCCGACAAGCACGGATCGTTGCATACACACGCTGTTGTCAAAGACTTTCCTCTGGAGGGTGTGCCTCTGTATAATGTAAGGGTCAATGGTGCGTATGTGGGTCTTTACAACGACCGTAATTTCTGGGGCGGACTTGTACACTTTGGGAGTTTTGAGTTTGAAAATGGTCACGAGATCACCATTAATATCAGTTATTACCGTCCCATCAAGGAGTTTGAGGTGCTTCCCGGCAAAAAGCTCAGCCTGCTCAGCGTCAGGAAGACGGACCGCAACAGCATTGAAATCAAGATGGATAAGGCTGACCAGAACCTTACTGTCATAGTCAACGGCGAGCCCAAGAAGCATGTCCTCCACTTGTTTTGCAACAGCATCGACCACAAGGCCCCTGATGTTGCCGGCAAGGGCTACCACCGCTACGACGACCGTAAGCTGCACTACTTCGGGCCGGGCTACCACGATCTGAAGAAGCTGCTGCAGACAGATGTGCTGAACATCGAAGACGGATGGCACGTATATATCGCACCGGGAGCCGTGGTCTATGGAAGTCTAAACCTGAGCGAAACCACAAAATGGCCCAAGATCTCCGGCCGCGGCATGGTCTACAACGATGATCGCAACAAGCGTGTCATCTTGGCTGCCAGCTATTGCAACGGGGTCAATGTCGAAGGTGTCCTGTTTCACTGCCACCGCTCACAGGCATGGCAGGTTGCCCTCTCGCACTGCCGCAATGTAGAGTTCAAGCATGTGAAAATCATAGGCACGCGCTATGCCAGCACAGACGGGCTGGATGTCATCAACTGCCAACAGTGTGCTTTCCTCAATACCTTTATACGCTCCAACGACGATGCCATAGCCATCAAGGGACTGGGCGGCAAGAAACCGGCCGAGAGTGACCCCAGCCGCAACCTTACCTTCTGCGGCATGCAGCTGTGGAACGACTGCAACTGTGCCATGGGTATAGGGGCCGAGAACCATTGCTCCCTGTATGAGAATATACGCTTCATGAACAGCAGCATCCTCTTCTCGTATGATGACCCCGACTATCATGAGACACTTGACGAACGGGCTGCAATGACCATCTGCTGCATTCACGGCACTTATTTCCGCAACATCAGCTACGAAAACATCGATGTATACCATTGCGAGAGGCTCATTGCCGCAGGATTCCAGCCCAATTTCTGGTTTGGTGCGCTCCCCGGTGACCAGACAACGCCGGGTGGCATCAGCAACATCACCTACAAGAACATACGTTCGTTCAACAACAGCGGAAGCCACATTGCCAACAAAATACACCTCTACGGATGGAAAGGCGGCAATGGAACACCGGGCAAAATCGTCGACGGTGTGACTTTCGACAACGTGACCATCGAGGGCAAGAAGCTGGAAAGCACCGACAGTCCCTACTTCTCGGAATGCGACATGAGCACGGTGAGAAACATCACCTTCAAGTGAAACAGCGAAAAAGTAGGCTGAAAGCTTGCTCCAATCAAAACAATTCACTACTTTTGCACACGCAATCTTCACAAAAGATAAGCATCGGGCTTTTAGCTCAGTTGGTTAGAGCAACAGACTCATAATCTGGAGGTCCTA
>ERZ808252.1386-NODE-1386-length-17832-cov-4.507172_pt1 | contig 17832 bp, 21 predicted proteins | sample MGYA00521242_ERZ808252 | MGnify/ENA primary metagenome ERZ808252 (study PRJEB31516, sample SAMN03275581) | gut metagenome | biome: mammalia-associated habitat; material: feces | host: Papio cynocephalus | place: Kenya | collected 2012-08-07 ...
TTGTCGAATCCTTCCTTCCTCCTCCCGTCGGTGTCCCCAATGGCGAGCGTTTCTCCGTTGAAATGCTTTCTGCGGACTAATCGAGATTTTTTTGTTTTTTAATCCAAACGGGGATCTTACAGATTTTAAAAACGGTTTTGCCGTTGCGAGTTTTTTCTTGAAAAAGAAAACGCATCAGCCGCTGTTTGATTCTGGCTCTTATCAAAGGCATCCAGATATTTCTGGCCTTGCCGGTGCCGAAATATTTCAAAATATCGGAATAATCCGAAGGAAATGCCGTATAAAGCATCTTCAGCGTTATGCGGACGGACTGACGGGAATAAAATTGTTGAGCAAAGACTTTGCGCTTTATCAAAAACGCGCCGCTATTCAAAAGGCTTAAGGGATAAAATGTGGGATTACTGCGGCAAAATGCCGGCAATAGAGCCGCACCTTTAAAACCGGTCGTTTCAAAGGCTTTCAACAGCGGAATTTCATAGGTTTGAACAACGGCGGAAAAACCGGATTGTTTTCGGACGGCATTGAAAAATCCGTCAAAAACGGCGCTGTCGAAAACGGAACGCTTAAAAACCAGAAAAAAGCTTTGCAAATGACGGCACTGTTCAACGCTTTCGCACATACCCCAAAAATCGCACGGCTCGGCTGTCATTTTATCAAATGCCGCATTGAAAACACCGACAGAAAAGCAGGAATCGTTGCACAAAATCAATTCGTCGGCACTGTCCAGAAAGCCGTTTTGTTTCGCCAAGGCAACACCCCTTTTATACGATCCGAAATCGTATTCTCCGTGCGGTTTGAAAATGGCAACATCGGCCAAACCATCCAGCTTTTGCCGTTCGGATTCCGAAGCTTCATTGTCAGCGACAAAAACAATTTTATCCGCGATCGATTTTAATTTTTTCAAATAAGACAAAACGTAATCATGAACGATTCCGTCCTTGTCGAACGCGGCGAATACGGCAACGCGCACAGTCATGTGCTTGTCCTGTTGCGTTTGATGAACACGGGAATTTTGCAGATTTTAACAATGGTTTTCTTTTCCGTTTTTTTCTTCAAAAAGAAAAAGCGCAAAATGACGGTAATCAGCCAATGTAAACGGACTTTTCCCATATCGTCGTTCAAAGCCTGGATTTTTTGTCCTTGAGCCGATACAATCATTCCCAGCAGCCGTTCGCAGGCGTACGGCAAAACGTCGCGGCCGCGGATGCTGTCCTTGAAATCGAAATCGTTTGCCCTGTTTTGCAGGCATTTGAACAAAGCCGCCTTTGCCGCAAACATCGTTCCCGCGACAAAGCAGTCATCTTTGCAGGTCAACCCGAATTGTTCAACCAGTTGTTTGGCGCGAGCGCAAGCCCCCGTATCCCTGCTGCGAAGCTTGTTGACGATGAATTTTCCGTCCGCAACCATGCCTGTTTCGCCGGAAGCAAGCCAAGTCGCCGTTTTCTGCCAGTTTTCGCGCGTTTTGAACGGCTACAGCAGACTGTTCCGCCATTTTGCGCTGAACACATCGTATCCGTTCAAAAATATCTTTTGAGAAATATTGCTCTTTGTGTGGATTTTAATCAAATAGCGGTACGAATCCAAATCAACGGAGTCCAATACTTTGAAAAACGGAGCAATGTCAAAGCCTTTGTTTTCGCATACCAAAATCTTCGCGCCGGCAAAACGGTCTGTAATTTTTCGGATCAACGAGTCATCCGAACAAACGGTCGTAACATACAAATCAAAGCTTTGGTCGATGTTGTCAATGCAATCTGCCAATTCGTCCCACAATTCGGGATAATAAACGTGAGCGTGTATCAAAATGTCAGGCGTTTGTTTCCCTTTGTTCAAGCTTTTAATACACGTTGAATAACATTTTACCCGCGGGAAATCAAGGCAGTGCCGCAACATACGCATCAAACCGCCGCGGCGCGTCGGCGCCCCAGCCTTGAATAAAATCATTGCCGATGCAAAACAGCGGCGTTCCCGCCGATTCGCCCAGTCCGTGCTTTGCCGCACATTCCAGATACAACAAAGTATTTTTCACGCCGGAAATTTCGATTTTTGCAACTTTCAAAGCCGGATGATGCTGCTTGATGTAATTATCCGCCAGTTTGCAATGCGGGCAATTCTTATAAGTGAAAAAGTAAACCATATCGGCGGACAGCTCGGCCTTCGCCGGCAAAGCGGCAAAAACGCACAGCAAAATCGCAATATGTTTTTTCATGGCATCCTCCCCGTTTTATTAAAAATCTTTGGGCGGGCAAAGAAAAGACGGCTTTTAGGCGATGTACGGATTGACACTTTCACCCGATTTTTTGTACGCTTGCGTTGTGTCGAATTAACAAGAGGGGAAAACACATGCAAACGATTATGCTGAACGATTTTATGGATACGTCCGTACACGGGGTTTTTACGACGCTTTGCGGCGAAAAAAACGAAATGATTATTCTGCACAACAAAACCCAAACCCGTATCAAGCTGCTGCGCGGCTATCACACTTTAATTGCGGAAATGTTCACAAAAGAACACGGATGGATTGAAATTCAAAACAAAAAGTCGGTTAAAATCCTTGATTTTTCACCGCTGACTTTAGCTCATCCGCTGGACGCCGAAGCCGCTGCGGAAATGGAATCCTCGCTGGAGGACTACCGCAAATTCGCAGGACTGCTGTTTTTGAAAAAGCTTGCCATTGTTCTGGGCGAAAATCCCGAAGATTTGGACAACGTTCTGGAATAAATCACTCTTCCGCGGAATACAGGGCTATCGTGCTGACGGGAACAAAGACGAACCCCCGCTCAGCCGCGTCGGGCATCCAGTTTTTCAATGCTTTTATTGTGGCTTGATGCGGATGGCCGATGCCGACGGCCATTCCGTTTTTGGAAGCGAACCGCTCCAAATCTTTCAAGCGGATCGGAATCTCTTCGTCCGTGTTATCCAAAAAAACTTGCCGCGCAACGGCAGGCATGCCGATTTCTTGCGCAACTTTGTATCCGGTGCTGTGTTTTGACGTCACAGAATCCAAAAACAGCAGCCCGCGGTTGTTCAGTTCGTCCAAAACGATTCGCATCAGCTCGGAATCGGCGGTAAAGCGGCTGCCCATGTGGTTGTTGACGCCGACATAACCGTCGAAAGCCGCCAAAGCATCATCCAACGCCGTTTTTATTTCCGATTCGGTCATGGAAACGGTCAACGCCCCCGATCCCGCATTTTTGCGCGGGGAAAACGGCTGCATCGGCAGATGAAGCATCAATTCGTGCCCCGCTTGACCGGCGCGCGCGGTTTGGCGTTCCAAATCCCCCGCATAAGGCAGAAAAGACGTTGTTATCGGCGCCGGCAGTTCAATGGCTTTTTGCGTCATTTTGCGGTTCAGCCCCATATCGTCGATTACAATCGCAATCATCGGCGCGACATAGTCGGGCAAATCGACCGCAACGGCGTTGGCTTGCCACGCGGGCAGGCTGTCTTCCGCGGCGGCGGAAGGACAAAATAAAAACAGCAAAGCGAAAAACAGATGAAACACGGCAACAACTCCATTTGTATCTTAGAATCGAAAGTTAAAAAAATACTTGCCAAAAAACGGGAACTAAAGTAGAACAAAATAAGAAAGTTTTTTAAACGGAGGCAAAAATGCTGACAAAACGACAACATGAATTGCTGCTGCTGATTGACCGCCGATTGCGCGAAGACGGCGTTTCCCCGTCGTTCGAGGAAATGAAGGAAGCCGTCGGATTAAAATCCAAATCGGGGATTCACCGCTTGATTACGGCTTTGGAGGAACGCGGGTTCATCCGCCGTCTGCCGAATCGGGCGCGCGCGCTGGAAGTGCTGCGGTTGCCCGAAACAACAACGGCGGAAGCAAGCGTTTCCATGCTAAAGCCCGCTGTCGAACCGGTTGGAACGGTTGAGCTTCCCAAATACGGCAAAATCGCGGCCGGAACGCCGATAGAAGCTCTGCGCGGCAACGACACAATCCATGTTCCGGCGGAAATGATCGGGGCGGGGCAGCACTACGCCTTGACGGTCGCAGGCGATTCGATGATAGAGGCCGGCATTTTGGACGGCGACACGGTTATCATTCACCGCACGGATACGGTTGAAAACGGCGAAATAGCGGTGGCTTTGGTCGACGGATGCGAAGTAACGCTGAAAAAAATCCGCCGCAAAGGCAACGCGATTGCTTTGGAACCGTGCAACAAGGACTACGAAACACGGATTTTCAGCCCGGAACGCGTTGCGATTCAAGGGAAATTGGTCGGTTTGATGCGCAATTACGGATAAAAAATAAAATTTATGAAAAAAAGTATTGACCGCCGGAATTTAACCCAGTATATATAAGCCACTCGTGATGATGACCCCATCGTCTAGAGGCCTAGGACATCGCCCTTTCACGGCGGTAACGGGGGTTCGAATCCCCCTGGGGTCGCCAAATAAAAAAAGACCGTCTGCAAAGACGGTTTTTTTTATTTAGAGCCGAGGGGAGATGAGAACCCCCGCGGGTTCGGTCGCCGCAGGCGACGACGCACAGGCGCGACAAGCGCCGAGCGGTCGGCTTGACCGACGCGCCGACAGGCGCGCAATCTCCTTGGGATTACTTTATTAAAAGGGGAGATGAGAACTCCCGCGCATAAATTTTTAGGCTTGTTCGCCCTGCCGTCCTCACTTGCTAACAAATTTATGTTTTTGCTGAACGCGCCTGCTTCTCCGGTTCAAATCGACACCCCAATCCAAATAAAAAAAAGCCCCTCAAAAAGGTCGGAGTGATAGGATTTACTCGCTTCGCTCGCCCTGCGGGCCGCCGTTCCGGCGTTGCCTGCGCTTGCGCTTCGGCTGAACCTACTTCTCCGGTTCAAATCGACACCCCAATCCAAATAAAAAAAAGCCCCTCAAAAAGGGGCTTTTTTTTATTTGGTCGGAGTGATAGGATTTGAACCTACGACCCCTACGTCCCGAACGTAGTGCTCTACCAAGCTGAGCTACACTCCGACAAAGTGTGTAAAAGCCTATAGCACTATATTCGCAACTGTGCAAGAGTCTTTTTTAACTTTTTGGAAATACGCCATGAAAAAAAATATTGTTTTTTTAATCGTGTCAGCAGTTGTTTTAATCGTTGCCACTATTCTGCTGTTCGGAAAATCAAAAGAATCCGCCGATTTTGAACCTGTCCCGTCCGTTGCCGAAACGGTTCCCGACACCGCTTTTTCCGATTCGGAAAATGACGGCGGCACTCTTGCAAAAGCGACTTTCGACATTGTCCGCGTGGAACAGGACGGATCCATGGTCGCCGCCGGGAAAGGAACGAAAAACGAAGAAATTTCCTTGATGGACGGCGATTCGCTGCTATCGAAAATTGCCGTCAACGAAGACGGGGAATGGGTTTTTGTTCCCGAAACTCCGTTGCCCGCGGGTGAACACGAACTTTGGCTGCGCGATTCGTCAAACAACTCCCGCAACGAATCCGAAGTCGTTGTCGTAACCGTCCCCGAACGCGCCGGCAATGCCGAAGCATTGGCGGTTTTGATGTCTTCGGACGCCGAAGAAGTGACCGTTCTGCAGGCTCCCGAACCCGTTGAAGCATTGGTGGACATTCAATCCGTCAACTATGCGGACGGCATGCTGAACATCGCGGGAAACGTTCGCGAATCGGGCAAAATCAATGTTTACGTCAACAATGTGTTCATCGGCGAAACCCGCGCCGCCAAAGCGGGCAAATGGACCGTCAAAACGGCGCGCAAATTGAAAGCGGGTGTCAAATACACGATTCGCGCCGACAAAATGAATGAAAAACAGGTCGCCGGCCGCATTGAAGTTCCTTTTGAAATCGAAACGGGCATGGATGCCGACAATGTGCGGCGCGTCCGCGTCGTCAAAGGGGATTCGCTGTGGAAAATCGCCAAGTTCGTTTACGGCCGCGGCAACGCTTATGTTACCATTTACCGCGCGAACAAAAAACAAATCAAAGACCCGAACCTTATCTATCCGAATCAAGTCTTTGCCATTCCGGCCGGCGCGGAAAAATGAGAATTTGAAAAAAACGCTTTTATCCCGCCGTGTTATGGCTTAAAAAGAAAAGCAGGAAACAATAGAGGAGCTTTTGCTTATGTCCCGAGTCGACTTGTCCTGGCGCCGTTTCATTATGCCGCCGATTCATCCCGAAGGATGGCGTTTCGTCGCCGTTTTCGCCGCAATGACGCTGCTGATGTGGGTTTTGTTCAAACCGTTGGGTGTCATCTGTCTGGTTTTGACGGTATGGTGCTATTTCTTTTTCCGCAATCCACAGCGCGCCGTCCCCGCGGGGGATTCCTTGGTGCTCAGCCCCGCCGACGGCATTGTCAGCAAAATCGCCGACGTCGTTCCGCCCAAAGAAATGGAAATGGGCGATGAACCGATGACGCGCGTCAGCATTTTCATGAGTGTGTTCAGCGTTCACGTCAACCGCGCGCCGATGGCCGGTAAAATTGTCAAAATGCACTACCGCCCCGGCGCTTTCGTCGATGTGTCTTTGGACAAGGAAAGCGAAAACAACGAACGGCAGGAACTGGCTTTAGAAACAAAAGACGGCAAAAAAATCATCTTCGTTCAAATCGCGGGACTGGTCGCGCGCCGTATTCTGACGTTTGTCAAAGAAGGCGATTCCGTCAAAGCCGGCGAACGTTTCGGATTGATTCGTTTCGGCAGCCGTTTGGACGTCTATCTGCCCAAAGGAACGGCTGTCCGCGTGATTGAAGGACAAACCGCCGTCGCGGGCGAAACCGTTTTGGCGGACATCAACATAACGGGTGCAAGCGCACAAGGAGAAATCTTTTGATGTTGAAAAAGACGGGAAAGCGGATTAAAGACCTGCCGCTGAATAAAATCGCGCCGAACATGGTCACCATGATGGCTTTGTGTTCCGGCGTAACTTCAATTCGCTATGCGACCGAAGGGCGTTTTCAGCTGGCCGTGTTTTTTGTTTTAATGGCGGCGGTGTTCGACGCTTTGGACGGGCGCGTCGCGCGTTTTCTGCGCGGGGCTTCGGATTTCGGCGCGGAACTGGATTCCTTGTCCGATGTCGTGTGCTTCGGCGTCGCCCCCGGCGTTTTGATGTATATGTGGGCGCTGACCGCCGCGGATTCCGCGGGCTGGCCGTTCGCTTTGCTGATGCCCGTGTGCTGCGCGCTGCGTTTGGCGCGTTTCAACGTCATGCTGGACGAAGAACCGCTGCCGTCGTACTGGCACCACTTCTTTGTGGGGTTGCCCGCGCCGGGCGGAGCGTTCATCGCTTTGACGCCCGCCATGCTGTACTTTGAATTCGGCTGCGAATTTTTCAAAAGCGGCTGGTTTGTCGAACTGTTCCTGTTTGTCAGCGCGATGCTGATGGCGTCGCGTCTGCCGACGATTTCGCTGAAGCACATTCGTCTGCCTGTTCGTTTAGCAGCCGTTGTCATGGCTTTGGCGGGATTCTACACGGGCGCGCTGTTCTACAAACCGTGGCTGATGCTGAGCTTGACTTTCGCGGGCTACTTAATCAGCGTGCCGGTATGTTCGTACATTTTCCTGCGCTTGAAAGCGAAAACAGAAAAGCCCGAACAGGCTGAAGCTTAATCAAAAAGGCTTGATGGACAATCAAGCCTTTTTTTTTGCCGCGAAACCCGATACAGTTAAGAAAAATTTTCAAGGAGCGGCCAAATGGATTTGCACGGCAAAAAAGTGGTTTTAATTGACGGTTCGGGCTACATTTTCAGGGCTTTTTACGCTCTGCCCCCGATGACGCGTCCGTCGGACAACACGCCCGTCAACGCGGTTTACGGCTTTTGTTCGATGATGATGAAGCTGCTGAAAGACATGCCCGCCGATTATATCGCGGTCGTGTTCGACGCCGCGCGCAAAACGTTCCGCCAAGACATTTACCCCGACTACAAAGCCACCCGCCGCGAAACGCCGCCCGAGCTGATACCGCAGTTTCCCCTGCTGCGCCAAGCCGTCGCCGCGTTCAATCTGGCGCAAGCGGAAATGGAGGGCTTCGAGGCGGATGATTTGCTGGCAACCTACAGCCGAATGGCAAGCGAAGCGGGCGCGGATGTCACCGTCGTTTCTGCGGACAAGGATTTGATGCAGCTGGTCGGCGGGCGGATTGTCGTTTTCGATCCGATGAAACAGCGGGTTGTCGACCGCGGCCGCGTATTGGAAAAATTCGGTGTCGATCCCGAACAGGTCGTTGATGTGCAGGCGCTGATGGGCGATTCGTCGGACAACGTGCCGGGGGTTCCGGGAATCGGCCCCAAAACGGCGGCGCAGCTGATAACGGAATACGGTTCGCTGGAAAATTTGTTTGCCAACATCGCAAACGCCAAGCCAAGCCGCAAGCGCGATTTGCTGATTGAACACAAAGAGCTGGCTCTGATTTCGCAAAAGCTGGTTAAACTGGATGCTTTCGCCCCCGTGCAGGCGGGATTGGAAACATTTGCGGCAAAGCCCGCAAACCCCGTCGAGCTGTCGGCGTTTTTAACGGATATGGGCTTTAAAAGTTTGGTCGCGAAAGTTCCGCATTGGGTTTCAGACGAACAAAAAGCCATGCTTTCCGCCGCCGAAGTCGCCACGGATTACCGCATCATTCAAACACCGGAGGCTTTGCGTTCCGTCGTCGCCGAAGCGATTGACGCGGGCGTTGTGGCTTTGGCGACGCAAACGGATTTGCTGCCGCCGCTGTCGGCGAAGCTTATCGGTTTTTCGCTGTCGTTCAAAGAGGGTGTCGCTTATTACGTTCCCCTGCGCCACAACACGGGCGCGGCGCAAACATCGTTTTTTGAGGCCATTGATCCCGAATCCCGCCAAATTCCTCCGAAACAGGCGATTGAAATCCTGTTGCCCCTATTGGAAAACAAAGGCGTTTTAAAAGTCGGATACGACGTCAAATCCGACTGGCATCTGTTTGCCAAAGAAGCCGGACGGGATTTCGATTTGCCCCCGTTCGCGGACACGAAAATCATGTGCTACGATTTGGACGGCACGTCGCATTACCTTGAACTGTACGAACTGACCGAGCTGTTTTTGGATCACAAGATGATTTCCTACAACGAAACATGCCGTCAGGGGCGCGTCAAAGTTACGTTCGATTTTGTCGCCATCAAGGACGGCTACCGTTTGGTCGCGGAAAAAGCCGATATGGTTTTCAGACTGTACGGTTATTTGCACAAACGCATGGTTGCCGAACACCGCATTGCGCTTTACGAACAAACGGACCGCGCCGCCGTCCCCGTTTTGTACCAAATGGAACGCGCGGGCGTCAAAATCAACGGCGCGGAACTGCACGCTTTAAGCGCGACGTTCGGCGAACGCATCGCCGCCATGGAAAAACGCATTTATGCCGAAGCGGGCGAGGAATTCAATCTGAATTCGCCCGCGCAAATGGGAACGGTTCTGTTTGAAAAACTGAAGCTTCCGAACGGCAAAAAATCGAAAACGGGCGCTTGGATTACCGAAGCCGCCGTTTTGGACGATTTGGCGGAACAAGGCTACCAAATCGCGGCGGACATTCTGGAATACCGTCAATATTCCAAGCTGAAAAGCACTTACACGGACGCTTTGCAGGCGCAAACAAACCCGAAAACGGGACGGATTCACACAACGTTCATGCAGACGGGAACGCTGACGGGGCGGCTGTCGTCCAACGATCCGAACCTGCAGAACATTCCCATCCGCACGCAGGAGGGACGCGAAATCCGCCACGCCTTTATCGCCGAAAAGGGCAATGTTCTGCTGTCCGCCGACTATTCGCAGGTGGAACTGCGCGTTATGGCGCACGTTGCGAACGTCGCGCGGCTGAAAGACGCGATTATCCGGGGCGTCGACATTCACGCGTCAACGGCGTCGCACATTTTCAACATTCCGATAGAGGGCATGGACCCGATGGTGCGCCGCAGTGCGAAAGCAATCAACTTCGGCATCATTTACGGCATGTCGGCGTTCGGGCTGGCGCGGCAGCTGGGCATTGAACGGTCGGAAGCGCAGAAATACATCGATTCGTATTTTGAAAAATACCCCGAAATCAAGGAATACATGGAATCGACCATTGCGTTTGCCAAAGCGAACGGCTACGTGCTGACGCCGTTCGGGCGCAAATGCTTTGTCGGAGCGATTAACGATAAAAATCCGCACACGCGCCAATTTGCGGAACGGTCGGCAATCAACGCCCCGATTCAAGGCGGCGCGGCGGATATTTTGAAAAAAGCGATGATTCGCATGCCCGACGCATTAAAAGCCGCGGGAGTGTCCGCAAAAATGCTGCTGCAGGTGCATGACGAACTGGTGTTTGAAGTTCCCGAATCCGAAGTACAAAAAACGGCACGGACGGTCAAAGATGTCATGGAAAACATCGTATCCCTGTCCGTGCCGCTGATTGTCGATGTCGGCATCGGCCTTAATTGGGCGGAAGCTCACTGAGCTTTGGGTTTGAACGGCTTGCGCGCGGGCTTTTTGTCCGCAAACGGCTTTTTGCCCTCAAACGTTTTGCGGAACGGTTTGCGGCCGCCGAAGCTTTTTTCTTTTCGCCCGTCGCCGAACGGCTTTTTCGCAAACGGCTTTTTGAACGGTTTTTCGTCGTTGTCAAAGTTTCGTTCGCCGCGGTCGAATTTACGCGGTTTGCGGTCTGAGCGGCGGCGGTCTTCAAAGTCGCGCCGTTCATGATGTTCAAAAGCGGGTTTGCGTTTTTTGAACGTTTTTTCTTCCTCTTCGGATTCTTCGGCGGCGTGCGCGGCTTTTTCAAGGCGGCGTTTGGCTTTGATTTCGTGGATTTTCTGCTTGCGGCTTTTCTTTTTGGCGACCGAAAAACCGAACGTGCCGATTTGCCCGCTCAGCCCGTAATAGCCGCCGTGGCAGAACGCCACCAGCCCGCATTTTTCCAAAGCTAGCTTGCCCGCGTCGTCCAGCAGGGAATCGTCCACGTCGACCGCCAGAATTTCGGCAATAAACATATCATGCGATCCCAGTTTTTTGATTTCCGTCACTTTACATTCGACGCTGACGGGACTCTGCGCGATTTGCGGCGCTTTGACGAATTTGCAGGGCATCGGAGTCATCCCCGTTTCGGCGAATTTATCCGTGTCGCGGCCCGATTTGACGCCGCAGAAATCGGCGGCGTGCAGCAAATCCTGCGTTGTCAGGTTGATAACGAATTCCCCGTTTTGCTCAATCAGCTCATGGGAATAGCGCGACGGGCGAATCGAAACATACGTCATCGCGGGTTCGGAATTGATGATGCCCGTCCACGCGGCGGTGAACACGTTGGGCTTTTCCATCGTTCCCGACGTTACCATCACGGCGGGCAACGGATAAACCATCGTTCCCGCTTTCCAAGTTGTTTTGGTCATAGTATTTGTCCTTTAAAAGAAAAGCTCCGTTTTTAAAAGCGGAGCTTTGAAATTCAGTCGTCTTTGCGGCGAACCAGCGGGGACGCGGGGGAAAGTTCGGCTTCCCACGGGAACAAAATCCAAACGTCTTGGTCAACGCCGACAACGTAATCGTCAACAACGTCGGCGCCCTGCGGTTTGGCGTACATCGTGACAAAGTAGGCTTTCGGCAGCAGCTGACGGATGATTTTTCCCGTTCTGCCCGAATCGACCAAATCGTCGACGACCAGCATGCCTTCGCCGTCGCCTTCGGGGATTTTCAGCAGAGACGCTTCGGTTCCGCGTTCCTCTTCGTCATAGCCCGCAACGCAAACGGTGTCGATCCAGCGGATTTCCAGTTCGCGCGCCAAAACCGCTGCGGGGAACAATCCGCCGCGCGTCACGCAAACGATTTTTTTCAAATCCGTACGGTTGACCAGCTTTGCCGCCAAAGCGCGCGCGTCGGCGTGAAACTGTTCCCAAGAGATAATCAAATAACGTTGTTTGGCCATGTCGCCCCCTTGTTTTTAAAACGGAAGACTACCTTTTAAAGCAATTTGCGCAGGAATCAAGCTTTTTTGAAAAAAAGCAGGGATTCTTTACTTTTTAAACCAGCCTTGAAAGTCGGGCTTCGGTTCGGGCGCGGGCGGCGGCGGGTCATTTTCTTTTTCGGAGTCGCTTTTCTCCCGCTCCCTTTTGGCTTTGCCTTGGGCGATAAGCCCGCGGATCTGCGCTTTCAGTTTCGGATTTGTCCAATCGACAATGCCGCGCACACGGCCGATTTCCATGCCGTCTTCGTTAATCAGAAAAGTCGTCGGCAACCCCAAAACACCCGCCGCCTGCGAATACTTTGCCTGCGGATCGGAATAAACGCGCAGATTTCTGACGCCGCGGGATACGAAAAAACGCCGCAAAGCGGGAATGGTTTCCAATCCCGTGGACAGGGCAACGACTTGGAACTTCATGCCGCCCATTTCCTTTTGCAGCCTGTCCAGCATCGGCAGTTCGATAACACATTGGGAACAGCCCGTCGACCAGATGTTGAGCAGAATGATTTTGCCCCTGAAATTCGATATGCCGACATCCTGTCCGTATTCATTGAAAAAAGTCGCCGTCGGCGTGCTTTTCGGATAGGCAAGCGTGAACAAATCGGGCGCCCGCGCGCTTTTCAGCGTTATTTGCGCCTGCGCCGGCGGACAAAAAAACAACAATAAAATAAAAATCACGCTTTTCATGGAAGAAAGTATCCCTAAAAAGAATGAAAAAGTTTTTAAACTCTGATAAAGTTCGCAAAAAAAGAGGTTTCGCCATGAAAAAACTGTTGATTGCGCTGTGCATTGTTTTGTCCGCCGCGGGATGCGGCAAACGCGGACGTCTGGATTTTCCGAAAGGCGCTGTTTACCCGCGCCAATACCCCGCTCCGCGCGCGCCGAAAATGGAAAAAGAAGAGCCGCAAAAGCAGGAATTGCAGCCTTCGTCCCTGCTGGACTTGAACGAACAGCTTGAAAAGGAATCCCAATGACCCCCGATTTGATTTCCAAAATCGCGGCCGAAGTCGGCACGCCGTTTTATCTGTATTCCGAACAAAAACTGCGCCAAAACTTCCAAACATTCGCGGATGCGGTCAAAAGCTTGAAAAAAACGACCGTGTGCTTTGCCGTCAAAAGCAACTTCAACCCGACGGTTTTAAAGATTTTTGCAAGCATGGGCGCGGGTGCCGACATCGTGTCGGGCGCGGAACTGGAATTGGCTTTGCAGGCGGGTATTCCCGCAAACAAAATCGTGTTTTCAGGCGTCGGCAAAACGCGGGCGGAACTGACTGCGGCAATCGCGGCGGACATCAAGCAGATTAACGCCGAATCGGAATCCGAAATCCGATTGATTGACGAAATCGCGCTTGAACTGGGAAAAACCACCGCCGTCGGTATTCGCGTCAATCCCGATGTGGACGCGCACACGCACGAAAAAATCACCACGGGGAAAAAGGAAAACAAATTCGGCATCGACTGGAACGACGCGTACCGGCTTTTCCTGTCCGCCGAGCAATTCAAAGGCATTTCGCTGCACGGAATCGAAGTGCACGTCGGATCGCAGATTTTAGACCTTGAGCCGTTTCGCGAAGCATTCGTTAAAACGAAAAGAATGTTGGCCGCTTTGAAAGAAAAAGGCGTTTCGATTCAAACCGTCGATGTGGGCGGCGGTTTGGGTGTGGTGTACAAAACAGGCGAATCCGCCCCGTCGCCCGCTGATTACATCGCGGTTTTGCAGGATGTTTTGAGCGGTTTCGACGGTGAATTCGTGTTTGAACCGGGGCGTTGCCTTTCGGGTGATGCGGGCGTACTGGTTGCGTCCGTCGTGCGCGTCAAGCAAACGGGCGAAAAATCGTTTGCCGTTTTGGATGCGGGGATGAACGATTTGGTGCGTCCCGCGATGTATGACGCTTATCACAATATTGTCGCCGTCAAAGGCGGCGAAGCGGTTAAAAAATACGACGTCGTCGGCCCTGTTTGCGAAAGCGCGGACATCTTCGGCAAAGACAGAATGCTGCCCGATTTGTCCGCGGGCGATTTGGTGATGATTGAAACGGCGGGCGCATACGGCGCGGCCATGGCGTCCAATTACAACGGACGGCCGCTTGCCGCGGAAGTGCTGGTTGACGGCGACCGTTATGCCGTTATCCGCCGCCGCCAAACCGTTGCGGAAATGACGGCTTTGTGCCAACCCGCTCCGTGGATTTAAGGGGTTTTTGTTTCGATTTCCAAAGTGGCGCGTGCCGCCTGCGCGGGGGGGCGTCCGACCTCCAATTTAACGGGGGTGGCGGCGTTTGCTTTGAACACCTGTTTGGCGGGAAAATCGGATTGAGTTACTTCGTTTCCCGATTTGTCGTAATAGTACACGCGGAAAGTTTTTGCGGACAAATCCCGCTCCGCCGTGTTCCGAACCATTGCGTTTAAAATCAAATTCGTCTGATAATCCTTTTCAACGAATTCGGGGCTGAGCGACTGGAATTCCAGCGGCACTTTCACGGGCGCGTGAAAAAAGAAAGCGTAAATCGCCACCGCCATGCAAACCATGCTGAAAAAATACAAAGGGCGAATCCAGCTTTTTTCGGCGGGCGGTTTTTCGGGGGTTTGAAAAATCGGTTTGAAAGCCCTTAAATCGGATTCGTTTGCAAACGGGTCGGGGCCGATGTCGTCTGGAAAAACGGGAATTCCTTCGCGTTCGTCGTCGTCAAGGGAAAAGTCCGGCTTTGTTTCAACCTTGTTTTCCTCTTCTTCGGGTTCAACCCCTTCCGTTTCGGCGGACACGTCCCACAAACATCCGCAAACCGCGCAATGAAGAACTTCGGCGTCGCCGATCTGCTCCGGCGGAACGTCGTAAACGGTATTGCATTTCGGACAAGTAAAAAACATCGGTCTTCCCTGTGGCATTTTGAACGATTGTGTTATAGTATACGCAAAAACGGACGGATTACAACAAAGGATAAAGGCTTGACACCGCAGAATATCGTTGAATTCGACATGGTCGGCTTGCGCTACGGACAAGGGATGGAGGTTCTGCGCGACATCACTTTTGCGCTGGCGTCGGGGTCGTTTCATTTTTTGACGGGGGAAAGCGGCGCAGGAAAAACATCCCTGCTCAGCCTGCTGTATTTGGCAAAAGCGCAAACCCGCGGACACATCAAACTGTTCGGCAAGCCGACACTGACAATGCCGCGCGACGAACTGCCCGAAATCCGCCGCAAAATCGGCGTCGTGTTCCAAGATTTCCGCCTGCTTGACCACTTGTCTGCCGTGGACAACGTCGCCCTTCCTTTGCGAATCGCCGGCTTTCCGGAAGACGAGGTAAAAAAACGTGTAACCGAATTGTTGATTTGGGTCGGATTGGGCAATCATTTGAACGCCAAGCCGCCCACTTTGTCGGGCGGGCAAAAACAAAGCGTCGCCATCGCGCGCGCCGTCATCAACCGTCCGCAGCTGCTGGTCGCGGACGAACCGACGGGCAACATGGACGACAAATCGGCGGCGCGTTTGTTGCGTTTGTTCGTCGAGCTGAACCGCCGAGGAACGACGGTCGTTATCGCGACGCATAACGAAAACCTCATCAGCGCGTTTCCGTTCCCGCGCATGCATCTGAACAACGGCCGGCTTGCGATTTATCCCGCGGGCATGCAGCTTGGAGATGACGGTTATGTTTAAACGTCCCAGCGATCTTCCCTTTTCAAAAGACGGCTTGAGCTGGTTTCTGCCGTGGATGGTCATGCTGATGGTGTTTTTCGCCACGCTGACGACGGCCGGCACTTTGTCGCTGAATTCCATGCTGGCGCGGTGGAGCAGATCGATTTCGGGCTCACTGACCGTCCAAATCCTGCCGATAGAGGAAAACGGCAAAATCAACCGCAAAAAAACGCAGCTGGAAATCGATGAAGCTTTATCCGTTCTGCGCAAAACGGCGGGTGTGGCTTCCGCCAATCTGCTGACCGACCGGCAGATGAAAGATTTGCTGAGGCCGTGGCTGGGCGACAGCGTTCTGCTGGACGATTTGCCTTTGCCCGCCTTGATTGACGTGAAGCTGCTGCCCGATACCGTGGTTGATTTGGATATTTTGAAAACACTGTTGAAAAAAAACGCGCCGAACGCATCGCTGGACGTGCATAAACTTTGGCTCGGCAAACTGATAAAGCTGATGCAAAGGCTGGATTTTCTGGCATCGACTCTGCTGATGCTGGTCATCGCCTCCACATCAATTATCGTGATTTATGTTACATGTTCGTCTTTGGCCGTTCACAAACCCGTTATCGAACTGCTGCATCAAACGGGGGCGCATGACGCCTACATTTCACACCAATACGCTTTCCGCATGGGAACGCTGGCGGCTTTGGGCGCGATTCCGGGGTTCTGTTTCGTATTGCCGATTTTGTTCATGCTGTCGTCGATTGCCAGCGAAATCGAAGGAGGATTGCTGTCCGAAGCCCGCTTTGACGGAACGGCGTGGGTATTGCTCGGTTCGATTCCCGCGGCGGCAATCGTTTTGGCGACGTTGACCGCCTATTGGACGGTGCAAAGAACTTTGAAGCGGTTGCTGTGATGAAAAAAATCTTGTATGCCTTTGCCGTTTTAGCATGTTTGTGGATTGCCGGACTGATGCGCTTTAACGCTTTGGTCAATCGAAAACCCGTCAGCGAATCTTTGCAAACCGAAGCCATTATCGCTTTGACAGGCGGAACGGAACGGTTGTCCGCCGCCGTCAATCTGCTGAAACAAGGCAAAGCGCAAAAACTGCTGATTTCCGGCGTCGATCGCAAAGTCGATTGGATGAATCTGGCTCAAACGGTCGACGAACTGCCGCCGGAGCTGATTGACAGAATCACACTGGGGCATGTGGCCTGCAACACAACGGAAAACGCGTTGGAAAGCCGCGACTGGATGACACGAAACGGTTTTAAAAGCCTGCGTCTGGTAACGGCGTCCTATCACATGCCGCGCAGCTATGCCGAATTCAAAAACGTCATGCCCGAAATGGTCATTTTGCCTCACCCCGTGTTCCCGCAAACGTTCAAACATGCCGATTGGTGGAAATGGCGAGGTTCGACGGCTTTGATTGTTTCCGAATACACAAAATACCTGTTTGTTTCCCTGCGCCATTTGCTGGGGTGGGGCAATACTGTTTTCAATCCTGCGGAGGTTTGCCGAAAATGACTTTTATCCGTTCTTTGATTTTCGACGTTTACTATATTCTGGTAACGGTGCTTATTTGCCTTTTGGGATGCTGTATTTTCTTTTTGCCGCAGTGCCCCGTCATCGCCCGCTGGTGGGGGCAGCTGATTATTTGGGGTATGCGCGTCATCGTCGGATTGGATTTTGAGGTGCAGGGCTTGGAAAACCTGCCGCAAGATTCGCACCGCTATATCGTGGCGTCAAAGCACCAGTCCGCCATGGAAACAATGGCGTATCACGTTTTGCTGCCGCGTCCCGTGTATATTTTGAAAAAAGAATTGCTCTACATTCCTTTGTTCGGATGGAACTTGTTGATTATGGGCAGTATTCCCATTGACCGTTCGTCGGGGGCGAAAGCGATGCGCAGCATGCTGGACGGCGCGCAAAAACGTTTGAGCCAAAACCGTCCCGTCGTCATCTTTCCCGAAGGAACGCGCACGCCGCCGAACCAGCCGACAAAGTGCAACCCCGGCGTGGCGCTGCTGTATGAAAAGTGCGATGTTCCCGTCATTCCCGCGGCGGTCAACACGGGGTATTTCTGGGGCAAAAAAGCCTTTATCAAAAAGCCCGGCAAAGTCATCGTTAAATTTCTTCCCGCCATGCCGCAAGACTTGCCTAAACGCGAATTTTTAAACGAACTGGCGAATAGAATCGAACAGGGCTGCCAAGAAATCAAGCCGGAGTGATTCAATCGGCTGCGCCCACTGTTACAGAGAAACGCTCGCCATTGGGGACACCGACGGGAGGAGGAAGGAAGGATTCGACAA
>ERZ808252.1387-NODE-1387-length-17826-cov-3.439030_pt1 | contig 17826 bp, 9 predicted proteins | sample MGYA00521242_ERZ808252 | MGnify/ENA primary metagenome ERZ808252 (study PRJEB31516, sample SAMN03275581) | gut metagenome | biome: mammalia-associated habitat; material: feces | host: Papio cynocephalus | place: Kenya | collected 2012-08-07 ...
TGCCGTGAAAATGTTAATCCCAGGCAATCCAGCGAACTCCACCTTGTATTCGCCCTTGGCCGGTTCGATAACCAGAAAAGGGACTCTATTATCAATCAATTTTTGAAGTAAGTTGTAAGTGGTATTGCTTTTGCCGGAGCCAGAAGATCCGCAAATAAATATGTGTGACGCAAAAGTATCTAAGTTTAAAAAAGTAGGTGTCTTCTCGGCTTGTCCCATATGGTACACGTTTCCAAACAAAATTGGACGTTTAACCCCATTTTTCCACGATTCAGAAATGTTGCGGCCAAACTCCGCCATACTGTCTACTACGATTCCGGGAACAGATTTTCGAGGCAAGCCCATAAGTGTTGGAATTTCTTTTCCGCTAATCATCATCGCAGGGGTAATTTGTTCTGTCTGATAAACAGAGCGAGTTTTATTTCCACTTGCGTCAGTCAATTCCTGAAGCATAGTGAGATTGATAACTGGATGTTGCAGATTCTGTATGTACTCTAAAACATTATTGCGCTCTTTGGGGTTCGTTGCATCCCACTGATTGTAGTATGCGCGGGGAGCTGCCTGAGAATCGCCAGAAAAAAGTGCAGCTAGCGTACTCGTTCCCATTGTTGCGGTTGCTACATCATCGGCAATCATATAGCAAGCGCTGTTCCACATACCAAATGTCTGGCTGGTATTGATTCTTTTAATGTGCTCTTCAATTTTTGATAGTAGGTTTTGAACCGCTTTGTTGTCCCGGTTCATAGTCAGCGAACGATTAGTTCCTGATGTGCTGCCGGAGCTCTGGCTATCACCACTTCCATAGCTATCAGAAGAACTATCGCTGTGACTTACTCCGGTGTTGCTTCCGGTTGTAGTGGAAGTACCAAAAGACTTACCTTCTCCGGAATTAAAGTGTATATCAAATAATTCATAGCCACGTCCATTATTTGAACTACGCCCTTGAGATACGCTACTCGTATGTGAGCTGCCAAAGGAGCGTGAAATAGAACGGCTAATTGAGCTGTTGATATTGCTGGAAATGGAATAATTCACCGTATCAGAGTCATTTTCTCCGTAAGATACGGTTTCTTTTGCATATGGCGAAAGGCTCGTATAGAGAGATTCTAGCCCCTCCAAACATTCCTCCATCGCATCAGGAGACACTCTTTGTGACAAAACAATTAGGGTGTACCTGTGACCGTTCATGGCATCGATAAATTTTTCATAACCCTGTGCGCTGTACTCTTTATCGTGCTGTCGTTCGTCTTCACGACGACTTGGTATCATGCTCAAAGAACGCACAGTCCTGCTGGTGGAAATACTGCCTAACATTCCGCATGAATCCAACAATCTATTTTTTTCTGTTTCTGGCAGCTTGTTAATTTCACAGCCTGGAAATTGGCCGTGCATATTGTTAGCAAGCAATTCACCTGCAATTTGGCTATTTCCGCTGGTGTTAGTCGCTAAAAACAAATGTGTACTGTTTCCGTCGCTCTGTAGAATCAAAGCAACAAGCCCACCAAAGCTGTTTAATGCGGAATATACACTCACAAGCTTTTCAAAGCTATTTTCATCTTCGTTATACATTAGCTTTGTGACATTGTAGACGGCAATTCCATTGCGATTACATTGCGCAGGGTCGAGTTTACATGCTTGGCTTGTATAAAGGCTATCTCCCAGAGAAGGTGCAAGCATCTCCAAATGCCGACTATTCACATAAAGACCGATAATGCGAAGATCATTTTGCAGTATGGCTAATTGAGTATTGTCCATCAGCATTTTTCGCGCATGCCTTTGATTTTTCCCATCGGGACTTGCCACAGGCATGGGAACCCCAGCGCCTGATGTCGGAGTAGGCAGTGTACTCTTAGCCCCGGCAGACGGACGCCTTGCCGCTCTGGACGTTGAAGCTGGGTTTGAATAGGTCGGCATTTCTGTCACTCCCTTCTGTTCTTATCTGGTGCGTCTCAGAACTTTTTCAGGCTGGTCTGGATCTTCGTCCTCGTTTGTTTCCTGCCCAACCACTTCGTCCAGCCTTTCATCAAATGCCCGTTTTTGATCATCAGACATATCTTCATATCCATATTGACGCTTGAGATCATCTCTGAGTTTGTCTGAATCAGAGCGGTTATCGATGGAATCGGCATCGCTGGACGTGTCTGCGGATTCGGCATCTTCGGAAGAGTCAGTTTCCTCGTCTCTTTTAGCTACGACTTTATCAAGGCGATCATCAAAGGCTTCTTTTTCTTCATCAGACATGTCATCATATCCGTGCTGATTTTTATAGGCATCAATAACTGCGTCATATTCTTTCGCGTCCAAATATATTTTTTCCAATTTTCGTGTCTCCTTTTATATCAAAAGACTATCGAACATATTCGTCATCATCTTTACTTCCTCTAGGGTGATCAAGCTCTCGCTCTCTTGCATCATCAGAGTCATCAGTATTATCGGAGTCATCAGTTTTGTCAGTCTTGTCTCCAACGGTAGCTACTTGCTCAATTTTCGAATCAAAATCCGCTTTTTCTTCATCGGACATATCCTCATAACCATATTTGTCCTCCATGCGAGAACGGAACTCATCGTATTCTTCTTGGGATACTTTTTGGGGTCCAGCCATATGTATGCCTCCTGACAATTTCCAAAAGAGGGATGCAACTTGCCCCATTTACGGGGCAAGCTGTATGTATGATTACCGTTTTCCAAATAAATTGTTAAGCAGCCCACCCAGCCCTTTAGGGCTAGATTTCTCACCAGCATCTTCGATCATAAGGATGAGTTTTTTTCGTACATTTTGATCGTAGTCATTGTACTTGGAAACTTGTTCAGCTAAAGCGGGTTTGTAGTATTCCACGAGCTGTTTAGCAAGAGCGGTATCAAGCGACTTCTGAATGCTACTAACAAACGAAGCTGTCCGTCCGTGAACATTAGCCTTGTATATGGTTGCTTTACACAGGGATAACAATTGTGGAACCATATTGCGGCCCTTGGTTGCAGCCAATAGCTTTACTACATATTCATCAACATAGTGATCCATTGTCGTATCAACGATATCCTGGAATAGGCAAAGAATCGCTATGTGAAGATTTGCATCACAAAACTCAGCAGATATCGCAACAATCTCTGCATAATAATTGCTTTCGATGAAGTGCTCATTTACCGAGAATCCTATGTCAGCAAATGCATATGTCAGCTTAACCGCTTCTCCTACATTGCGAACTTTTTCAAAGTTTCTTTTGAACTCGTAGAAAGATACACTTCTTGAAACAACATTTAGAGAAGCTGCCCACTGTTGTACTTCGCGATACACCGCAGGATTAACGCCCCGTGTGGCATCATAAGGTAATCTGGAGTCGATAAGTTGAAAGATTTCTTCTTCAACTTGCGGGCTCACAGCACATTTTTTAACACTGCGGATAATACTCGCAAAATCACTTGGTTGGGAAACTTTAATCCATGCAGTAAATATCCAGCGTCCTGTGTCAGGATTCTTTCCCAATTTAGTGATAGCTTCATAAAAAGCCTTTCCAAGGTCAGGGTCAAATCTGCGAGTCCGTTCCACTCTGTTGGCAAGAAGCTGTTCTACCATTTCTATGTTAGCAGCTCTGGATGTGCAAAGGTTTCTGCATAATTCAATCACGTTTCCGCCACAGACATCCATGATATTGTCCCACCAGTCAGCCAGCTTGGTCGGTTCATACCGTTCAATATACTGTGCTACTGACAGAGAAATTGAATTAAACAGATTTTGGCTTTCACTGAGTTTTCTCAGCACACCGAGCAATCGCCTCTGATCATTAAGAAGGCCCACAATAGCCATGCAAACAAACGAATATCTTTCGTTCGCTTCACTAATAGAGTCTAGGCCGATTCGCTCACTGGACAACATGTAGAAAAACATATTTAACGCTGCTTCTACAGATGCTGAGTCACTGTCCTTAAACTGCTTGGCATAGCCAGGTAGCTCGGTGTCGTTAAACAAATCCCGCAACGAGGGTTGAAGAATGACAACAGCATTGGAAGTATTCAGTGATTGCCAGGTGCCGGGAATTCCATTGCTTCGTTCGATTAAGTTATTGAGTTTGTTACTCACAATATCAGCAATGCAGCCGGTGACATCTTGTTCTTTACCCGCTGCTTTAGCAATATTCCACATATTCTTGAGCAGAGGATATCCTTTGCGCTCATCTTCAATGCCGAAACGGTGATAAGCGGCAAGACATTCCTCAACCAAATAATTATTAAGCGCAGGGTTGCTTGGAACACCATATTGCAGAAGTATGCCTAAATAGTGAATCGCATCAGAATAGCTCCACTTGCCTGATTTATGATTAGAATCGAGCAGATATTTGTACGCATTGAACAGCTCCGGCAAATCCCCGGTTAGTTTCTGGATAGGGAGACTCGGAAGAACAACGTTGCAGAAATCTTGAATATCTGCATCATATTGAACAGCTGCTGAGTAATATGGCATATGGATAGTTTCATCAGGCTGGAAACTGATAGTCTTGGTAGTACCATCGATGATTACGAAGTTGCTTGTGGGCATCTGCTTCAAAGCAGCGCAAAAGCTATCTTTGGGATGAAATCCTACGATCATACAATACGGATGGCGTGTTTGAGGAATACTGCGATTCATCATGGGATAGAATCGTCCAGAGTCATCGGTGTAATAAAACAAAATGCTATCAGCCTGCGTACCAAGCTTAGACCGATTTGTTGTAAAGGTGATTTTCTGTGCCATCGCTGCCGAAAACCCATATTCAATTGCTGCAATCCACAGTTCAACATTACTGGGAACATCTTTAATAAGAAGGACTTTGCGTTCTCCTTCGTCTTTCCCAAATTCCTGCAACAAGAACCAAATACCTGCTTTTACTGCATCAGTACGACCGTTGCTGACAAAATTTTTTATTACTGACGTGTTAATATACCCGTTAGTCGGAGTGCTGCTAACCTGTGAAAGTAATGCTGGGGCTGCATTAGGATCGTTGTCTAAGTAATAGTCGTTTTCAGACTTCTGATGAGCATTCCACTCTGAAGCACCAAACCATTCTGTTGGATAGCCTTCAATATTTCCGACAAAGCTTTGCTTAATATAAGTTCCAGTTCTGTGCCCTTGACCATTTGCACGAGGAATCTTACAGTGTGGACGAGCTACCTCATAAGAGAGAACATACACGCCCGGAGCCACAATTGAATATTCATATGAGTTGAATAAGCCTACAGGGGATGTCTCCTTTGCACCGTTTTGTATTGCTAAACGAGCCTGTAGGAAATCGTAGTTGGATATCCGCTTATTAGAAAACAATTCAGGGCTCATTGAAAAGACCCCAAACCCATCGCCGCGAACAACCTGTCCTTTGTTTTTTAAATCCCGATGGGGGGAACAGCGTGTGTATATTAACTGATCTAACATTCTTTAACCTTCCTTTCTGTTCAGAATATGCCCTAATGCGCTCATGATAAGCCTTTGCTTTTTTACTAGAGCGTTGGTACAATCCCTTCCTTAGAAAGCATCCAAATTAGAGGATCGAGAACTCGGTGTGGCATTACCCGACCCAACTGGTAGCTCCCCGTAGGAGGCTGGCCAAAACTTGACACACCAAAGAAACGTACACGATCCTTGCGGAAGTTTGTTTCAATGGCATTCAGAAATGTTGTTTCGCCCCGACTTTCAAGCCAGTCACGGATTTCGGCATCAACAGCATCAGAGTCTGCTTTAACAAAGCCCTTTTGAGCTAAATGGGGACTTGGCTGCATTACTGTGGCAGAACCGAAGCTGTCTTTGACAGCATCAATTTTTGTAAACACAACAGCAACATCTCGGTTAATCAGCTTTCCGGGGGCAATATTGCAACTCTGGCGAACGTAATTTGCTAGACCATCTACCATGTCTGCGGAGGCATCAGCATCGTGTGAGGTAGACGTAGACCAATTAAGAACGTCCGAAGAAATAGTTTTGGCAACGCCAGGAAGCGCAAGAGGATCAATCAAAATAACCAGCACTTTTGATCCTTCGATGTATCTGCTTATAACAGGATCAATATGTTCGCAATCTTCGCCGGCCCCGTCAAAAATAGTCATGGAATAGGACGGAATCATTTTATCCGTCATTCTATTTTTGTCCTTTATTCGCCAAAGTTGCGGAGGCGGGGTGCTGCCAGCGGCTGTTGCGGGAACCGGTTGCCTCATATCATAGATTGCACGGTCATTTTCTTGGAATATAGCAGTAGTTTGTGCGTCCATTGCAGCGATAACCCACGGAGATCCTGCGGTATGCCGCAGCTCATGGAGCATTGTTGTTAAGAAGTTAGTTTTACCGGAACCAGTAATGCCCAAGATGCTGAAACGGAGATATTTTTCGTAGTCCAGAATATCTGACGGCAGTTTGCTGCCGCAGTAGCTACACTGTCTATCACTTGCGAAGCCATGACATCCTGGCTGCTTGCATTTGGGTAGTTTCTTGAAGAGCACTTCGCTTTTAGATGGAATTGCTTCAGCTCCGCAAAGCTGGCAGACCATCTTCAAGTCTTTGCTCCTTAATTCCTGTAAGCAGTATGGGCAGAGCACATCCGAATGAAGCAGTGCCATATGTTTATCCTCCTTATCTCTGTGGTACTTTTAATAGCGCGATATTTTCAGGAATAATCTCATATTCTACTAGATCATCATCAGATAGCATTAACCGTAATTCGGTCTGAGATTTAATGGATTCCCAAGTTGAGTCAGGGAACTCATACACATATTGTCCCGAAGAGAATCCTACATCTGATTCAGGAATGGTGTGCAGAATAATTGTCTTGGGATCTAGAAGCTTCATCGGGATATGTCCATCTGAACGGTAAACCAGTTTCAGAACAGGCGTTTCCTCTGCGTCACTAATAACACACAGCTTACAGTCTCTTGGCTTTGGTTTCGATGAGAACAGGCTTCCGCCCCAAGTTAAACGGTACTTGATTTTCTTCTTTGGCTTGTTGCTAATTCGCAGTTTGGACGCATCTGAATAGACAACGTTGCCATCAGGCATTTTATATTGCCCGATAACTGAAATATATAGGTCTGCCTTCGGAGGCGTTTCAATGAGGAGCATACCATCCCTAATGTAGTCCTGAAGCGTAATCATATTAAGGGTATTACGCTTGACGTCTTCAACAGTTGCCCATGGAATCTTGGTATCCACTTTTCTTGCAACAATATAATAAATACGATCAAGATTTTTGGGTAAATTTTGAAGAATGATTTTAAGTCTTCCACCCTCAATTCTGGTCTCTGCCTTGTTGATTTCACATTTTTCAACGCTCGACACTCGAATAACTTCCGAGATAATACCTTTTGCGCCAGAAATGATTACAATAGCTAAGGCCAGTGAAGTGTTAGGTGGAATATCAAATTGGCACTGCTGGGCGACGCTGGTCGTATTGGCGTAAGTCTTTCCGTTGCCCAAAATCAAATTGATATCGGTCGCTGGAATAATCTGCCCGACCATATTGTTAACGGATGAGGAAGTTACGTCTCGAACAAGTACAGAACGTTGCGTTGTATCAGGAGCAGTCCATCGCACATATACAGTTCGCCCCTCGATTTTTGCAGTAACACCTTTTAAAGCAACAGGGGGGTGTTCCGGGGTGAGCATCACGGTATAACCTTCGCTATATCTGAATCCATTTCCATAAGGATATACGCACTGTAGTCTATACCCATAAGCCCTGTTGTTGGACACAGATGTATCATCAAAGTTGGCAGAGGCTCGTTCCGTAACTATGGTGCAGCTTGCCGACGGTTGCTCTGGCGGGATGGCGTTTTGACATCTAAGTATTCTGACACCGATGCAGTTTGCGGGGAGAACCCAGCTAAAACGGCAAGCGCCATTGTCTGCCACTGCACGAATCCTTTTTACATCCAACTCACAGAATTTTTCGGCCTCGCAAGTGACCGGATCAGAATAAACACCATTACGGTGGGCAAAAACAGCATATCCATAGCGTATGCCAGGCTGGATAGACGTGTCTTTGTATTCAAGAACATTCAGATTTCGCGCAAGCATATCACCATCGGTGTGCCGCTGCGGAATTGCACTTTTTTTGCGTACAACGCAATAAGAAACGCCTTTATCGCCAGCAGCGTCCCATGTTAAAGTACATGTTAATGGTTCTCCCGAACCAATTGCTCCATGCAGGTTCAGTGGTGTATTGGGTCTGCAAAGACCCAGCATGTCAATAGCCGGCTGATAATCTTTTACCCTATCAAGAATTTCCACGCAGCGATTTGCACGGGCAAAACTCGGCAGGTTGGATGCAGGCATCATCTTTTGTGCTTCAGTAATTTTTTCTGCAATGATTTTCCGCTGGCTTTCTAGTTTGAGCTGGGGCATAGATGCCGAAATCGTTGCAAGAAGTTTTTGCGCTGTATAAAAATTCCCAGCTTCAATGAGAGACTGTAACTCGTTCAGCGGCTTTTGATACTTATCGGTTTCTTCTTGGATTTGCCTTTGAAGCGCACTGAGTTTGGGATGAGCGGGATATGCGTTTTGTGCATTAGCCAGTTGCTTTCTCGCTTCAACAAGATTCATTTCTTTTAACGCAAACTGTGCTGCATTAAAATACTCATCGAAGAATTGCATCTCGCTGATGTGGAAGCCGCAGGAGCACCAATCTGCGGCTGCCGGAACTTTCTTATGACACTTGGGGCAAGCAACATATAGATCGGCACCACACGTCGCACATTTTCCCCTTTCGGCTTCCTCACGGGTTCTGAACTCCATCGGTGTTTTACAAGAGACACAAGTTACATGGATCAAGGCTTCAATTGGTTCATATGGATCTTGCATTAAGCCTGCTTCCTGGTTGTATAAGGCCAGCGATAAGTTAAAGTCAGGGAAGCTTTTCTGTATGGTATTGATGCAACTCTCGGCAAAATAACGATCTTTTTTGAAATCATCTGGAGCTGATTTCAAAAGAGCAAAAAAGCCTTTTAGTTTTTCACGCTCCAATGACTGTTCGTATTTTTTTCTGTTCGCTTCGGAATCGAAGACCTGTGTTGTGCCAGCCGTAAATAAATCTGCCAAAAGATGCCCTTGTACGCTCATATCACTAGCCAACTGTGCCGCTCCGGATTCCATTATGCTATACAGTTCAGTTGTTCGCTTTCTTCGGAAATTTGTTGCGTCAGATTCTGTTCCACCACTGAAATAGCAAGCCAAATCGAACAGATTGAAGACTCGCGGTGTCCATGGATATTTGGGAATAGACATTGAACGAAGCTGTTCGATTTTACTGCTGATATTTCCCGAAACAACAGTCGTCAAAAATGCTTCGTTTAGATTGACTGATTTTTCCCGCTTTTGGACGACAAATCCTTTTTTGACATATGTATCTTCAATGGTTTTAGGTGAGAGCTTCAGTTTTAGATGGACATTGCGAATTTGAGCGTTTGTTACTTCGGGGGTTCCGGACTGCCCGATAAGCATAATATCAATCAGCTTTTCCAGTTGACCAATACGTTGTTCTTTAAGCTCGCGAGCCTCTGCATTACGGACTTTGGTATCCTTTAATGTTTCTACAAGATTGTCATACAGATCTAATTCGGCAGAAAGTTCGCTTCTACGAGTTGCGATAGTCTCGTTGGCAAGCATATCCTCTGTCCGTTTTTTCCATGCAGCAATTGCTTGCTGGACTTTTCTGTCGTTTTTTTCAGGGGGATCGAAATCCAGCCCCAGCATATCAAAATAGTTTCGTCGTTCCATTGCACACCTGCTTTATCCTGCTATACGGGATGGATCAATCTTTAGCCTTCGTTAATTGCCAACCATGTGGCAACACTAGTTTCTCCACCAGTACGACCCTTTTGGGCGTTGCTTCCACCACCAATCTCTTGAGCAATTTTGCCGAAACTTTGAGTTAGCTCACTCTGATCGACCAGCATAGCCTGCACATCACCGGAACTAATGTCCTTCAAAAATTTCTGATCAGCAGATCCAAAGCCAATTCCCGTAATATCAATGCCCAGACGATGGCACGAATGTGCAGCAGCAACAGCCTGATCCTGATAAGACCACATACCGTCGGCGAGGACAATGCCAATTTTTCGTCCCTTTTCACTAGATAGCATGGACTTAATATCATTGAAAGGATGGTCTCCATTACCATAGCCGGTCATCCCGCAGGTGATGGATTTAATCGAGGATTTGCACTTGCTCAGATTCCCGGTAAGCGATTGAACAATTTTAGATGTATCGGAAACCGCGATGGCACCGATTTGTATATCTCCCGGATAATCTTCAAAGCTATCGACGAAATGACACATTGCGTCGAGCGCATCTTTGATGGGGTCTCCGGACATACTGCCTGAGACATCTACAGCCATGACGACGGAAAGCGGTTCAGCAACAGGCTCCATATCTTCTGGATTAATTGGCTGACCGTATTTACTCATGTCAGCAGGCACAGGTTCCTCACGAAGGGGAAGATCCAATGTCGAGTTGCCTTGGCGAGCCTGTACATGAACCATACCGTTGATATCATAGCTATATTGAATTTTAATAGTAGTCGGATTATCCTCACGATTGTGAGTAATTCCGGATACTACATATTTCCCGATGATTTGGCATTCCAGCGGAGTTTTTGTTCCTTGGAGGACATAGATTTCGACCTCATTATCACCGCGAGCCGAAGTGTAATAATGAAATGCTTCAGCACACTTTACTGGGATTTTCTGGTTTGCCGGGATGATGGTCTTGTTGATATATCGGGTTCCCTCAGCATTGACTGCAATTACGCCCATAGCGTGCGCAACAACATCGACATGGCTCATACAAAGAGCATTGTTCAATGCTGTTTCTTTTCCCACAACACCGGGCAAAGAGTATGCAGGTGTTGCCTGAGCTGTTGCGGTAGCCTTTTTGAACTTAAACGGACTGAACGCATTGGATGGTTTGTCATCACTGACAGAAGCCATGGTAATAACGCTATATTCAGGTAAGGGCAAGTGGACTTGGATGGCTGCACCTAGGGCAACGGCTTCATCTGGGTTGACCTGAGAAAGGGGCGCATGTCCACTAATTCGTTTCAGGTAAGTTGTTACTTGACGCATCCTTGTTGAACCTCCAACAAGGAGGATGTCCGTAACGTCTCTCCACGTAATGTTCAATCCTCTCAAGAGACTCTCGCAGAGTGTGCCAGTGCGTTCTATCAAATCGTTGGTATTTTGCTCAAACTCATCCAAGGAAACAGCTGTTGAGTACCAACCATAATTCGGCAGATTAACTTTTACACTTGCAATATTGCGAGTGGTTAGCTGTTTTTTGATGCTTTCGGCACTCTGAGTCACAACCTGATGAATCTCAGGGTAGTCCGTTGAAGACAGTCCGGTTTCTTCTTCAATTTTCCCCTCGACAATCATGGAAATACGGGCATCCCAATCCTTGCCGCCTAAAGTATGGTCGCCAGTAGTCTGCAAGGATTCCATTTGATTACCCTTTTTCATCTGAACAAGGGTAACATCGAATGTACCACCACCCAAATCGTAGACTAAAACGCGAGCATTCTCTCTCCAGTGGTTTGCGCCATAATTCATGGCGGCAGCGGTTGGTTCATTGATGATTTGGCGAATATTTAATCCAGCCTTTTTTGCGGCATTCATAGTTGCCTGCCGCTCCTTGTGATAAAAATATGCTGGAACCGTAACAACCGCTTCATCAATCGCCTGATGTGTAACCTTTTCAGTTTCCTCTTTCAAATATCGAAGAAGAATGGCTGAAAGATCTTCCGCTGTATATCTTTTTCCGTTGAAGGAGCAGTATATATCCTGGCTGCCCATGCTTCGCTTAAATACCGATGCGCAGCCAGATTCACCAGCTTCAAATGCTTCCTTTGCTTCTGTTCCAACAATGATTTCATCATCTTCGGTAAACTGAATAACCGAAGGAGTGATTCTTTCTCCAAGTGTATTGGGGATAATAACAGGCTGCCCCTTTTTTTCGTCCATCATTGCAACAGCAGAGAAAGTCGTCCCCAAATCGATCCCAACTTTAATTCCCATTATTCCACCTCCACAGGAACCTCATCGCAGCATTATTGAAATTGCAGCAATTGAGGCAGTATCACTATCTAGCTAAGAAAGAGGTACGCCCTCTGCGCTCGCGCTGGGCGCACCTCTTTCGTGGCATTTATCTTATTCTGCCGAAACACCAATCTGGTTTACTGCACTTGTTGCTGCATCAACATCGGATTCCATACGCAATGTAGTTTCAACCAGTTCACCAGTAGATAGGTTAACGGCTTTCACATATACACCAATAGCATCGACTTGGAAAGTGACCTCAATAGGAGAACCTTTCTTGGTGTTTGGAGGCAGCATCATATCCAGTTCACCCAAAAGCTTAACGTTATATGCAGGATCTGTAGATTGTTCTTCGCCATAATTGTTGACACACGGCGTAAGTGCATCATCCATACACATATTTTCAAAAGCTCGGAGAACGATTTTTTCCATGTTGTCAGCTGCAGTATAATAAGTCTTCACGCAAGTTGCAGGCATGACCTCGCCCATCTTTATAATGTTGTCAATGATATACTCACCGACTTCGCTCAGAACACCAGGGCCGAAAGAGCGCGGCGTCTGATCTTCAATCGTAATTCCAGGGCCCATACCAATGCCACTGCCTACGCTGTGTTTTTTTGTGCCATCAGAACTGGGCTCTTCCGGATTAGCAGGTTTATTGGGATCACCAGGCCCGACAGGGACGACAGGCTCATCTTCGATTTCTTCAACAAGCATATTTGCATATATTGCAGCACCCATAGCGACAGCTCGATCTGGCTCGTGAATCTGCACTTTACCAGGGAATCTTCCTTCCACTGCATTGCGGATCATGGGCATATAAGTAGAGCCGCCTACCAGAAGTACCATGTCGATTTCAACATTACCAGCTTTCTGCAAAGTTTCTTCGACATAATTCATTGTTTGGGCTACTTTATCAGAGGTCAAATTTTCAAATTCTTCTCTGCTGATAACAACAGTAGTCATCGCACCGTTTACATTAACCTTAACTTTGGCGCTCTCGGCATTACTGAGTTTTTTCTTGGTGGTTTCAACTCGGCTGCGAATTAACTGACGGGTCTCAACATCAATTTCATCAGGAGTCAAGCCGTTTTCATCGCAGCAGGCTTGAAGGATAAAATCAAAAAGCTTATCATCCCAATCTTTTCCACCAAGCTCATCATTACCACCAGTCGCAACGACGGTTACTTTCTGAACTTCGTTACCATCGGCATTCATGACCAATGCCATCTTTACAATCGTAACGTCAAAAGTACCGCCACCGAGATCATATACTAGGATGGTACGTTCCTCTTGGAACTGACGAGCACAATAGCTCAGCGCCGCAGCAGTAGGTTCATTGATAAGGTTAAGGACATTCATGCCGGCCATTTCGCCAGCCTTCTTTGTTGCATTTCTCTCTTCCAAGCCAAAATAGGCAGGACAAGTGATAACAACATCGTCCACAGAGCCACCCTGTTCTTCAGCCATCTGTTTCAACCGCTTCAGAATCAAAGTGCTAATCTCAACAGGTGTATAGGTTTTGCCATCGAATTCGTAGGTTCTGGCATTGGGCTTACCAATTTCACGCTTTACGAATTGAACAACTCGCTCACCATCGGTTTCCACCATATCTTTAGCGCTATTTCCGATGATAACATTATCGGCACTCTCAAAAAACACGGCCGACGCAAGGGTATCACTGGCATCCGCTTGATTGCGGATTACTTCAGGGTTCCCGTTGCGATCTAATGTTGCGATGCAGGAATAGGTCGTTCCTAAGTCAATGCCATATGTACTCATTATTCATTTCCTCCTAAAGTATCATTATCGAATGGGGCGTTTTCTGCGTTTGCCGTCTCTATTTTTTCACCTTTGCAAGCAGTAGGGGCACCAGTTCCTGACATTCCCTCAATAGTATCGTCAGGCTCTTCCGCCAAGGATGGATCATAAACATAAACATCCACAAACTCCGGATACAAAACTACACGATCACGAACGACTCCGGGCTTTCTGCTGCTTGCAACAGTATTGTGTTTTTCCTGCTGTCCGGTGGGTATCTTTTCGATGATTTTACAAGTTTTGGTTTGACGCACAGAACCGATCTCGCTTCGGCAAACATCTGCCCCATAATCGCTTAATATGTCTTCGAGCTGCTCAAAAAGAGAGTGGAGATTTTTACGGGAACGCTCAGAAATAGATTCATCATCCAGCAAGGACTGATACTCAACATAAGTAGAGGCAATTTCTTTAAGAATGGGATTGAACTGCTCACCAGTCAGTTGTTCTTTAAGCTTATCGAGATCGCGTTGCATTCCTTGCCGCACTTGAATTTGAAAGTTTGCGTTATCTCTAAGAGATTGTGCAAGCTGTCTATCGTTTTTTTCCTGCTTGTCCAAAATGGTTTGAAGCAGAGCCAATAGCTGCGAACCGACGGATTCTGTTTCGGAAGCAGAATCTATGTTATTTGTCGGAAGCAGTTTTTCAATGCTCATCCGTGCAGCATCAATCTTGGCGAATACTGCACGATAATCTGGGCTTTTGATATCGGAAACTGCCTTCCCAAGACTAAGGATATTATCACTCAGCCCTTTTAATTGACTTTCAATCGATAAAAGCAATGCCATATGGTCTGGTGAAGGCAAATGGGTCTCGGTTGAGGAGTTTGTGCCCTCTTCTGAAGGAGGTATTTCACTGCTTTTTGAATTATTAAAATCAGGCATTTTTCCTGATTCGGCAACATGACTCTCGTCTTCCCTCTTGGGTAACATTTCAGTTGGGAAGCCTGTCATTTCTGATTTGAGTTGCTGACTCAATGGCATTTCATCATCCTCCTATCTGTGTTACTGGCTAACGACTGCGGGTGGTGTTATTAAATCAGAAAGTTCTTTGTCCGCAAGCGGCAACATCCATTCGACAGCTTCCATGATGCCCCAAGGTTCATAAGGCGTGCCGTCAGCAGAATGCCCCATTGCGCTGACAGGGAAATAGTGAAGATTGGAAAACTGCGTTTCCAAATTATCTACAGTCGCAGAGAGGCCAATATCAACCAAGAACTGGCGGCAAATACTGTCTCTGGCATTTTCATATGTACCGTACTGTTCAGCATTGTTACGGAAAATGTTAGCAATCTTGGCGGGGCCAATCTCTCGTTTAACCTCTTTGATGTCGGCTTTCGCAATCAGAATTGCGATGGGAATATTACAACGAGAATTTGCTTTTGCGTGTCCGGTTCGAATAAGGTAATTGATGAAGTTCGTTGCGACATCTTCGACCGCCATGTCACTAAAATCGGAGACGTCTTCTCCGGCATTGATTTTATTGGTTCTCAAATTGCCACTACTGAACGGATCAATCAAGAACAGGAGACCATCACAATAGTGGAATTGCTGTTGCTGAATCTCTGTGTCGGCAGTGAATCCGTCGAACATTTCACCTGCAATATCATAAATGGAAAACTGCCTTTTTACGCCCAAGGAACTATCAATTAAAAGCGGATACATCTGAGAATTGAGCTGTGCTGTGGCAGGACAATCAATGCCGTTATACCACTCTTCGAGTTCGTCAAAGAAAGGCTGGTACTGATCTGTGATTGTGAATTCAAGATTTTTGTTGCTTGACAGCTTTTGCAGGTATTCGTGGAAGAAAGCAGAAAGATATACTGTTTTACCTGCTTTGCTTCCCCCAACAAGTTGAAATACAACAGGTCTTGCATCAGAAGCTACCAGCGGAGAGCCGCAATCAGGACAAAACGCCTCAAGCTTGGAACGACCATTCAAGAAAGTGGCAGGTATTTTTTTGCCGCAAGTGCATTTATGTTTCCAGATGCCATAAGGCCCTGGCACGAGTTTTTTGTGCATTGCACCGCAATCGGGGCACATAAAGGTTGGAATAAGGAAACGACTATGGCAGGTCGGGCAGTCTGAGCGGATCTTGTTCTTCAGTAGATAAATTCGGTCGATAATCCATACAATAGTAAAAATTACATAAGAGAGAATCATGAATACTGTCGTAATAGAACCGTGGATAAGTCCGAGAACGGCGCAAAGAATCATTCCGATTACATAAACACAGATATAGCCGACAACAGTGTAAATAAAGCCACCGATAGCTTTAGCTGCACCCCAAATGCCAGTGCTATCACCTTTGAAATTCTTGCCTGTTGCACTAATTTTGGTGCCAGAAGCAGCATTCAATTCAAATGCATTTTTAATAGTTGCAAACAATTGTGCGTATCCTGGCCCAAAGAAATAACTGCGTCGTGCAGGTTCGTCATCTTTCTCCCATTCCCAATGCAAGAAATTAAGGTTGTTTTTAATTGCAGAAAAATAATTGGTAACAGCAGAAATAAAGCCGACTATAACGGCAACACCTGCAATAATTACTGCGGCTATTCCACTTACGGCAACGATTGCCGGGATTACATATTTGACAACGAGATAAATTGCTAACACGACCAGGATTATCCCAATAATTACTTCCATAACGCTCTCTCCTTTAATGTTTTACTGTATATGCGCCAGTAAGTTTAGCAGGGTTATTAGAACATATGCTTTTGCATATTGCTCATAAGTAAGGGGTTGTTCCCGCGTTGGTATGTACTATAATGTTCACGCCTTCGGCAACTGAAGCCATTCACACCTGCTCCAGTTACCAGAATGAGTTATGTACTCGCTCACTTGATCCTTGCAAACAATGGTCTGTCAAGTAAAGCAGGCGTGACTGTGATAAAAAATAGGTACCATAGGCCGCACACACCCAACCGTGTCGGCCGTACCCCAATAGTGCGTTTGCGCCTTAAAGATTTTCGTGAAGTAGGTTCCTTGACGAGAAAAGCTGTGAAGTCCTTGATTTCTCATGGCTTCACAGCTTGATATGACGGAGAAATTGACGGCTATTCTATCGTGGTTAGATTCAGTCTCTCCATATTCTGTTTCTTTAACTCAATAGATGAGTGTACATATCTATTCAACGTAATATTTACATTGGAGTGCCCAAGGATTTCGCTTAGGCTCTTAATTTCAAATCCAAGCTCGACACACCTTGTCGCAAAAGTATGCCGCAGCGCATGGTAATTCGCATGTTCGATCCCAGATGCTTCCACGTAGTTCCTGAAGCGGTTTTGGAGCGTGCGCGGTTCGATAAATTGATCTTTTTCTCCAGTCAAAACAAATGCCTTTCGATCTGTCTGAAACTGCGCCGCATATTGTATGAGAAACTGAGGCAGCGGGATATCTCGTTTTGAACATGCGCTTTTAGGTTCTGTAATAATCACCTTCGTTTTCGTTGCCATGTTTTGCGGTGCTTGAATACGCTGCATGGTTTCTCTGACCTCCAGAATGCCGCTGTCCAGTCGAAGATGTTCCCAGCGGAGCGCGCACGCTTCGCCGATTCGAATACCGGTATAAAGACAAAGCAGAACGGTGAACTTTGTAAGATCTGTGTCCTGCATTAAAATGCTTTCCAGCTGTTGTTGCTCTTTTTTTGACAATACACGCATATCCTTTTTGTTCTTCTTTACGGATAGCCCGGCAGCTGAGCAATTCACGGGATAACCATTCACCAGTGCATAGCGCATAGAGCTTTTCATGACAACTATAATATCTGACACACTCTTGGGTGAAAGCCCTCCGCTTCCGTCCAGTTTTCCGTTTTGAAGAAGATAATCGACACACTCTTCAAGGAGAACGGTGCTTATTTCTCTGATTTGATAATTTCCCAAAAGTGGTTGTATGTGGCGCTCGACAAGATGATTGTATCTTGAAAAAGTTGACTCCTTCACACGGTTTTTCGAAGAAAGCAGCC
>ERZ808252.1388-NODE-1388-length-17818-cov-3.614480_pt1 | contig 17818 bp, 16 predicted proteins | sample MGYA00521242_ERZ808252 | MGnify/ENA primary metagenome ERZ808252 (study PRJEB31516, sample SAMN03275581) | gut metagenome | biome: mammalia-associated habitat; material: feces | host: Papio cynocephalus | place: Kenya | collected 2012-08-07 ...
CGATACTTCATCAAACAACAGATTGTTCTTGGGCAAATGAACGGCTATATAGAAGAGATGACAAGCGGCCAAAGGGTTATCAAGGTCTTTAATCACGAAAAACAAAATATCGAGGATTTCAGGAAACATAACGAGGACTATTTCCAAAACTCCATGCGAGCGAATCGCTTCGCAAACGTCCTTATGCCGACGGTCAATCAACTCGGGAACGTTCAATATGCCATTTTGGCTTTAGCGGGTTCCCTTATGATTTTAGGCGGCGTGCCTAGCGTTTCGATCACTGGAATGGCGACCTTTACGGTTGGCGTCGTCGTGTCTTTCTTGCTTTATTCCAAGACTTTCGTTCAGCCGATCGGTCAAGTTTCCCAACAACTTAACGTCATGGCTTTGGCTATCGCTGGCGCTTCGAGGATCTTCGAAATGATCGACGAACCAAGCGAAACCGATGAAGGCTACGTAGAACTTTGCAACGCCAAGGAAGGACCGGATGGGAATCCCATCGAGGTTAAAGAAAGAACTGGCATGTGGGCTTGGAAGCATCCTCATCACGATGAGACGCCAACGACCTATACTTGGCTAAAGGGGAAGATCACGTTTGACGATGTCGATTTTGCTTACATTCCGGGGAAAACCGTTTTGCATGACATTACGCTCTATGCCTATCCAGGGCAAAAGGTTGCTTTTGTAGGACCTACTGGTGCGGGCAAAACGACCATTACGAACCTCATCAATCGCTTCTATGATCTTGAGGATGGCAAAGTCCGTTATGATGACATCAACATCAACAAAATCAAGAAGGCGGATCTTAGAAGGTCTCTTGGCATTGTTTTGCAAGACACCAAGCTTTTCACTGGCACCGTCAGAGAAAACATCCGTTTTGGGAATTTGGATGCCACCGACGAACAAGTCGTCGAAGCGGCAAAACTAGCGAACGCCGACGATTTCATTCGTCATCTTCCGAATGGTTATGACACGCTTCTTACGAATGGTGGCGCTTCTCTTTCCCAAGGGCAAAGGCAGCTTTTGGCTATCGCGAGAGCCGCGGTTGCCAATCCTCCCGTTATGATTCTTGATGAGGCGACAAGCTCCATTGACTCTCGCACCGAAGCTCTTGTTCAAAAGGGCATGGATGCCATTATGAAAGGAAGAACGGTCTTTGTTATCGCGCACCGTTTAAGCACCATCAAAAATAGCGATGTCATCATGGTTATCGATCATGGCCGCATCATCGAAAGAGGTTCTCACGAGGAACTATTGGCGAAGAAAGGCAAATATTACCAACTCTATACCGGTAACGCGATTGCGGAGTAATGCGTCTCCTCTAAAGCCTAACGGCTTCTTGAAAAGATGTTGATTTGCAAGGATTTTGTAATTTTTTGAGGGAGTGGAAATCTCTCTCAAAGAAAGCAAAATCCTTTTTGTGACAGGGCAAAACCATGGATAGGAAACGCTTGCTCATATTCTCTGGCAAGACGCGCTTCATTCTCCTTTTTTGGCTTCCACTTTACCGCCTTGCGTTTGCGCCATCGTTGTTCTCTCTTTCTTTCGGCGGTCGAATCGGGGTGGCATATATGGAAAAGCGGGCCTTTTGACAAACCCTGGCCAATTTCTTGATTACCTTGTTCTATGACGAAAAATGATTTTCGCTTCATTTTGAAACGAAAGTTTTCGTTTATTCCCTTCTTTGTATTAAACTAATCACGAATTTTAGAGGTTTTAACCATGGAAGAAAAATTAACGGACCAAGAGCAAGCGCGCCATCAAAAGCTTGCTAAATACGAAGAACTTGGCGTTGATCCTTTTGGATCGCGTTATGAGTGGAAAGATCAAATTAGAGATATCCGAAAAAACTTCGGAACTTTATCGGCTGAAGAATTAGAAGCGAAAAAGCCTCTTGTGAATGTGGCTGGACGTCTAATGGCCATTCGCCGCATGGGTAAAGCGGCTTTCGTCAACCTCAAAGATGAGTACGGCTCGATTCAAGCTTGGATTGGCATGAACGTCATCGGAGAACACGATTACGAAGTCTTTAAGCTTGCCGACTTAGGCGATATCGTCGGCTTAGAGGGAACCCTTATGTTCACAAGAACAGGCGAACTCACCATTCGTGTTAGCAAATACACGCACATTACCAAATGTTTGAAACCTCTTCCTGAGAAATTTCATGGATTGACGGATCTTGAGGATCGTTGCCGCAAGAGATATGTCGACCTTTTGGTGAATGACGAAGCGAGAAAGACCGCTTTAACGAGACCGGCGATCGTCAAAGCGATCCGGAATTATTGCGATAAAGAAGGCTTTGTCGAAGTGGAAACGCCTATTCTCTCGCCAATTCCTTCCGGCGCTAGCGCCCGTCCGTTTGTCACGCACCATAACGCGCTTGATTGTGATTTCTATCTCCGCATCGCGACCGAGTTAAGTCTCAAGAAATGTATGATTGGCGGCATCGATCGCGTTTATGAGATCGGTCGTATCTTCCGCAATGAAGGCATTGATAACCGCCATAATCCCGAATTCACAACCATCGAGCTGTACCAAGCCTATGGCGACTTAAGCGATATGCGCCACTGGGCCGAAGGCTTATTCCACGAAATTGCGGATCACGTTATCGGCAAAGAAGAATATAACTGGAATGGTAACGTCATCAACCTTCATAAGCCTTTCAAGTGGATTTCGATGGCCGAAGCCATTCTCGAGAAGACAGGAATTGATTTCCGCGAAGATATTCCTTTTGATAAAGCGGTGGAACTTGCCAAAGAACATCATGTTGCCCTTGAACCAAGTTGGAATAGCACAGGCTACATCATGCAGGCTTTCTTTGACGAATTCGTTGAAAGTTCCCTTATCGAGCCGACTTTCATCCACACTTATCCAATCGAGATTTCGCCTCTTACCAAAAAGAGCAAAGACCCGCGATTTGTCGAGCGTTTTGAGCTTTTTGTGGGCGGAGTCGAATTTGCTAACGCCTATAGCGAGCTCAATAACCCCTTCGATCAAAAGAGCCGTTTTGAAGCCCAACTCGCCGCTCGAAAGAGAGGGGATGAAGAAGCTGCCGACATTGACTTTAGCTTCCTCGATGCTCAAGACTATGGCATGCCTCCGGCAGGCGGAATCGGCGTTGGTATCGATCGCCTTTGCATGCTTTTCACGGAGCAAAGCACCATTCGGGAAGTCCTTCTTTTCCCAACCATGAAGCCTTCCAAGTAGGATATCGGAAAATGTATTTTTGGAGCGAAGCGATTTCGCTCCTTTTTCTTTTTTTGAAACATTTTCCGATAAAAGTTCCTATAAGTGAGTGAGAGGGTGAGCGCCCTCTTGGCAGATTTAGCGGAGACAATCGATGATTGATAACCGTCTTTCGTGCGCGTATAATTTTGTGGCTTCGATGAAGGATAGAAGCGAAACACGCTCTTATGGGTGCCAAAAAGGCATCCCGAAGACCGAAACTAGGAGGTGCTAACATGAAAAAGTACGAAATCATGTACATCCTTAACGCCACTCTTGAAGAAACGGCGCGCAAGGAAGAGGTGTCCAAGCTCCAAAGCATTCTTGAGAAAAACGGTGCGAAAGTTACCGATACCAAGGAATGGGGCGTCAAAGACTTAGCCTATCCGATCAAGAAACAAAGCAAAGGCTACTACGTTGTCCTTAAAGTCAGCGCGGAAGCCGCTTCGCTTAAAGAATTTGATCGTTTGGCCAAGCTCGACACGAACGTTATCCGTCACTTGATCACTGTCGACCAAGACTAATCTCGCCGATCAAGATATCGGAGGATCACAATTATGCTCAATCGCGTTATTCTCATTGGCCGCTTAACCCGCGACCCCGAAATCCGGAAGACCGCTTCCGGAACCGCTGTAACTTCCTTCACTTTAGCGGTAGACGACTCCTACAAAGGACCAAATGGCGAAAAGAACACCCTTTTCATCAATTGCAGCGTCTTTGGCGCTCGTGGCGAAAATGTTGCGAAATTCACCCGCAAAGGTTCTCTTGTCTCTGTGCAAGGCCGTCTCAATCAAAGAAAGTACACTCGCAAAACGGATAATGTCCAAGTGACCACCATTGAAGTTATCGCTGATGGCGTGGACTTCTTAGATCCGAAATCGCAAAACTCGAACGCTTCGGTGGAAGCCTCGCCAGTTGCTTCTCACCAAGAACCCGAGCCCGAAAGTGGAAACCTTGACTCGATTGATGTCGTCGATGACGATCTCCCGTTCTAATTGACGTCTAAATGAAAGGAACCGAAATACATGGCATTCAAAAAGATGAGACCTCGGAAAAAGGTCTGCTACTTCACCAAGAATCATGTGAAGTACATCGACTATAAGGATACGGAGACCCTTAGTCGTTTTATCTCCCCGGATGGAAAGATCCTTCCAAGGAGCCAAACCGGCACCAAGGCCCGTTATCAAAGAGAGCTTGCTCGCGCCATCAAAAATGCGCGCTTCATGGCTCTTCTTCCTGAAGTCGGACAAAAGAACGACTAAAAATGATGTTTGGAGGCTGAAAACAGCCTCCTTTTTTAATGCTCTACAAAAGCTTTTTACATTTTCTTTAAGAATATTTAAATTTAAGGCACAAACGCTTTATTGAAGATAAAAATACAAATTGTAAAATAAAGTTATCTTGCATAGGTTTGCACACGTGTGTTGGCAAACATAAAGGAGGAACTATGAAGTTAAATTCGAAAAAGATTCGTGTTCTGGCCGTCTCCGCGTTTATAAGCGCCGCGTTGTGTGGTGCTGGTTTTGCTTCCTATTCCGTGATGAACGCTCAAGATGCGGTTGTTGCGAAAGCGGAGGATTCTGTTGTTTATAGCTTAGAACCAACGAAGGGTGTCAATAACGATTACACAAAAAATTGCGATATTACTATAGGGGGGATCACATGGAATTTGACTGGTAATTCCACGAAGCTGCCTTGGAGGATAGGCGGAAAAAGCCTAACGAAAGTGGATCGGTCGCTTTTTAGTAAGACGGCGATCAACGAGAACGTAACCAAAGTTGATCTTATTTTCGGAAGCGCAAGCTCTATCACAGTCAATTCACTTAAATTCACTGTGCATTCAACAGCCGCGGACGCAGAAAAGAACTTAAATCCTCTTTCGTCTACTGATCTTTCTTTTAAGGAGAACAGCACTATTTCCGTTGAAAGGCCGGCTGATGTCTCTTGGGAAGGTGTTTTTTATAGAATGACTTTCAATGTTACTGTTTCTGACGACAGTAACAAGTTTGTTCAATTTAAAGGGGCAAAATTTTATGGTGCGGCCTCTATGAAACCGTTTGTTGAAGTGAATAACCCTTCCGCAGCTCTTAATTTGGGCGACAAAGGAACTTTTACTGCCACAGCGACTAACGCAACGAATCCTGTGATTACTTGGACTTCTTCGTCTTCAGATGTGTTAAAGATTGAAGAAGCGACTGGTGCTTACGAGGCTCTTAAAGTTGGAAGTTCGACCGTTACTGCTTCTATGACCGCCGATGATGTTACGACTCCCGTTACTGCCTCTTTCAAAGTTACAGTGAATTATGGTTTGGTCACTATCGCGAAAGCCAATGAAATAACTACCGCTCTTTCTGGAACTACGGTCACTTCTCCTTATGAACTTACTATTACCGGATACATTGTCAATCTTGATGGCGATGGTAAAAATAGAATAATCGTTTTATCGGATAAAAAGAAAGATGCTACGGATGGGAATAAAATCAATGTGTATGGAATTTACTCTGATAACGCGCTAAGAAAAGAAGCTATATTAAACGGGACGGTCACAGTGACTGGAAAACCGGCGAAGTATAAAGGATCTGCTCAACTCGCTTCACCTTCTTGGACGGATTATAACGATGATGCTATCTCTTTCGCTAAAGAAGCCAATTCCTTATTAGACGAAGAATGTGCCAATCGTGATGTCAAAGAGGAAACCTGGGCTACCATCAAAGCAAAATACGAAGCTCTTGATGAATACGCTAAAGCCAAGCTTTCGAAAGCGACCGCTGACGATGGCAATAGCGACATCAAGAATTTTGTCTCTCGATACGTAATCATCGTCAATGGCTATAAGTATGAAGATTTCATGTCTTCTTCAGCCGTTAAGGCAAAAGGCTACGCGTTTGGTATTTCTAGCAAGGAAAATGTTACCTACGCCTGGATTATCGGAGCTTCATTATTCGCAATACTTGCTGCAGGTTGCTTCGTCTTTCTTAAAAAGAAGAAACACGAATAACTAATTTTGTTTATTTTCCAATGCCTTTATTCTTGGTTTCTGCCTAGAATAAGGGCTTTTTTATTAAAGAAAGCGTTTTCAAATGAAATAGCTCTACTGGCTATTTATAATTCCGATGTGGTAAATCGATTGACTTTTAAATGCTGAGGATATCTTGTCGGTATTTTTAGTCTTTTGCTAGTGGAAGGAGCTATTTTATGAAAAAGAGTGGTCGTGTCTTGTTGCTCGGATTGTCCGCTTTCGCATGTATGGGATTAACCGGGGGCGTTTTAGCGCAAAAGGCTTTGGAGTCCCCCGCCCTTGTTAGAGCAGAGACGAGTTCCGCTAAGCTTGAGTTTACTAAAGCCTGTGGAGGAAATGGTGTAGACACTCAAAAGAACGAATGGATCATCACATCGGATTCCGCCGAAAGCAATTTTGACTCTGATAAAGGCGTGCACTATGGAACTAAGAAAGCTGAAGTTAGTTATATCGAAGCCACCTGCACGTCCATTATCGGAACAATATCTAAAATTGTCGTCAATTGCTCTGCTAATAGTACCGGGACTCCCAAAGTAAAAGCAGAGGTTGGCGGTGTTGCCTTCGGAAGCGAGCAAACCATTACCGATTCGAACGCTGCCTATACATTTGAGGGGAGCGCCTCTGGAGAGCTCGTTGTTACCGTCTTTAAAGATAAAACCCAAAAAGCGCTTTACCTTAAATCGATTGAGGTGTTCTTTTCTAGTGGTTCTGGATCGTCCTCAAGCTCTTCTTCATCTGAATCTAGTGAATCTTCTACGACATCTTCGTCTTCTTCTGCCGAATTAGCGACATTCAAGAAAGTGATGTCCAACGATGAACTTGTCGATGGCAGCTATCTTATTGTTTGTGACAAGGAAAAAGCCATTTTCAACGGATCTCTTAATGCATTGGATGTTGCTAACAATTTCAAAACAGGAAATATTGACGGAAATTCCATTTCTCTTTCTTTGGAGGATGCTAAGAGTTGGTCTTTCTTTATTGACGAAGGGGAAAATGGTGATTATTCCATTAAATCATCCTCTGGCTTTTATATAGGTCAAACGAGCGATGCCAATGGTTTAAAAACCGATGCATCTGCAATTTCTAATACTATCAGCATCAATGCCGATGGTGCCGATGTTGTAAGTGGTGGTGCCCATCTCCGCTATAACGCGGCCAGCGATCAAGAAAGATTCCGCTACTACAAATCTTCATCGTATGATAGACAAATGCCGATTTCGCTTTATTTAGTTTCTTCGGACGAATACCAACCCGTAAAAGAAGATTTAGAATTTGCTGATGCCCTTCTAACCATTCTTGAATGTGACGCAACAGGCAATACCGCCCCATCGAAAGACGATTGGAATGGCATTGCGACCACCTATTTCGATCCTCTTTCTACCGAAGCCAAAGAATATTTCAAGAAAGCGGCTGCTAATTTAGAAGGATCGGACATCGAAAAAGCCATGGCTAAGTACGATTACATCATTGCCAAGTATGGAACGGACAACTATACGGATTACATTGGTCGTGGCGTTGAGAAAATCGCTCAATCGAGATCCCTCGTTGCAAGCGAAAAGGATAATAATATCCTAGCAATCGTCTCTATCTGCGTGTTCGCTGGAACCGTCATCACGGCTGGATTATTCTTCGCCTTGAAGAAGAAAAAAGCCTAATACGCTTCTTTAGATTCCTTTTAAGCCCTTTTCTTTAGAAAGAATTGGGCTTTTTCTTTGTTCCGTATCCAAATGGGTTTTGCCAAACATTTTTGTATTTTTTAATTTTCATCCGTTTTTGTTTTTTGGTTTCAAAATAAAGCTTCTTTTTCCCTTATAGGGGAAAAGGGTATAATGCTTTTGCTATGACGAAACTAATTTCAAAATTAAGAATCATCTTCTTTGCCTTATTCGCTATCGAAGCGATAGGTTGCCTTACGGTCTCTATCTTTTGGATCTTCAATCTTTTCGGCTTCCGTAGTTTAACGGAGAACCTTTTCATCTACATCGTTTGTTGCCTTGCGGTTTTCCTAGTGGTCGATGCTTTCTTCTATTGGTTTTCTATCGCCCATTTGCGTCGCGTTCGACAAAGGAACGATGAAGAAGCCGTCTCTCTTATCGGGAGCGATATTCAAGAAGCGTACAACTTCTCAAAAATCGGTCTTATCGTCATTGATGAGAACAACAAGATCATTTGGGCTAACAATCTCTTCCGTGACATGCTCCTTGATGTTATCGATATGGACGCATTCACCTTTCTTCCAGGCTTAAAGGAGCTTGTTGAAAGCCCCAATGGTCAAACGGTGAAGATTGATCTTAAAGACCGCAAATACGAAGTGCGGTATCTTTCTGCCCCAAGGCTCTTTGTTTTCAAAGACGTTACCGAGTATGAGAACATGGCTGCTTATTCCAAAGAGCAAGCTATCGTTCTAGGTCTAATCATCATCGACAACTTTAACGACGTTGCGTCAGATACCGATGAATCGGCGGATATTGTAAGCACGGTGCGTGGCATTATCACCGATTATTGCCGTGATTTCGGTGTTCTCTTGAGAAGGATAAAAAACGATACGTATTTCGCTGTTTGCAATTTCTCTTCCTTGGCAAAAATGGAGAAAGATCGTTTCTCCCTCTTGGATAAGGTTCGTGTTGCTCAAAGAGGGGAGGATGTTCCTTTAACGCTTTCGATTGGTTTCTCTCACGATTTCCCAGACATTTCAAAGCTTAATGAGATGGCCAGCGACGCCATCTCGGTAGCCTTAAGTCGTGGTGGTAATCAAGTTGTCGTTTCCCGTTATGGGCATGAGCTTGCTTTCTATGGCGGCAAGAGCGAGGCTGTCGAAGCGACTTCTCGAGTGAAAGTTCGCTCAGTCGCCGATAGCGTTAGCACCATCATCAAGCAAAGCTCCGATGTTCTTATCATGGGTCATAGCGACATGGATATGGACGCCCTTGGTTCAAGCTTAGGCATGATGGCCATATGCGATTGGTGTGGAAAACCAAGCAAGATTGTCTATTCTCCAAAGAAAGCGGAAAAGAAGACGCGTTTAGCTTTCCAAAGCGCTTTCTCTCGTGATGTTTACGAAAAGATGGTCATTTCCCCGGAAGACGCCGTTAACCAGGTGAAAGACTCGACTCTTGTGATTATCGTCGATGTGAGCGTGCCTGCTCTCACGATGGCTCCTAAACTTCTTGATGTCGCGACGAAGGTTTTGGTCATTGATCACCATAGACGAGGTGATAAATATCCAGAAAGACCGGTTCTATCTTACGTTGAGCCAAGTGCCGCCAGCGCTTCGGAGCTTATCGTCGAGATGATTCGCTATGCCACCGCCAACCCCCGCATCGAGCTTAAGCCGAGCTATGCGACGATCATGCTTTCCGGCATCTTTATGGATTCGAATTATTTTAAATCCAACAAAACCGGCATGCGCACTTTCGAAGCGGCTGAAATCCTTAAGAGCTATGGGGCCGATAACTCGGTGGCCGATGATTATCTTAAGGAAGAATTTGAAGAGTATACTTTGGTTAACAAAATCATTAGCACCATCAAGACGCCTTATTATGGGGTCGTCTATTGCGTTTCCGATGACCATGACATCATCGAAAGAAGCACTCTTGCGAAAGTTTGTAACCAATTGATGCAACTCAAAGGCATCAATGCTTGCTTCGTTATTGGACGAACGGATGATAAAACCGTTCGTATGAGCGCACGAAGCGATGGCAGCATCAATGTTCAGACCATTTGCGAAAAGATGGGCGGCGGCGGACATTTTGCGATGGCAGCTACGGCGATGAGCGGGAATTCGAGCGACCCGCTTGTGAAGAATTTGCTCTCCGTTCTTGATAACTATCTCGATAGCGCTCGAACTGGACCAGTCGACGAGTAATAGGAGGAAGAATAGATGAAGATCATTTTAACTGCTGACGTTAAGGGCGTTGGCAAAAAAGGCGAAACCGTAAGCGTATCCGATGGCTACGCTTCGAATTACCTCATTCCTAGGAAGCTTGCTGTCATCTCGACTTCGAAAAGCCAAGTCCAACTTCAAAAGGACAACGCCGAAGAAGCTAAAAGGCAAGCCGCTTTAAAAGAAGAGGCGGAAGAGCTTTCCAAGCGTCTAGAACACATTAATGTCGAATTTAAAGCGAAGGTCGGAAGCGATGGCAGGATGTTTGGGACCATCTCGCCAAAAGAAATTGAGGAAGGCTTAAAAGCTCAATGGGGCATTGCTATCGACAAAAGGAAGTTCATCGATAAATATCCCGCCAACGCGCTTGGATACACCAGGCTACGAATCGAACTCTATAAAGGAAGCGCTGGCTCCGTTATTGGAACGGTTAACGTTCATATTTCTGAGGAAAAATAACGATGGCCAAGAAGGTTCTTACCTTGCCTTCTAACCTCGAAGCGGAAAGAACGGTTTTAGGAAGCATTCTCATCAGTGGCGAAACGGCTGCCACCGTTTTCTCTTCGCTTACGCCCGATGATTTTTCGGGTGTCGATAAACGAAACGTCTTGATCTTCCAAGCGATGGAAGAACTCGTGAAGCAAAACGAGGATATCGACATTGGTACCGTCATTAATGAGCTGGAAATATTGCACACTTTAGAAGATGCGGGGGGCGTGAACTATATCCGTTCTTTGGTGGAAGAACTTATTAGCGAGGACGACATCGACCACTATATCAAAATTCTAAAAAACCAAGCGGTTCTTAGGTCTTTTCTTTTTGAGCTTCAAAAGGCTCAAGAAGATTATATGGATGGCAAGGTGTCGGATATCGGCGATTTCATTGCTAACGAAACCAATCGTTTTTCGGAGATTGCCTCTCGAAGAAGCGTTGCGGATTTTAAGCCCGCTAAAGAGCTTGCCGAAGAAGTTCGTATCCTTATCGAGCAAGAAAGCCGGCGCGATAGCCATGGCTTAACGGGCGTTGATACAGGCTTTGAAAGGCTTAATTCCTTAACGCACGGTTGGCAAAAAGGGACGCTTAATATCTTGGCTGCTCGTCCTGCCGTTGGGAAAACCGCGCTTGCGCTTAACTTAGCGGTCAATGCCGCTGAAAGCATGCATATGCCAGTCGCTATTTTCGAATGCGAAATGGCCGGAAGCGAAATGATGAAGCGAATCCTTAGCTCTCAGTCGATGGTCTATCTTGAAAATCTCTCCACGGGTTTTATGAACCAAAGAGAGAAGGAAAAATTATCGAGCGCAATCGATGATGTCAAGCGGCTTCCTATTTTCTTCGACGACACTTCGAACATCAAATTGAACGATCTCATCGCCAAAGCGACAAAGCTAAAGAAGGAAAATCCTAATCTTTGCCTTATCGTCGTGGATTATATCGGTCTAGTGAGCGTCGATGGCGCCAAGTACGATAGCAGAACTTTGGAAGTCGGTAATGTCACTAAGGCGCTGAAGAAACTCGCCCGTGATTTGAAACTGGCTGTTATCGGTTTGGCTCAGCTAAACCGTAACGTGGATAACAACGTGAATCACGTCCCCATGCTTTCTAACCTTCGCGAATCTGGCTCCATTGAGCAAGACGCTGATATCGTTATGCTCATGTATCGTGGCGACTATTACGATAACCAAGGGCAGATCAAACCCAAGAAGGGCGAAGGAAATGGAAATGAAAGCGCGGGGAATTCTTCTTTCGGGAAACCTGGCAGCTTCTCTTCGAAGCTACAGTCGCAAGTGGATCAGCAAAACGCCAAAGGAGAGAACAAAGACTCCATTTCTGTCGTCAATGTGAACGTTGCTAAAAACCGTTCGGGGAGGATGGGAAACGTGACTCTTCTTTTTAGCAAGGCCTACCAACGTTTCGATTCCCCAAGCAAAGATTTTGAGGCTAATCAAGCAAAAGCCATGGGCTTAGAGCCTGATTTGGAATAATACAATGCTTTCTTTTATCAATATCGCCAGTGGATCAAAAGGGAATGCGACCCTTATTTACACCGAGGACACTTTGCTTCTTTTGGATATGGGCGTTCCTAAGAAGCGTTTATTCGAAGCTCTTAAGAAGATCGGCCGCAAATACGAAGATATCCAAGGCGTTCTCATTACCCATCCTCATAGCGATCACATCTGTTGTTTGGATAGGCTTCACGACCAATTTCCTGTCTTTGCTGGCTTAGGCGTCATTAAGGATGGTTTTCATGCTGTGGTGTTTCCTGGCGTCGCCTTTGACATTGGCTCTCTTCTTATCGTTCCTATCGAAGCGAGTCATGATTCTCCCTCTCCTTTGGGATACGTCTTTTGCAAAGGCACAAATCGCATCGTTTATTTAACGGATACGGGCGTTATGAAGGATGATGTCCTTCCTTATATTTCGAATTCCGAATATTACATCATCGAAAGCAACCACGATGAAGGGCTTCTTCTCCATTCGGGTAGGCCTAAAGCCCTCATCGATCGCATCATGAGCAACAAAGGTCACCTTTCGAATGAACAAAGCGCGCTCGCGATGACTTTGGCCGTCGGACCGAGAACAAAGAAGATTTATTTGGCTCATTTAAGCGAAGAATGCAACTCCCCGGAGCTTGCTTTAGAGACCTATAGAAGCGTTTTTAGTAAGCAACATATAGACTTCAACGTGAAGGACATTGTGGTGCTTTCACAATACGAAATGACGCTGGGCGGGGACAGTAAATGACCATTACCATCCATGTGATTGGTTCTTTGAAAGAAACGTACTGGAAGGAAGCCGAGAAGGAATATTTGAAGCGCCTTTCGCCCTATGCGAAAGTGGAGATAGTCGAACATCCAGACTATCCTTCGAAGGAGAAGGCATCCTTAAAGGAAATTGAAGCAACCAAAGACAAAGAAAGCGAAAAAGTCCTAGCAAAACTCCATCCAAATGATTTTGCGGTGCTTCTTGATTTAAATAAAAACGAATATGATTCGATTTCTTTCTCGAAAGCTATGGAAGATTGGTTTCGAAAAGGAGGAAGCCATATTTCTTTTGTGATTGGCGGCTCCTATGGCTTAAGTGAAAAACTCCGAAAAAGAGGGAATGCCTCGCTGACTTTATCGAAGCTTACTTTCACTCATCAAATGACCAGGATTTTGCTCTTGGAGCAAATTTATCGCTCCTTTAAGATTCAAAATCACGAGCCTTATCACAAGTGATCGATTAAGCCGAAGTGAAGCATCGCTTTGGCCCAACCTCCGTTATCGATATCGTCGGTTATGAAATCGGCGACTTTTTTTACGTCATGCAAAGCGCCACCTACCGCTACGCCAGTGCCGGTAAACGCGAGCATTTCGATGTCGTTATTGCCATCGCCTATGGAAAGGGCATTATCGACATTCCATCCATAATGCTCTAAGACGGCCATGATGCCTTTGGCCTTATCGCTATCTTGAGGCATGATGTCTACGGCATAAGGATCCCAGCGTGCGGCTTTGCAATCCTTAAGGTGAGGGAGAAAGAGGGATTCGTCGAAACTATCGCAAAAAGCGATCATCTGATAGACCACTCGGTCGTAAGGGATGGGGAATTTTCGGGGTTGTGGGAAGCGCGTCCCATATTTGGCGTGCGCGTCGATAACGCGGTCATCGATGTAATTGATATGCCCTTCTTTCTCTTCGATGAGCGTGAGTCCGAATTTCAAACGGGTGCTGAACTTGATCATGGCGTTAACGACCTCGGGAGGAATCGGATACTTGTAGATCATCTCCTCTCCGATTTGGGCGCAAGCGCCATTCATCATGACGAGGCCATCGGGTTTGACGATGTCGAGGATGCCGCTTTTGCGGATGAGGTAGTAGTTACGGCCGCTTGAAAGGAAAACCTTAATCCCTTTCGCTTGCATCGCTTTGATAGCGCGGATAGCGCTAGGCGGTACACGCTTTGTCTTATGGGAATAAAGAGTGCCGTCGATGTCGGTGAAGACGATTTTGATGTCTTTTTTCGAGTCGAGTTCCATCGGTTTCCTTTCTTCTTAAGCCTTATTGACTTATCATATTTGCGTTAACTCTATGCTTTACCCGGAATTTAATCAATACGAGTCCTTTGTCGATGATGAAAATCCTTTTGCAAACGCCTATCGCACAAAAGAAGGGCACATATTCTTTGTGGAACCTGGGTTCTACGAGGGGCTTTTGGGGTATAAAGAAAGAAGGCCGGAGAGGTTCCAAGAGCTTTTGGCTGCCATCGAGGAGATCGTGAGGAAGAATGAAAAGGTGATTTTCACCTGGAATTTCGAATCGCCGTTTGTTCAAAAAGAAGGCTATATCTACCGGGAAATCATTGATATCGCGGATTCTTTGAAAATTTATGTTGAAGATAAGAGCCGTGGTAGCGATTATGGAGATTAAAGGCTTATGAATATTGGCATCCTTGGATTAGGATATGTGGGTCTAGCAAATGCGGCTGTTCTTTTAAAGGAAGGTCATCGGATCGTTGGCTATGATATCAATGTCGACAAAGTGCGTTCGCTTACGGATGGCACCTATCCATTCGACGAAGGCATCTTAAGCGAAGTCTTCCAAAGGAAGGCCAATAAAGTCTTATTTACGACGGATATCAAGGAATTAAAGGATCTAGACGGCTATATCTTGTCTCTTCCAACCCCCGAAAAGGAAGATGGCTCCTGTAACACGGAATATATGGACGAAGCCATTCGAAACTTGCTTCCCCTTTTGCCTAAAGAAACGGTTTCTTATCTTATTATTCGAAGCACTGTTCCTTTGGGGTATGCCAAAAAACTCATGGAAAAAATCCAAAATCCTAAAATCCATGTCATATCCATGCCGGAATTCGTGAGGGAAGGCTCTACTTTTTATGACGAAGAAGATCCTGATCGTTTTGTTGTCGGCGTTAGCTCTAACGAAGATTTCGAGTTTATTCGCCGTTTGAGGAAGGTTGCTTACCGCAAGGGCGTTCCTTTTATTCCCATGAATAATTCATCGGCGGAACTAAGCAAGTACGCTTCAAACTCATTCTTGGCTTTGAAGATTTCCTATATCAATAGCCTTTCTTGGCTTGCTGATAAAACGGATGCGGATATTGGAGATGTTGCTCTTGGCATGGGAAGCGATAGGCGCATTGGCAAGGCCATGCTTGGGGCTGGCATTGGCTATGGTGGAAGTTGTTTTCCCAAAGACACGAAGGCGATGGTTTCTTTCGCAAAGGCATATGGCGTTTCCTTGCCTCTAGTAGAAGACACCATTCGCGTCAACGAAGAACAACCTAAGCTCTTCTTAAGCAAAGCGAAAGAATACTTAGAAGGTTTTAAGGGAAAGACGATCGCCATATTCGGTTTGGCGTATAAGAATGGTATTCATGATATTCGTAGCAGCCTTTCTAGTGTTATTATCGACTCTCTTTTGCAAGAAGGCGCTCTTCTTCGTTGCTATGACCCAAGTACTTATGCGATGAAGGCCATGAAAAAGAGATATCCCGATATTCGTTGCTTTAGCACCATGGGTCTTACCTTGGAAGAGGCGGACGCTTTAATGATATTGACGCAAGAACGAAAATTCTTGTCCTTAAAAGATGGTCCTTATCTATCGAACATGAAAGGTGACCTCATCTTTGATGGAAGAAATCTCTTTAAAGAGGAAGATTTCCCCCTTTATCGTTATCATTCCATCGGCGGAAAGTGAGAAAAGAAAAATAAAACCACCGCTGTTTCGCGGTGGTTTTTTCATATTTTTGAATTTCCTCAGTTTTGATATGGACGGAGCGATTTGGTCGACATCCACATGATTCTTAAACCGAATAGAAGCATAAAGAGGAACATGCCAAGGGTTTGGAACATCGGAATGAAGCCGAGGAGAGATAAGAGGGCAGGGCAGAAAGAAGCAAAGTAGGCGATCTTTTGTCCATCCCAGAAAGTATAGGTGCGGAAAGGATTGTTTTTGCCCCGCGTCATTAAGAACACCATAAGGCCAAGAAGGAAGGTCACGCCAACGTTAATGGCAAAACCGATGCCGGTATATTGCCAACCAAGGGTGATTCTCGTCTCGTCCCAACCGGCGGCAAAGACTTGCTTCCAGCTATTAACGACTTCAGCGCGGTATTCCGATTCTGAGATCTTTTTGTCTTGATAGACGTTTCCATAAAGATCTTCGCTTGCGAGGGCGGACAAGGATTTCCCAAGAAGACCCGAATTTTTGTAAGTGCAATAAATGGCTGATTTTGGGTTGGAGGTGGTTCCGCTGGGCTTTTTGGCGGCGTAGAAGCCTTCCGTTCCGAAGACGATGAAGTTTGTTTGATAGCTTTCGATATTTTCTCCGAAAGCTTCCTTGTTGGGGTCATCGCCCTTTAAAAGGATGCTCGTGACGAAAGTCGTTGGATTTGTTTCGTTACCAATCACATAAGCGGCGAAGTTGATGGCGTACTTTTCGATATAGGTTGGGATGGTAGGAGTCACGCTGGAAGAATCCGTTCCAGTCTCTCCTTCCTTTGCCGTTAATTTGACTTCTGTCGTTTTATAGACGTTGGCAAAATAGTCCAATGTCTGGTTTTCGCCCGTGCTATTGGTGACGGTTGTTTTAAGGGCATCCTTAAAAGCTTTTTCATTATTGTCTTTGTTATTTCCGTCAACTAAGAGAATCCCCTCTTCGGAAATCTTAAACGGAAGGTTCTTCTCGGCGATGGCTTTCGTGAAGCTTGTCAAACCGATTTCATAATCGTATTGAGGGGCGTCTAAGAAGCTCCCGCCGGACTTGCTAAAATAGGTCGCCATGGTCGGTACGACCGCTAAAACGCAAGAAAGGATAGCGACGCTGACAGGGAAATACCACTTTTTATGTCTTCCTTCGACGCAAGCGTCGTTGCTGAAAAGAGATAAAAGGAAGAATTTCACTTCCCTCCATATTTTTCCCCATATCGGGTTTTTTTGTTTTTTCTTAACTGCTTTTGCTTTTGTCATTTTTAGAGTTTTCCTTAATCAAAATGCATAGAAACTCTATAGCAAAACAGCTTGGAATACAAACTTTATATGGGGGCTCTTTTCTTTTAGAAAAGGCTTTTTTGATGAAATTCAAAGAGTAAAAGTTACTAAGGAACGAAAAGATTTAGTTGAATTCTCTCTTTTCTAGCGCTTATATTCTTAACGCTAAGCGACAAAGACTTAGCTTGTTCTTGGGGTCGTTCCGGTTTTGACGGAGGGCTATCTTACATAGACTGCAGTGGCGTGGTGAGCCATAACACCAACCAATAATAACTGACAACAGTTTTATCTTTGCGAAGAGCGCTCGTCGCGCTTCGTATGCCTGCGCTTAATTAAGTATCCTACGGGATTCCTAGCATCGATCTAGGAGCGACACGCCTCCCTTTGCCTTTGCGCCTTAGCGAAGAAGAGACGTCATAAGAAGACGCTAAGCGTTTGTTTGGCTGAAGCAAACGTCGAAAACCACAAGCCTCGCGTTGGGATCTTGTTCCTTTCTTCTCCTAAACGCCAATTTCAGAAAGGCTCTAAACTGTAGATGTCTTTGCGGGATGTTCTTCGGACAGGAGTTCGATTCTCCTCGACTCCACCATAAGAAAAGCATAGGTTTGATACAAATTGTGTCAGACCTTTTTTCTTTGCAAATAGGAGCGTTTATCCGTAAGCGTAAATTTTATCCCGTCCGAACCCATTCGAATGG
>ERZ808252.1389-NODE-1389-length-17811-cov-4.772640_pt1 | contig 17811 bp, 13 predicted proteins | sample MGYA00521242_ERZ808252 | MGnify/ENA primary metagenome ERZ808252 (study PRJEB31516, sample SAMN03275581) | gut metagenome | biome: mammalia-associated habitat; material: feces | host: Papio cynocephalus | place: Kenya | collected 2012-08-07 ...
TACGCAGACTTGACAGTGAACGTCATTTTGCTATATACTTAAAAAGTTAATAATTATGGAGAACTAGAATTATTTTATCAACGAGGAGGAAGCCATGAATTTTCATATCGCAGTGATTCCCGGAGATGGTATTGGCCCGGAGATCGTCACACAAGCAAAGAAGGTATTGGATAAAATTGGGGAGGTATACGGTCATACATTTGAGTATGAAGAGCTGTTGATGGGCGGATGTTCCATTGATGCTTACGGAGAGCCGTTGACCGATGAGACACTGGAGCGCGCAAAGAAAAGCGATTCCGTACTGCTCGGAGCCGTCGGAGGAAATGTCGGACAGAGCAACTGGTACCAGCTGCCGCCGGATAAAAGACCGGAAGCAGGTTTGCTGAAGATTCGAAAAGGACTTGGTTTGTTTTGCAACCTTCGCCCGGCCGTGCTGTTTGATGAGTTGAGCGGCGCGTGTCCATTGAAAAGTGAATTGACAGAGGGCGGATTTGATTTTGTCGTCACCAGAGAGCTGACCGGCGGTCTTTACTTTGGAGAACGCTTTACGAAAGAAGTAGACGGACAGCTTCAGGCGACCGATACACTTACATATAATGAGACAGAGATTCGTCGTATCGCCAGATGGGCATTTGATATCGCGATGAAGAGAAATAAAAAAGTATGTAGTGTAGACAAAGCCAATGTACTGGATTCTTCCCGTTTGTGGAGAAAAGTTGTAAAAGAAGTAAGTGCAGACTACCCGGAGGTAGAGCTTTCTGACATGCTCGTAGACAACTGTGCCATGCAGCTTGTGCGTGATCCAAAGCAGTTTGATGTCATTTTGACCGAGAATATGTTTGGAGATATTTTGTCAGATGAAGCAAGTATGGTAACCGGATCGATCGGTATGCTTTCTTCCGCAAGTCTCGGAGAGGGTACACTTGGACTTTACGAGCCAAGTCATGGTTCGGCACCGGATATCGCCGGACAGAATAAAGCCAATCCGATCGCGACAATTTTATCCGCAGCGATGATGTTAAAATATTCTTTCAATTTGATAAAAGAATCCGATGCGGTCGAAAATGCTGTTAAGGCAGTGCTGAAAAAAGGACTCCGCACGATCGACATTATGGATGAAGGAAAGACTTGTCTGGGAACAGAGGAAATGGGAAAAGCCATTTGCGATGAGATTCGATAAACAGACAACCGATAGATGAAATTTGAACCGGAATGAATGGAGGTTAAATCAATGAAAAGTGATTCAGTGAAAAAGGGGATGCAGACAGCACCTCAGCGTTCTTTGTTTAACGCATTGGGGATGACAAAAGAGGAACTTGAAAAACCACTTGTTGGTATTGTCAGTTCTTACAATGAGATCGTCCCTGGTCATATGAATATTGATAAGATTGTAGAGGCAGTAAAACTTGGTGTGGCGATGGCTGGCGGAACACCGGTCGTATTTCCTGCGATCGCGGTATGCGACGGAATTGCCATGGGACATGTCGGAATGAAATATTCGCTTGTTACCCGTGATCTGATCGCGGATTCTACCGAATGTATGGCACTTGCCCATGCGTTTGATGCCCTCGTTATGGTGCCAAACTGTGACAAAAACGTACCGGGACTTCTGATGGCAGCAGCCAGAGTCAATGTACCGACCGTATTTGTCAGCGGCGGCCCGATGCTTGCCGGCCACGTACAGGGAAAGAAAACCAGTCTTTCCAGTATGTTTGAGGCAGTCGGTGCACATGCAGCAGGCAAAATGACAGAAGAAGAAGTAGACGATTTTGTAAGCCATGCCTGTCCTACCTGTGGTTCCTGTTCCGGTATGTATACCGCAAACAGCATGAACTGTCTGACTGAGGCAATCGGTATGGGACTTCAGGGAAATGGTACGATTCCTGCCGTTTATTCGGAACGTATCAAACTTGCCAAACACGCAGGTATGAAAGTAATGGAACTTTATAATAAAAATATCCGTCCGAGAGACATTATGACAGAGAAAGCATTTTTGAATGCGCTTACTGTCGATATGGCACTCGGATGTTCGACCAACAGTATGCTTCATCTGCCGGCAATCGCACATGAAGCCGGTGTGGATTTGAATCTGGATCTGGCAAACGAGATCAGTGCAAAGACACCAAACCTCTGCCACCTCGCACCAGCCGGACACACTTATATCGAAGAGCTTAACGAAGCCGGCGGTGTCTATGCCGTTATGAACGAATTGAATAAAAAAGGACTGCTGTACACCGATCTGATGACAGCAACCGGAAAGACCGTAGCAGAAAATATTGAGGGCGTTGTCAACCGCAATTCGGAAGTCATCCGTCCGATCGACAATCCATACAGCCAGACCGGTGGAATCGCTATCCTGAAAGGAAATCTGGCACCGGATTCTGCCGTTGTCAAACGTTCTGCAGTTGTAGAAGAAATGATGGTTCACGAGGGACCGGCCCGCGTATTTGACTGCGAAGAAGATGCCATCGCAGCGATCAAAGGTGGAAAGATCGTTGCCGGCGATGTCGTTGTCATCCGTTATGAGGGACCAAAAGGCGGCCCTGGTATGAGAGAGATGCTCAATCCTACGTCTGCGATCGCAGGTATGGGACTCGGTTCTTCGGTGGCATTGATCACAGATGGACGTTTTTCCGGAGCAAGCCGTGGTGCTTCCATCGGTCACGTATCACCGGAGGCAGCGGTCGGAGGTCCGATCGCACTCGTAGAAGAAGGCGATATCATTAAGATCAACATTCCGGAAAATACGTTACAGCTTGATGTCAGCGAGGAAGTTCTTGCCGAGAGAAAGAAAAACTGGAAACCGAGAGCACCAAAGGTAACAACCGGATATCTGGCACGTTATGCCAATATGGTAACATCCGGAAACACCGGAGCAATCTTGAAACAGGAGTTTTAAGGGAACTGCGTTACAAGGGTGAAACACGAAAATATTAACGAGAAAGAGGTGCATTTTCATGCAATTAAATGGCTCCCAAATTTTAATCGAATGTTTATTAGAACAAGGGGTAGACACAATTTTTGGATATCCCGGCGGAGCGATTTTGAATGTATACGATGAATTGTATCGTTATCAGGATAAAATCAGACATGTATTAACATCCCATGAACAGGGCGCGTCTCATGCCGCTGACGGCTATGCGCGTTCTACCGGAAAAGTCGGAGTCTGTATGGCGACAAGCGGTCCGGGGGCAACCAATCTGGTAACCGGAATTGCGACCGCTTACATGGATTCTGTTCCGATGGTAGCTATCACTTGTAATGTCGGACTTCCATTACTTGGAAAAGACAGTTTTCAGGAAGTGGATATTGCCGGTATCACGATGCCGATCACAAAGCACAGTTTCATTGTAAAAGATATCAATGATCTGGCAAAAGTGGTACGCCGTGCTTTTGCGATCGCACAGACAGGCAGACCGGGACCGGTACTTGTCGATATTACGAAAGATGTAACGGCTGCTGTGACAGAGTTTACCCCACAGACACCGGATCTGATCCAGAGACAGACCGATACGATCTGTGAAAATGATATCGAAGCCGTACTTCAGGCAATCCGGAAGGCAGAAAAACCGATGATCTTTGTCGGTGGTGGATGTATTTTGTCGGGAGCCAGTGCAGAGTTGAAAGAATTTGTCAAAAAAGTAGATGCACCGGTAACTGATACGTTGATGGGAAAAGGTGCCTTTGACGGAACCGATGAATATTATACCGGTATGCTGGGAATGCATGGAACCAAGACGGCTAACTTAAGCGTGACAGAATGTGACCTGTTACTTGCGCTTGGTGTCCGTTTCTCGGATCGTGTTACAGGAAATGCAAAGAAATTTGCTACCAATGCCAAGATTGTTCATATTGACATCGATGCGGCAGAGATCAACAAAAATATTCAGGTAGATTATTCTATTGTAGGCGATTTGAAAGCCGTACTTGAAATACTCAATAAAAAACTGGAAAACCAGTATCATAAAGCATGGATTGATAAAGTGCTTGCGAGAAAAGCCGCACTTCCGATGACGTATCGTGACGATGTACTCACCGGTCCGTATGTGATCGAGCGCATCAATGCAGCGACACAGGGAGATGCAATCATTACTACAGATGTAGGACAGCATCAGATGTGGGCAGCACAGTATTATCAGTATAAAAATCCTCGTTCATTCCTTAGTTCCGGTGGTATGGGAACGATGGGATACGGACTGGGTGCCTGTATCGGAGCAAAAGTGGGAAATCCGGATAAGATGGTATTTAATATTGCCGGAGACGGATGTTTCCGTATGAATATGAACGAGCTGGCAACCGCTTCCCGTTATGATATTCCGATCATTCAGGTTGTATTTGACAATCATGCCCTTGGCATGGTTCGCCAGTGGCAGACATTGTTCTATGGCAAACGTTATTCAAGTACCATTCTTCAGGATAAAGTGGATTATGTAAAAGTGTCCGAAGCCCTTGGCGCAAAGGCATTTTTGGTAACCAAACGCGAAGAAGTTGACGACGTACTGAAACAGGCAATGCAGGAAAAAGGTCCGGTAGTGATCTGCTGCGTTCTGGATCAGGATGACAAAGTGTGGCCGATGGTGGCACCTGGAGAGGCGATTGAAAAAGCCTTTACAGAAGAAGATTTAAAGAAGTCAGAATCATAATGCATGATTTTAGATAAATATTTTAAGGAGGTTTTAGCCGTGGCTAGAGTTTACAATTTTTCAGCTGGACCAGCTGTATTACCAGAGGAAGTTTTACAAGAAGCAGCAGATGAGATGCTTGATTACAGAGGAACAGGGATGTCTGTAATGGAGATGAGCCATCGTTCCAAAGCATACGATGAGATCATTAAGACAGCAGAAGCAGACCTTAGGGATTTGATGAATATTCCGGACAATTACAAAGTATTGTTCCTTCAGGGCGGTGCTTCCCAGCAGTTTGCCATGATTCCTATGAACTTGATGAAAAATGGTGTTGCAGATTATATTGTAACCGGACAGTGGGCAAAAAAAGCTTATACAGAGGCTTGCAAATATGGAAAAGCAAATAAGATCGCTTCTTCCGAAGATAAGACATTTTCTTACATACCGGACTGCTCGGATCTTCCGATCGATGAGGATGCAGACTATGTATATATCTGTGAAAATAATACAATTTATGGAACCAAATACAAAACACTGCCAAATACAAAAGGAAAGACACTGGTAGCAGACGTTTCTTCCTGCTTCTTGTCAGAACCTGTTGATGTAACCAAATATGGTGTCATCTATGGCGGCGTTCAGAAAAATATCGGACCTGCCGGCGTTGTCATCGTGATCATCCGTGAAGACCTGATTCCTGAGAGCGTAGATGAAAAAGTACCTACCATGCTCCAGTACAAGATTCACGCAGATGCACAGAGCCTTTACAATACACCTCCTGCTTACGGTATCTATATCTGCGGTAAAGTGTTCAAATGGCTCAAGAAAATGGGCGGTCTTGAAGTGATGAAACAGCGCAACGAAGAAAAGGCAAAAATCCTTTATGACTTCTTAGATTCCAGCAAATTGTTCAAAGGGACTGTCCGCAAAGAAGACCGTTCTTTGATGAACGTACCGTTTGTTACCGGAAATGACGAGCTGGATGCTAAATTTGTCAAAGAGGCAAAAGAGGCAGGCCTTGAAAACCTGAAGGGACATCGTACTGTCGGCGGAATGCGTGCAAGTATCTACAACGCTATGCCAAAGGCCGGTGTAGAAAAATTGGTTGAGTTTATGAAGAAATTTGAAGAGGAGAATCTGTAATGAGTGTAAAAGTAAATTGCTTAAATCCAATTGCAAAATGCGGTCTGGATTTATTGGATGACAACTATGAGATGGTAGACGATGCGGCACAGGCAGAGGCAATTCTCGTTCGAAGTGCTTCGATGCATGAGATGGAATTATCCGATGATCTGGCTGCTGTAGCAAGAGCCGGAGCCGGTGTTAATAACATTCCGCTGGACAAATGTGCAGAAAAAGGGATCGTTGTATTTAATACTCCGGGAGCCAATGCAAATGGTGTAAAAGAGCTGGTTGTAGCAGCAATGCTTCTTGCTTCCCGTGATATCGTAGGTGGTATCGAGTGGATCAAAGAAAACAAAGACGATGAAGGCATTGCAAAAGCAGCAGAAAAAGCGAAAAAGGCATTTGCAGGAACTGAGATTGCCGGTAAAAAACTTGGAATCATTGGTCTGGGAGCCATCGGTGTACTGGTTGCCAATGCAGCAAACCGTCTTGGCATGGAAGTGTATGGATGTGATCCATATCTTTCCGTAGATAACGCATTGAATATGTCCCGCGATATCACGATCGTAAAGACATACGAAGAGATTTATGATGTGTGTGATTTTATTACAGTGCATGTGCCATTACTGGATTCCACAAAGGGAATGTTTGACAAAGCCGCATTTGATAAGATGAAAGATGGCGTTGTATTCTTGAACTTTTCCCGCGACACTCTGGTAAATGAGCCGGATATGAAAGCAGCACTTGAAAGCGGTAAAGTGAAGAAATACGTAGTAGATTTCCCAAATCCGACTACGGTAAATCTTCCAAATACTATCGTAACTCCTCATTTGGGAGCTTCCACACAGGAATCGGAAGATAACTGTGCAAAGATGGCGGTAAAAGAGATTCGCGACTTTATCGAAAATGGTAATATTAAGAATTCGGTAAACTATCCTGCATGTGATGCCGGTGTATGTGCAACAGAGGGACGTATTGCCGTGGCACATAAAAATGTGCATTCCATGTTGTCACAGTTTACGACCTTATTTGCAAACGATGGCATCAACATCGAAAACATGGTAAATAAGAGCCGTGGGGATTATGCATATACGATTTTTGATATCTGCAACCCATCTACAGAGAAACTGGTAAATGAATTGCAGGCAATTGACGGTGTAATCAAGGTACGTATTGTAAAATAAGCAGACGTGCCGGAGAAAGAGAAAGGAAGGGTACTCTTAATGAAATTGAAAAAATTAATCGCAGCAGCACTTACAGCAATGATGACGATGTCTCTGACCGCTTGCGGCGGAGCAGGAAACTCAACAGATACAGCATCCGGCGGTGCGGTAGACAGTGGAAAAACTTACAAAATTGGTATCTGCCAGCTGGTTCAGCATGATGCATTGGATGCAGCAACCAAAGGATTCAAAGATGCGCTGACAGAAAAACTGGGTGACAAAGTAACTTTTGACGAGCAGAATGCACAGGGAGATTCTCCGACATGTGCAACCATCGTAAACTCCTTTGTTTCGGAAAATGTAGATTTGATCCTTGCCAATGCAACAGCACCTCTTCAGGCGGCAGCAACAGGCACAACAGATATTCCGATCCTCGGAACGTCCGTTACGGATTATGGTACCGCTTTGAATATCAAAGACTGGAAAGGTACGACAGGAATCAATGTTTCCGGTACATCGGATCTTGCACCACTCGATCAGCAGGCAGCGATGATCAAAGAACTGTTTCCGGATAAGAAAAAAGTAGGACTTCTTTATTGTTCCGCAGAAGCAAACTCACTGTATCAGGTGGAGACGATCAAAGGATATCTGGAAAAAGATGGATATACTTGTACCAACTATTCTTTCGTAGATTCCAATGATATTGCATCTGTAGTCAGCAATGCAGCGAAAAACAGTGACGTGATTTATGTACCTACCGATAATACCGCAGCTTCCAATACCGAAGTGATCCGTAATACCTGTGTTCCTGCCAAAGTTCCGGTTGTTGCCGGAGAGCAGGGAATCTGTAACGGATGTGGTGTAGCAACTCTTTCCATCAGTTATTATGACCTTGGTTATACAACCGGTGAGATGGCTTATGATGTTTTGGTAAATGGAAAAGACGTTTCTACAATGGAAGTAAAATTTGCACCAAAAGTAACCAAACAGTACAACGAAAGTATTTGTAAGGAATTGGGAATTGACATTCCGGAAGGATACGAAAAAATCGAAGCTTCCAAATAAGCTGACGAAAACGGAGGTAAGGTTTTTTGGATATTTCAGTGTTATTAAGTGCCATGCCCGGAGCAGTCGCTCAGGGACTGATCTGGGGAATTATGGCAATCGGAGTTTATATTACATACAAAATTCTGGACGTCGCGGATCTGACCGTAGACGGTTCCATGTGTACAGGTGGAGCAGTCAGTATCATGATGATGCTGAACGGATATAATGTATGGGTAAGCCTGCTGGCAGCATTTATTGCCGGTATGTTAGCAGGTCTGGTAACCGGAATTTTTCATACGTTTATGGGGATTCCGGCCATCCTTGCTGGTATTTTGACGCAGCTGGCACTGTACTCGATCAACTTAAAGATCATGGGACGTGCCAATCAGGCGATCAGTGTAATGAATTACGATCTGCTTGTGTCACTTCGAAATGTAAAAAATGTACCATTTTATCAGAATTCCATCTTTGTGGTTGCCATTTTCTGTATTGTGATCATCGGAATCCTGTACTGGTTCTTCGGAACGGAACTTGGATGTTCTCTTCGTGCGACCGGATGTAATCCAAATATGAGCCGTGCGCAGGGAATCAATACGAATTTTAATATCGTACTTGGTCTGATGATCTCCAATGGACTGGTTGCTCTTGCGAGTGCCCTTTGTTCCCAGTATCAGGGATTTGCGGACATCAATATGGGACGTGGTGCGATCGTAATCGGTCTTGCCGCCGTTATCATCGGTAAAGTGGTATTTGAGAAAGTGTTCCACAATTTTGCATTGAAACTGCTCAGCGTCGTACTGGGTGCCGTGATCTATTATGCAGTATTACAGGTAGTTATCTGGTTTGGTCTGGATACCGACCTTCTTAAACTTCTTTCTGCTCTTGTTGTGGCATTGTTCCTTGCACTGCCATACTGGAAAAAGAAGTATATTGTAAAACCGGTTAAGAGAGGAGGGGCGCAGAATGTTGGAAGTAAATAATATTTACAAGACATTTAATCCGGGAACCGTCAATGAAAAGCTCGCCCTTGACGGACTCTCTTTAAAACTCAAAGAAGGTGACTTTGTCACCGTGATCGGTGGAAACGGTGCCGGAAAATCGACACTTTTAAACGCTCTTGCCGGGGTATGGCTTGTCGATGAAGGACAGATCATCATCGATGGCAAAGATGTCACCAAAGTGCCGGAACATAAGCGTGCTGCCTATCTTGGACGTGTCTTTCAGGATCCGATGATGGGAACAGCTGCGACGATGGGAATCGATGAAAATATGGCACTTGCGATGCGCCGCGGAAAAAGCAGAGGACTGCGTATCGGTATTACGCAGAAAGAGCGCAATCAGTTCCGTGAGATGTTAAAGGTTCTGGATCTTGGACTGGAAGACCGTCTGACTTCCAAAGTCGGACTGCTTTCCGGTGGACAGAGACAGGCAGTCACACTTTTGATGGCAGCGCTGAAAAAGCCACGCCTTCTCTTGCTGGATGAGCATACCGCGGCATTGGATCCAAAGACCGCGGCAAAAGTACTGCAGGCGACCAATAACATCGTAAATAAAGACCATTTGACAACATTGATGATCACACACAATATGCGTGATGCGATCGCAAACGGAAATCGTTTGATCATGTTAAATAATGGAAAAGTGATTTTGGATATCGAAGGGGAAGAAAAGAAAAAACTGACCGTAGACGATCTTCTTCATCAGTTTGCACAGGTGAGTGGGGAAGATTTTGCCAACGATCGTACACTGCTTTCTTAATTCCTTTTAACGAACGATTCAGGGCTGTTGCTATGCGAACCCTGAATCGTTATCTTTTGAGAACGAGGTTGTTATGAATTATAGAGAGACGAGACAGTATATTCAGGCGGTACAGACCGGTGCCGCCATACAACCCGGCTTGGAGACCATTTCCCTCCTGCTTTCAAGGATTGGGAATCCGCAGGACAGGTGTTCTTTTATCCATCTCGCAGGAACGAATGGAAAGGGATCCACCGGAACATTTATAACAAACGTATTGGCGCAGAGCGGACGAAAAATAGGACGTTATTTTTCTCCCGCTCTTTTTTCAAAGAACGAAACCATACAATGGAACCAAGGTGAGGAAACGCACTATATTACGGAAACAGAATACGAAACCCGGTATGTGCGGATCGGAGAAGCCATCCGTCAGATGAAAGAACAGGGACAGCCGGTTCCGACGGATTTTGAGATCGAGACAGCCCTTGCCTTTTTGGCATTCTCCGAGTGGAACTGTGACCTTGTCGTACTGGAAACCGGTATGGGAGGCGCGTTAGATGCGACAAATGTGGTAAAATTTGTAAATATTAATGTCATTACGACCATTGCCATGGATCACCAGAAATTTCTGGGAGATACGATCGAAGAGATCGCAGTACAAAAAGCCGGCATCATTATGAACGCAGCGCCGGTTGTGACGGTGCAGGAATCGCCGGAAGCACTTCGGGTGATACAAAAACGCTGTGAGGAGAAAAAAGCGCCCCTTTTTATTCTGGACCGGAAGGAGATCCGTGTTCTTTCCTGTGAGGTGGGACAGACAAAGTTCTGTTATCAGGGCGAAACGTATACCATCGGGATGTGTGGACAGTATCAGGTGGAAAATGCGTGCCTGGCGCTTCTTGCCCTGCAGGTGCTGGAACCTCTGCCACCGGAGATCCGTCACAAAGGACTGGCGGAGGCAAGGTGGCCCGGACGGTTTGATTATGTCAAAAAAGAGCCGGTATGGATCGCGGATGGCGCGCATAATCCGCAGGGGCTGGAAAGTCTGCTGAATTCCCTGTGGCAGCTGTATCCGGACAAAAAATGGATCGGGATCATGGGGGTGTTTGCCGATAAGGAACACCGGAAGATGTGCCGGAGACTGGCAGAAAACAGCCGGTTTCAGAAGATATTTACGATTTCGGCACCCGGACCGAGAGGGCTTGCCGCAGAAGATCTGGCAGAGGAACTTGCCTCTTTTGGAATGGAGAGCCGTGCCTGCACTTCCCTTACGGAAGCCGTGGATGAGACAAATAAATACCAAAATTTGGAAAAAGATGAAACGATTGCCGTTTGTTTTGGTTCCCTTTCTTTTATGAAAGAACTTTATCAGATCATGGGAGAATGATATTTTACATAGATTTTACATAAGGTATATTTGCATTTTACAATGGTATACTATTATGAAGTAGTGTGAAAAATATGTAAAATACGTGATTTGAAAGGAGAACCCCATGGACATTTTTGGAGTATTATCCATGCTTGGCGGTCTTGCCTTGTTTTTGTATGGAATGAATACGATGGGCGAGGGATTGACAAAAGTTTCAGGAGGAAAATTAGAACGGATTTTGGAAAAACTGACATCCAGTCCGATCCGTGCCGTGTGCCTTGGTGCACTTGTGACGGCTGTGATCCAGTCATCATCGGCAACGACAGTTATGGTGGTCGGATTTGTCAATTCCGGCATTATGAAGCTGTCACAGGCGATTGGAATTATCATGGGTGCCAATATCGGAACGACGATCACATCGTGGATCTTAAGTTTGTCCGGCATTGAGAGTGACAGTTTTTGGATGCAGTTTTTAAAACCATCGAATTTCTCGCCGGTTCTTGCGGTCATTGGTATCATTTTTATTATGTTTGTCAATAACCAGAAAAAGAAAGATATCGGTATGATCTTAGTGGGGTTCGCCATTTTGATGTTTGGAATGGAAACGATGAGCAGTGCGGTTGCACCTCTTGCGGATGTGCCGGAATTTACGGGCATTCTCACGATGTTCAGCAACCCGGTTCTGGGAATGCTTGCAGGACTTGTACTGACAGCCGTGATTCAGAGTTCTTCGGCATCTGTCGGTATTCTCCAGGCGTTATGTGCAACCGGTGCGATCACATATGGTACGGCATTTCCAATCATTATGGGACAGAACATCGGAACCTGTGTGACAGCACTTTTGTCAAGTGTAGGAGCAAACCGGAGTGCGAGACGTGCGGCACTGGTGCACCTGTACTTTAATGTGATCGGAACCGTTGTATTTATGGTTGTCTTTTACAGCATTCATGCCATTGTGCCGTTTGGCTTTGTCGAAAATACGGCCGGCCCGATGGGAATTGCCGTGATCCACAGTGTGTTTAATGTGGTGGCAACTCTGTTACTGCTTCCATTTTCGCGTGTCCTTGAAAAACTGGCATATCTCAGCATTCCGGAGACGGAAGAAGAAAAACAGCAGAAAGAGATGGGAACACTTCTGGATGAACGTTTTCTGGAGCAGCCGGCATTTGCCATGGAACGCTGTAAAAAAGTAGCAATGATAATGGCAGAAACTGCCAAACAGGGCTTCTTTGATGCGATGAGCCTTCTCGATGAATACGATGAAAAGACAGCAAGAAAAGTGTATCAGAAGGAAGAAGAAGTCGATCACTACGAAGACGAACTGGGAAGTTATCTGGTGAAACTGAGTTCCAAAAACTTGTCGGAACAGGATGCCGAAACGTTGTCCATGATCCTGCATTCCATCAGCGATTTTGAGCGAATTTCCGATCATGCGATGAACATTGAAGAATCGGCCAGAAAGATAAAAGAAAAAGAAATTGTCTTTTCAGACAAAGCCAGAGAGGAACTGGAAGTATTTGAAAAGATCATTCAGGATATATTAAATTTATCCGTAACGGTGTTCCTGGAGGAAGATTCCAAGCAGGCGAGAGAGATCGAACCGATGGAAGAAGTCGTAGACCGTTTGACAAAAAAAGTAAAAAAACGCCATGTCAAACGTCTGGAAAAAGGAAAATGTACGATGGATGCCGGGCTTGTGTTAAATGATCTGGCAACCAATTTTGAACGTGTGGCAGACCATTGTTCCAACATCGGAGTCTGTGTGATCCAGATCGAAGAAGATGCCTTTGACACCCACGAATATCTGGATACCTTGGACAAGGGAAAAGATTCCTGGTTCAATGAAAGATATGAGGTGTATAAACAACAATATATGCTGCCGTAACTGGCAGAAAAAAGCAGGAAATACGAACGGCAATGTTGCATAAAAGAATCCGAAAACGGAGATACTAACCCCTGTTAAACTACTTACAGGAAAGGGGGAAGGTTCGTGAAATGGATTCGTCTGGTCATTGCAGCCGGTATTTGCCTGCTTTTTCTTTTGCCCGCAATTGAACTTTCTACCGGTGACTGTGAGGAAAAAATTGTAAGATATGTGGCGCTGGGAGACAGCATTGCCGGGGGATATGGGTTGAAGGATGTACAAAACGACAGTTATGTGGCGCTGGTTCAGAAAAAACTGGAGTCCGTCTGTGAAGGAGTCTATGCCTGGAATTTTGGGGAAAACGGGTTAAAAAGCAAAGAACTGTTGGAACGATTGACAGATTCTTCCAATCCGCATTATGAAGAGTATAATGAGGCATTGAAAGAAGCGGATCTGGTTACGGTATCGATCGGTTCCAACGATCTGATGCAGTATTTATCCCAAAGCCCGGATGTGGAAAAATTAAAAAACGAAGGCGATGCGTTGTTTTCAAAAGCGTGCGAAGAGTTTCAAGTGACACTGCCGCGTCTGGTGACAGAGATTGAAAAAAGGGCGCCGAAGGCGGAAATCGTCATGAATAACATTTACAATCCGTGTGACGACGTGTCTTTTACGATGGAAGAGGTCTTCGGGATCAACATTAAAAATATTGCCAGACAGTACATTGGCAGATTGAACAACAGTTATGAGGAAATCAAGACCTTGCAAGTTTTTGCAAATTCGGGTAAAATAAAAGGAACGCCAAGAATTCAGATCGCAGATGTAAACGCTGCCTTTGCCGGCAGTCAGCAGGTGTGCGTCAACCGCATGATCTCACTGCGTGGCATTGATCCGCATCCGAATAAGACCGGACATGCGAGGATTGCAGAGGAAGTGATCGGAGATCTTGAAAAGGACGGATTTTTTGAAAGGATTAAGTAAAATGGAGATAAAAGGTGCAATATTTGATCTGGATGGAACACTTTTGGATTCCATGTGGGTCTGGAATCAGGTGGACATCGATTTCCTCGGAAAACGTGGATTTGATGTCCCGCCGGATTATCCCAAAGCAATTGCCGCAATGGGATTTCATGAGACGGCAGAATATACGATAAAGCGGTTCGGATTAAACGAGACGGTCGAGGACGTGATCGCAGAATGGGACCGCATGGCAGCGCAGATGTACCACGAGAGGGTTAAGATCAAGCCGGATGTCACAGAAGTACTCGAACAAATGAAACGGCAGGGGATTCACCTCGGAATTGCGACGGCTTCGTACCGCACGTTATTTGAACCCTGCCTCCGGCGAAACGGTGTTTTTGAATATTTTGAGGCGGTTACGGAAACGTCCGAAGTAGCGCGTGGTAAAGGATTTCCGGATATTTACATAAAAGCGGCAGAAAAAATGAATTGCAGACCGGAGCAGTGTCTTGTGTTTGAGGACATTACAAAAGGGATAGAGGCGGCCGGAAACGGCGGCTTTCAGACTGTTGCGGTATACGATCCGGCAGCGCAGGCAGAGTGGGAGGAGAATAAGGCGAAAGCAGATTTTTATATTGAAAACTTTAAGGAACTGCTGGAACCGTCAAGTTTTCTAAACCGGCTGTAGTTCAATCTTGACGGAATGCAGAATTTCGTGTAAAATTAGATATAGATATTGTTAGAAAACTGCCATATTTTGGCAAAGATAAAGAAACGGGGACTGGCATGAAAAGTAAAAATGACGTAGATGTATTGATCAACGGACGAAAATATACACTCTGTGGATTTGAAAGTGCAGATTATATCCAGAAAGTGGCTACGTATATCAACAGCAAACTTTCGGAATTTCAGAAAAAAGAATATTACGCGACGATGGATATTGAACTGAAAAATATCCTGCTTGCGATCAATATTGCAGATGATTATTTTAAAGTGGACCGCGATGTGAAATCGGTCATGAAAGACAATGAGCGCAAGGACAAGATGGTTCTTGAGATGAAACATAAGATCCTGGAGCAGGAGACGGCAGAAGCCGATCTGAAAAAGCAGATGGAAGAACTGCGTAAGACATTGGAAGCCTCCGAGAAAAAAGTCGTAGAACTCAATGTTATCAGTCAGGAAAATGCTGCCAAAGCAAACGAGGCGGAGAAAAAAGTATCGGAAAGCGAGGCAGAAAAAACTTCAACAAAGACGAAGTTAGAGGCGGCGAACGAAGAAATTGAGCAGTTGAAAAAAGAATTGGAAGATGCTGCGAAAAAGGAAAAATCGCTGCAGGAAAAATATGACAAGCAGGAAGAAAAACTTGCGGATCTGCGCGAAAAGAGCAAAAAAGATCTGGCGGATGCAAAAGCAAAATATACACAGGATGGCAAAAAATTAAAAGAAAAATTTGAGACAGCAAAAGCCGATCTTGTGAAAAAATATGAAGCAGCAAAAGCGGATATTAATAAAAAGGTGGAAGAGGGAACGACAGAATGGAAAGAAAAATATGAGCAGGGCGAGAGTGAACGCGGTGAACTAAAAGCCAAATTGGAAGCGGCAGAACGCCGTATTACGGATTTGGAATCAAGAAACCGCAGAGGAAAAAGATAAGAACAGAGAAATGGACGGGAAACAGCGGAAACACTTGTTTCTCGTCTGTCTTTCTATAGAAGTTTCAGAATGGAGAAAACGATGAGTGTAGAAATATTGGCACCGGGCGGCTCGGCAGATGGGATTTATGCTGCCATGCTGCATGGGGCAGATGCGGTTTATACAGGGACAAGGCGGTTTTCCGCGAGAGCATTTGCAGACAATCCGTCGGTGGAAGAATTGTGTGGTATCCTTGATTTTGCACATGCACGCGATAAAAAAATATATGTAACGGTCAATACCCTTTTGACCGATCCGGAGTTAGAAGGGGATCTGTACGATCTGCTCCTTCCCCTTTATGACAATGGATTGGATGCCGTCATCGTACAGGATATCGGGGTGATGCAGTTTATCCACGAGGCATTTCCAGATCTGGATATCCATGCGAGTACCCAGATGACGATCGTTACGGCGGAGGGAGCAAACCAGTGGAAACCGTATGGGGTGACCCGCGTCGTGCCGGCGAGGGAGTTGAGCATCGGAGAGATTGCTCAGATGCGCCGTCATACCGATCTGGAGATGGAAGTGTTTGTTCATGGCGCGCTATGTTACTGCTACTCCGGACAATGCATGATGAGTCAGTCGATCGGTGGTAGAAGCGGAAACCGTGGCATGTGTGCCCAGCCATGCCGTCTGCCGTATCGTCTGTCATCCGGAAAAACCGGATATTATTTAAGTCCAAAAGATATGTGTACACTCGGACAGGTGGGAGAATTGATGGACGCCGGCGTCGATTCGTTTAAGATCGAAGGCCGCATGAAAAAACTTGAATATGCCGCCATGACGGCAAGGTTATACCGTATCTATGCGGATGCACATGAAGCAGGGGTAAAACCGGACGACAAGGAATTGGAAAAAGATGTAAAAAATCTCATGGACTTGTACAACCGGGGAGGTTTCTGCAAAGGCTATTTATTTGAAAAAGACAAGAAAAATATTATTTATAAAGAAAAAAACGGGCATTATGGTGTGCAAGTGGGAACGGTTCTCCGGGTAAAAAAAGGAGAGGCTGTGTTCCGGCTGACCGAGGAGATCGCTTATCAGGATGTCCTTGAATTCCGCGATGAAAATGGCGAAAAAGTGTACGAGTATACGGTGAAAAATGGCTGCCTGCCGCCGGCGGAAGTTACGGCGCGGTATCAAAAAGGCTGTGTGATAAAGCCGGGGCAGAAGGTATTCCGCACAAAAAATGCGGCACTTTTACAGGAAATCGGACAAGCGGTGGAACGTGAAAAGCGAGAAGATAAGCTGCCGGTACGCGGTGTCTTTCAGGCAGAAATTGGAAAAGAAATGACGCTGCAGCTTTTCTGTGGAGCGGTTTCCTGCAAAGTGACCGGAATCTGTGTAGAACCGGCAAAAGGCAAAGCGGTTTCACCGGAAGATGTCCGCAAACGCCTTCAAAAGACCGGAGAAAGTGATTTTACATTTTCTACGCTGGAGGTTTCGGTGGAAGAGGGAGCATTTCTGCCGCTCGGACAGATTGCGGCTCTGCGCCGCGAAGGATTTGCAAAGATCGGCCGGGAACTCAAAGAAGGGCAGTTAAAGAAACGCCGGCAGGTTCCGGCAAAACGTCCGCAAAAGCCGGTGGTATCGGAAAAAATAAAAAAAGAACATTTGTTTGTAAATGTGACAGATTTTCGACAAATTTATGAGGTAAAATCAATCATAAAAGAAGGAAACACAAAGTTAGTACCGGTATTTCCGTTAGAGTGGTTTGCCGGAAAATGCTGGAGAGAACTGGCATCTGAGATGGAAGAGATTCCCTTTATGATCTCTCTCCCGGTGATCTTAGATCTGCCGGCAAGGAAACATTTTCTGCAAAACTGGCAACACTATGGACAGGAACTGCAAAAGGGAAACTTGTCAGGGATTTTGATCCAGTCCTTGGAACATCTGCCGATGTTACAGCAACTGGAGATCGACCACCTTCCAAGGATCGCCGGCCCGCGTCTGTATCAGTGGAATGAACGGACAAGACAGGTGTATGAGACGTTCGGGATGAAAGAACACACCAGTCTGGCTGCCGGAAGAATGGCAGTGATGGTGACGAAGGGATGTGTAAACCAGCAGACCGGAAATTGTCTCCGAACCGGAGGAAAGCCGGCACCGCTGGAAATTACGACACCGAAAAAGGATGGTTTTGTTTCTGTACCGATCTGTGAATACTGCTATAATTTCTGCTATGAGAAAGAAGGAAAGGTACAGGAATTACAATGTGAGGATGATCTGCCG
>ERZ808252.1390-NODE-1390-length-17790-cov-2.984268_pt1 | contig 17790 bp, 29 predicted proteins | sample MGYA00521242_ERZ808252 | MGnify/ENA primary metagenome ERZ808252 (study PRJEB31516, sample SAMN03275581) | gut metagenome | biome: mammalia-associated habitat; material: feces | host: Papio cynocephalus | place: Kenya | collected 2012-08-07 ...
TAATATTTTTGATATTTGTAAGAATCTAAAAGAACTTGACACACTTAGTTCTGTAATGTTTGACCAAACTAATATAGTAGATTTTACTGATATGGTTTACATTACATATAACAAATTAAAGAGTGGAGAATGGCAAGTTCCTTATTGGCACTTGTATACTAATGTCCTAAACGATGAAGCCCAGGACAACTCTAACCTTCTTACTAATTTTATCCCATTTATTGTGAGAAAAGGAGGAAGAGTTGTTTTCGTGTTGGATGGTCGGCAGTCTTGCTATCAGTTCGCAGGAAGTAATAGTAATTCCTATAAAATTATTCCAGAAAAATTTACACCCATTGAAATTTTCAAACTTCCGATTTGTTATCGCTGTCCAGTAAATCATTTAGATTATGTAAAATATAAACTTCCTGAAATTGATATTCGACCTCGACCTAATGCTCCTGAAGGAGAAATTGACGAAATTGATAAAGAAGAAATTGTTGATTATGTTCTTCCTGGAGATATGGTCATTAGTCGAAAAAATAAATGGTTAGCACCTGTTATTTTAGATTTAGCTAAAGAAGGTATTTCCATTTGTATTCAGGATAAGGATTTTGTGAATAATGTATTTAAGTCTCTTAAAAGAGCTAATGTAAAAAGATTAGATACATTACAAAATAAACTAATTAAATCAATTAGTAATTTTAAAAAGAATATTAAAATTGCACAAGAATTAAGTAATGAATTTGACCATATGTCTCCTGAAGATAAAGTAAAAGCTCAAAAGGAAAAGGTTGAAACCATTCTTGATTCTAATACTCAGATTGATGTTACTAATTTTATTTTAGTTATCCTAAATAATTATATTGAAGACCATCCTAATAGTAATGTAGAAAACTTTGAAAAATTTTTAAAAAATATTTTAAATACTACTCCTAAGTCAGATGCTGTTCGTATTTGTTCTATTCACAAAGCTAAAGGACTTGAAGCAGATAATGTATTTGTTTTAAATCGTGGTGATTGGACAGAGAGATATGGACAGACAAAAGAACAATTACAGCAAGAAAAAAATCTTTCTTATATTGCATGGACACGAGCTAAAGATAAACTTTATTTAGTTAGTGAGCCAGAAACAGAAGAACCTGAAAATGAAGAATAATAAGGATTAGGAGTGGTATTAATGGGCACAAAAAATAAAAGTAAAAAAGACAATCAAAAAACAGCGCAAAACCCAACTCAACGACATATTATTGTTTATAAAACTTGTAACCCTAAATGTATGTTCTTTCCTAATCGAGAAGTTGTCTCATGGGAATATGGAGAAGATAATTTAAAGCACAGGATTCAAAAAGAAAAAGATAATTTTAAATGTGGATATAGTGGAGAACTTATTAAGAATTGGGATTCACAGTGTCCATTTTATACAGAAGTTCAGGAATACCAAAATTCTAAAAAGTAAATAAATCTTAAATTTATAAATTTAATAAAAGGAGAATCTTTTATGTTTAAGATTGGTAAAGGCAAAAATATTTGTGGCGATTTATTTGGCGATTTCGTAGCGATGGATGTTGTTGGAAAAGATAAGTCTGGTCATAATATTTGGCGTTGTATTTGTCCTGATTGTAATACTGAAATCACTGGTACTGTTTATGACCTAAAGCATAAGCGTGTAGATACCGAGTGTAAGAAATGTAAGGACAAGAGACAGAATCGTATTAAGCTAACTCCGATTGATATAGACACTAAAAATGTTAAAGACAATGACAATAGTATCAAAATTGAAACAGGTTCTATTGATACTAATACTGATTCTACTTCTGATATTGTTTCTTATACTTTGACTACTAATACTGATGCTACATACACAAGTACTGATGATGTAGTAAATAAGATTACTAAGGAAATTGAAAATATCAAAACGACACCTGTAACTTACAGCACTATTAACGAAGATATTCTTAATGCTCCTTTCTATCAGTGCGTAGTACATTGTATTCCTGGAGATTTGAGTATTAAGCCTGGTTCTATGGCAGATAAGATTAATAAATTAACTAATTTTAAGGAGCAAATTCTGGAAGAAATTGGTTATAACCAGTTTAGTCCTGAGCTGGATAAAGTACTAAAGATTAACAATGTTTATACTATGTTCCCCGTAAGTAATCGTTATAAGAAACCCAGCTACGATAATATTGAGACTTGTATTAAGTATCTGGCTGAGGATTGTATTGATAATCAGGTCAAGTATATTGCCATTCCTCAGATTTGTTGTGGTAAGTTTGGTTTGAAGTGGGATAGATTAAAGCCCGCTATCATTAAGATTTTTGATGAAATTTATAAGCGTGAAGTAGAATATCTGAGAGCAGATAATTTTATTGCTGATGCGGATAATATGAAGATTCATATTACTTTTTATGAACTGTCAAATCAGGCTGATTAAATCTTGAAATAAAATTCTAAAATTAAAACAAAATAGAAAAGTTGCCACCTTAAAAGCTTGACAGCTTAGAGCTTGTATGTTAAAATCGTACTATACCTTGATAGATATTTAGTATGATTTATATACAAGCTCTTTTATTTTGGAGGTTTGTTTTATGGCTACTTTTCCGGTCAGACCTACTTATTTAATTATGGTTACTTCAGCCAACAATAATAAATATTATAACGCTATTCCACAGGGAGACACTTTTAAAGTAGAATATGGTCGTGTTGGTGGTCATATGTCTACTACGTCTTATCCCATGAGTAAATGGAACGCTCAGATTTCTTCTAAGATTAAGAAGGGTTATGTCGATGTAACTAATTCTAAGTTGGATATTATTGAAGATTCTAAGATAGATGATTCTAATTCTAAATCTAAGAAAGTAGATAAATTTAGTTTAATCAAGAATGAATCTGTACGCTCTATTTTAAAGCGTTTATATGAATTTGCGAATAAAACCGTACAATCTTCTTATAAAGTAACTTCTAATCAGGTTACTCAGGCTATGTTGGATAAAGCACAAGAGCAAATTGACTATATTGCTTCTAACTATGCTACATGGTCTATTGAAGAATTTAATAAACAGTTAATTACTTTATTTACTATTATTCCTCGTAAAATGGCCCGAGTAAATGACTATCTGGCTTCTACTAAAGCTGATAAAGAAACTCTGGATAAAATGATTCAGAGAGAGCAAGATACTTTGGACTCTATGTCTGGTATGGTATATATTCCTAAGTCTAAGAGAATTAATGCTAATAATTCTTCTAATTCTAATATTGAAAATATTAAGATGCCTGATGAAGATATGCTGTCTGAAATGGGTATTGAAATGGAAGATGCCACAGAAGAAGATATTGCTAAAATCAAAAAAGCAATGGGAGATTCTTCTGATAAATTTTATAAGGCTTGGCGAGTCAAGAATCTGGAAGCAGAAAATGAATTCCAGAAGTTTATGCAGGATAATGATATTAAACGTCATAAACTTTTGTGCCATGGTAGTAGAAATACTAACTGGTTTAATATTCTTAAGACTTCTTTAAAAATTCGCCCTTCTAATGCTGTTTATACAGGTTCCCTTTTGGGTGATGCAATTTATATGTCCAATTCTGAAAAGTATCATGGTGGTGTAACTAAATCTATTGGCTATACTTCTCTTAATGGTTATTGGACAAGAGACAAGCAAAATTGTGGCTTTATTGCTTTCTTTGATGTAGCTTTAGGGGAAAGTTATGATATTTATAGCTTTGATTCTAAATATCATACTTACAATTTAAAAAAACTACAGCAGGATAAGCCCGGAGCATGGAGTTTACATCTTCATGGTGCTGGCTATAGAAATGGTAATACAGTAATTAATGATGAAATTACTGTATATGATTCTCGACAGGTTAGTATCCGTTATTTAGTAGAAATCCGATAATTATATAAAGGGTTGATTGTATTGAGTAATAATATTGATAATAATACTAATAAAATTGAATATGATAGAACTTTTACGGGCGATATTGTATACTCTCTTTCACATTGTAACGATGATTATGTCTTTAAGACTTCAGATTTTAATGAGGTAATTGCTAAATGTAAAGCTCAAAAAATTTCTCTGTCATATAAAAAGGTATTGGATGATTATGGAGATTTGGATTATTATCATTTAACTCCTGTTACATATTCTATCAACCCATTTTTTACCAGTGCTAATCCTTTTTATAATGGAACCGATATTATTCCTCCTGTACAAGAGTGTATGATTATGGATGAAGATGAAATTCCTCCTTATTATAAAACAGAGAGAAAACAACCTCCTATCAGAAAAAGAAAGAAAAAGGAAAAAGTAACACAGATGTAATTTTTGTAACTAAAATGTAATTTTTTAATTGACAATTTTCTCCTTTAGTGGTATACTTACAGAGTAGTAACAAGAAGTGACTAACAAGTTGCTTTAGGCTGGCTGTGTAAGAAAAACAAAGGAGTAAAACGATGTGTATTTTACAAAAGAAGCCCGAAAGTGCGACCAACGCTTATGAAGGTAAACGAGTTGCTACAAAGAAGCGTGTAAAGCGTTTTTCTAATAGCAATAAAATTTATCATAAATTAGCGGTAATTGCTTGCAGTTGTGCAGTAATTCTTGGTGGTACTACAATCATGGTAGGAGGAGAGCCTGTTAGAGCTTTTGAAACTTCTGACGAAAATCAGATTGTTTCCTCTTATGCAAGTATTGAACAGATTCCTTATTTAAGATTTGCTACTAATGAAGTTAATAGAAATCTTTTAGGATTTAATCATGTTCATTATGTACTTATTGAGGAAGCAGATTTTGAATCTGATATTACTCGTGAGAAAACCCCTCAAGAGGTAACAGGTGAAGCTCTCTTAGCTGAACTTAGTGAGATTGATTATACTCAGCTTACTAAAACTCCGTTGAAGGAAGTAATTTCCAGAATTCAAGAATGTATTCATTCTTTTCGTAATGAAAGTTTGGATACTGAAGAAGCTTGTATGGAAACTTATGGAAAACTTATGGAGGAATATGATACAGCTACAACTATTTTAGAAGAAGGAACATATAAATATCCTTATACTGATAAGGAATATGCTCTTTTAGCTAAAGTAGTTATGAGAGAGCAAGGAGCTAATATATCTGATGATGATGCTCAGGCCAGTGTTGCGGCAGTTGTTTTGAACCGTGTCGCTAATGGGGGTATTAATGGTACTTTAGATAATCCTACTATCCTTGATATTTTGCAAGAGCCTGGTCAGTATGGTAAGGGGTATAGCTGGAATATTGATACTTCTAATATTACTGATAAGGTTTGGGAAAATACCAGAAGAGCACTTGAACATGAGTTTGAATTACCTGCAAATGTAATGTATCAAGCTCTATTTAAGCAAGGTTCTGGTGTTTATGCAAAATATTGGAATCCTGCTCCATACAATAGTTGGACTTATTTTTGTTATGTGTAATAATTAAGGTGGAATTCAAATAAGATGTTGAAAAGTAACAGTATTCATTATAAAATTAAGAATCTGAATAAAATTTCAGATAAAAAAAGATGTTTGTATTTTTAGCAAGCCTTTTCTCAATAGCAGTTACTACATCATTAAAGCAAAGACCCATTTAGGTACAAATATCTACTTAGGTTATTATAATGGTACTGTTACTATGGAGACTAATTATAAATCTGCCTATAAATTTAGCACTAAGCAAAAAGGGATTGCCATGATTTATAATCAAGTTGCAAAAGATTTTAAAAATAGTATTGTAGAAAGCACTATTAGACTTGTAGAAGTTACAGCTGATGCTTTTATTACTGCTTATTATAAAATTGTAGCTTGAGTTATTAAGAGAGTAAGAATCTATTTTAGATTTTTGCTCTCTTTTATTTTAGAATTTTGTGATGAAATTGCCCAGCTAAAGATTGACAAGAATAAAAAATTATGATACAATCAACATACTCAAAACTATAAAGAAAGGTAGGGCATTTTTATGTCTGAGAATGTAATTAATAAGGCACAGAATATTGCTGTGCAGAAAAATGATGATAATAATTCTATCAATAATTTCAAGTGGCACGTTGTAACTTATAAAGAGGATGGAATGATTACTGACCCTCCTGAGTTTAATACTGATATTTTGGTTTCTACTATTATGGGAGACGGGCATGGAAAGATTTCTGAGTATCGGTTTATTGCTCAATACACTCCTGATGGAAAGTGGACTAATTGCGATAATGATATTGTCATTGCTTGGGGTGAACTCCCTGCTCCTTATCGTTCTTAATTAAAATAAATAAGACTAAAATAAATATTTTTTAGATTTATTGGAGGATTAAGAAATGATTATCACCACCAAAATTTTCCAGACAAAAGATTCCCGTGTAGCTTTCATGCCTTGGAGTTTTCTAAGCGATAATGTAAAAAAGAATTTTTCTCTGGTAAAATACGACAAGGTATTTGATGGTAATGTAAATACTGAAGAGAACGAAATCCAGTCTGATTGTACACATTCTATTCTTGACTATCTTTTTTGTGCTTTTAATGTTGGTAGTCATTGTAATGATGCTGGATACACAGGGCACTCTTTGAGTGTATCTGACGTAGTTTATGTTAATGGAAACTATTATTATTGTGATAATCTGGGATGGAAGCAGTTAGATAGTTTTCAGGGAGTTGTAGCATAAATGAATAATGATTTTTTTTGGACTTATATTTTACTTTTAACAAGTGGTATAATGGCTTTATGTGGAGCCTTTTTTAATAATATGCCATATTTCTTTTGTGGTTTACTTGTGTTTGCAGGAACCGTTTATTGGACAAATAGGTGGTGAAATAATAAATGGACACGTCCAATGCTGTTAAAAAGCCTTTTTATGCTTGGATAAATAATCCCATGAATAATTTCTTATTTAAAGCTAAAGCTAATGAAAAAGCTAATTGTACTGTTTTATATTGCTCTTGCCATGATAAGTGTGAAGCATTTAAAAATAAACAGTGCATCCTTAAAAATGGTTTTGGTTATGATGTTAATAGTTGTCCTTATGGTAGAAGACTTTTTGAAGAAGGATTTACTAAAAAAAGTAAGCAGTTTTATCCTTGGATTAATGCAAGGAAAGAAAAGTATGCAGATATTCTTTCTACTAAAGTAGGGTTTTTAAATCCTATCAACAGAAAAATTATTTGTATTGGTACTGACAGGGTTTTTATTGATGTTCCTCATTTGAGTAATTATGTCAATTCTATTTATGAGCATTTAGGAATGGATAATGCTCATGTAGTACGCAGGAATTTAATTACTCCTGAATTTCTAAAACAAATTGTTGAATATAAACCTATGGCTTTATTTGGGGGAGAAATTAAAAGTTATCAAGAAAAAGATATCCCTGAATTTGTGAGAACTCTTAAGCGTTATTATCCTGATTGGTATGAAGGTTTACATAATATTAAACCTGAAGTAGAGGATTATATTGTAGACATTGATTACAGAGGTCGAGAAGCTTATCTAAAGACATTACTTCCTGGAAAGGTTTGTTTGAAGTATAAAGATGAACCTGTGGATTGGGATGGTACTGTTCTTAGGGCCTGGTAAGCTATTTTCTGTATCTGGATTGGAAGATGCAGAAATTACAGTTACTCCTAAAGATGATACTGTAGTAAAGATTTATGATAATGCTACAGTAGATGAAAATAAAGTAAGACTATTTAAGGAATAATTAAATAAGGGGAATTAAAATGAACCTGAAAAATACAATTCGCATTTCAATGTATGCGGCAATGAAGGAACATTGGACAGAAGATAAGAAGGTATATTCTTTAGCTTTACAGGCTATTGAAAAGGCAGAGAAGGATGCTCAAAAGGATTTTTCTTATGAGGAAATTATTCCTATTCTTCAGAAAGAAATTAAATCTTATAACGAGACTCTTTCTTATGCTCAGAAGGAAAATCGAGAAGATATTATCAATGAGTGTAATCATGCTATTACGCTACTTAATAAGTTTCTTCCTAAAATGCTCACTGAAGATGAAATTAAGGCAGAGATTAATAAGGTACTAACAGACTCAAACATTGAACCTGTAAAGAAAAATTTTGGTCTTTGTATGAAATCTCTTTCTCATTTGAAGGGAAAAGCTAATATGAAACTGGTATCTTCTCTGCTAAAGGATTATTTACAGTGAGTAATAAAGTTTATTCTTTTAATGGGTCAAACAATGATGGTAAACAGGGTGAAGAAATAATTAAACATTATCTTTTAAATCATTCTAATTCTATTAAGTGCTTGCCTAAAATTACTAATATTGAAGATGTGTCTAATAATAAATTTTATCAAGTGCAAGATATTGATTTCTTTGTTATTTGTGATAAAGGAAATGTTTCAGTAGAAATAAAGACAGGCTTCAAAAACAGGCAATATCTTTTTCGAAACGGAATCTGTTGTAGAGTTAGGAAGTAAAGGTTGTTTGTTAGCTTCTAAAGCTGAAATTTTAATATATTATATTCCAGCAAGTTATACAGCTTACTTCATTGATTTACCTAAATTTCAAAAATGGTTTAGAGATAATAGTTATAAATTCCCACCAAAGACAGTACAAAATTATTCTCACACTACTAAAGGCAAACTTATTAGTATTGAGAAATTAGAACAAATGTTCTCTTATTATGAAAAAGTTACTGATGTAATTTGGAGTGTAGAAGAAAATTAAATGTCTAAAACAAAGAAGGTCAATTTTTCTTTCTTCAAAAGTTGACTTTCTTTTATTTTTGCTGTATAATGATTATAGTTAAAAGCATTTATGGAGGGATACTTATGGCAAAACGTATCACTAACAATGGAGTAGCTGTTCAGAAATGTATAGTTAATTGTCATACTCACACCTGTAAGTATTGGGAGAAAAAGAAAGATGGCGTAGAAGGTTATTGTACTAAAGAAGAAATTACTATTACAAGTAGTGGCTGTGAATCTTTTGAGAGAGGACTGGCTTACTATTATAATGTAGTTTGGAATCTTTTACAGAACAGTAATGTTATTACTGAGTATGAAATTTCTTATATTGAAAAAATTAGCCTATATATGGTTATGAAGACTTATAATCTGGGGTTCTGTGTCAGCAGACATGGAACCTGGAATTGGCTTTCTCTTTATGCTTTGGAAGATGAAAAGAAAGTTCCTTTGACTTATAAAGAGATTGTGGATAGACCTATTAATATGGAAGCTTTTCAGAGGGTCATTAATCAGTTCAACAATGGAGAACTTAATGCTATGGCTAAAGAATATGAAAAAAGAGAACAGGCTTCTATTATTAATGAGGAAAAGAATAAAGAAGCAATTAAAGCTACAAGTAATCTTCCTGAAGAATATAAAGGCAAGTTTGGTTTTTTGTCTCCTACTGGTAATTTTTATCCAAGTGATTGGGGTACTCACGAAGCATTAGCTTTTGAAATTTTAAAGGTAAAAGGCTGGGAAGATGAATATTATACTTGGAATACTAAAAAGCGTAAAGAAGCAAAAGAAAAGCATTTTAGGATTTCCAGAGATGCGGCAGGAGATTATCTGGTAAATATCAAGCATTTTATCCTCATTCATTCTCCTGATAATTCTTCTATCTATGTAACGGGAGAAAATAATCCTTGGATTACTAAAGCACAAAAAGATTTTCTTTATAATTATTTTCTTGCTGAAGGAAACTCTAAGAGAGCTGGAGAATTTATGGATTATTAAGAGCTTAAGGAGTATAAAAATAAAATGAATAATTTTGATACTTTCTACGTTACTTATAATAATAAAGAATTTGAAGCTCTTTGTAATCGCATAAAAAATTATTTCCCAAAAGAAGAAAAAGAAAATGAAAAGGAAACGGCATTAATTTCTAATCTTGATAGCACTATTAATAAAACAACAATAAATATTGAGGAATTAACCAGACAACTATATTTAGAGAAAAAAGAATATCAAAAGAAATTATCTGATTCTCCTATTATTCTTGAATTTGGGCCTTATAAATGTTCTATTACACATAATAATATTGACTATTTTTATTATGATAGACATGAACGACTTAAAAAAGAATTAGCTCCATCTGGTCAATATGTAACTGGATATAAATGCAATGGCGGCAAAGGAAATTATACACTTATTTCTCAGTATCATAATGTACCTTTTTATCATGTACGTTCTTATGCTTATGTAAATGATATTAGCTCAAAAGATTTACAATTAGGTGCTATTGTATATGTTCAGGATTGTAATAAATTTTATACTAAAATTAACAATTCTGATAAGTTAGAAGAAATTGTTGGGTCGATTGATAGTTCTTCTTTTAATAATTATTATGTTGATAATACAGAATTGGAATATAGAGAAGTAATAGAAACATATTATCAATGGGATAAAAAAGACTATGAGGAGTGGAAAGAATTATGAGAAAAGACAATAAAAATTTTGATTCTGCTTATTCTAAATATAAAAAGCAATCAGAGAAAAATGGGAAATCAAGTAATAATTTCCCTAAAATTATTAAAAATATTCTTATTTTCCCATTTTATTTAATTGTTCTTATTGTTGATAAAGTTTCTGATGTCATGTACGACAATCAAAAATGGTCAGATAAGAAAACTACTCATATTATCAATAAATATCTTCCTAAAATTGCAGATATTGTAACCAGTCCTGAAAATGAAAAGGGCTTTTGGTATTGTCTTGAATGGCAGGATTGGATTTGGCGCAATAATTGTAAATGGTATGATAAAATATATATTACTAAATACAACAGCGCTATTGTAAAATTCTTATACGATGATTATATTCCTCCTATGGGTTATAAAAAGGAACTCAGTGAACGATATAACGGAGAAGAGCATTGGATTCGAATTTATAAAGTTGAAAATTAAATTTTGAGCTTAAAAATTAAATTTCTTTGGTAAAGTCTTGACAGAAACCTCTTGAAGCAGTATAATATTCTTAGTCGATAAAGCTATATATTATATTGTTTTTGGAGGTTTTATCATGCTCGTTGCTTACAAAGCTATCTATAAATTGGAATATACTTACAAGGAAATTGTAACACTTTTTGGCGGACGTGTTAAAGAGTGTCCTGTGCATTATTATAAAGATGATTATTATTTTAGGGGTATTTGTAAAGACAGCGCAGTAAGAACTGAAGTTCAAAAGCAAGTTCAGAAAGAACTTAAAAAGCTGAATCTCTGGTGGAGTAGTCAAGAACAAGGAAAGATTACTGATTTTTCCGGCTTTAAAATTATTGTAGACCCTGCTATTGTAATTAAGCCTATTTATCGTATGAAGCTTTCAGAAATTCAAAATTTTAAGGATATACTTACATTAGCTGATGTTTTTACAGCTTACAGAGAGTTTATTAGTGTTCAAGATTATAATGTCATTAGTAGTATTAACAATACTGATAGTGAGGAATAAATTATGCTTACATCATTGATTTTCAAAATTACAGAACTGTTAATCCCTTATAAATATTTTGGAATAGTATTTTGGAACGATGAAACAGATTATGAATCTATTTTAGGCTATCCAGAACCAAGGACACCAGAAATTCTTTTTATGGTCAGTTTTTGTTTGTTATTAATAATTACTTTCCTTCTTATTATTTGGTGGATGTCTTTTTGTGATGATTATGGGAAATACATAAAAAATAAAGCAATTACTTTGGGTTTAACTTGTATTCTTAGTTCTATGTTTTATGTTTTAATTGGTGAAAAATTCGTAGCAAGAATTATTTTCTATATTATTAGTCTTATCATTTGGATTACATTTATTTACAATATAAACAACGTATATATTGAGTTTAATAAAGCTCCGAATAGTGAATGGGATTCAAGTGAAAAAGAAAAACTCACTGAAGTAAATTTTCAAACTATAAAAGACCTTTATAAACTTTCTCCTCAACGTTTTAGTATCCCTAATTATTATAAAGACAATCTTTGTTTTAGAAATTGTTCTTATACCACAGATAAAAAGGGAAAAACAGAATATTCTTATTTAAAAGAAGGTCGTACATATTATTTAACAGTTCATAAACGTATTGATTTTATTAAATTCTATATTTGGGCTTTTAAATTATCTAAAGAAAAATATATTATTGATACTTCTAAGAAAAATACCGCTCAATTTAAGCAAGGGCAAGAAAATTTAAAGACTATTATTAATCAAGCTCAGATAGATATTGATAAAATCAGAAAAGAATCTGAAAAAGAAATTCAAAAAGCACAGAAAATACAAAATGTAATTTCTATAAAAGAAAAATAAAGGAAGATATAATAAAAATGTATTACATTGTAATTCGAGACAAGATTCTTTGCCATCCTGTGTATCTTTGTTATGATAATCAGACTAAGATGTATTGGTGGGGTAGTAAAGACAAGGCTGTTTCTTTTAAGGAAACACAGATTAAGAATATGATTGCTTATGTTAAGCATACTTATTTAATTGAAAGAGCCAGTAATCGTGAAGTAAATTACGAAAAGGTATAAAAACACAAACAAAATTATTTTATAAGAATGAGAAAATAAGTAATTGAATATATTAATTAGATGTGTTTAAATATATTCAATGGATGGGAAATCAAAAGCGGTACAATATCCATCAAAGCAGACAGATACTATGTGTCAGTGCTTGTAGAAATTCCCAACGTTAAGATTACTAATAATAGCAATGATGGTATAGGAGTTGATTTGGGTTTAAAAAACTTGGCAATTGTCTCTAATGGTAAAACTTACAAAAATATCAACAAATCAATAAGAATCAAAAAATTAGAAAAACAATTACGAAGAGAACAAAGATGTCTTTCTCGTAAATATGAAAATTTAAAGAAAGGAAAGTCCACTCAAAGAAATATACAAAAACAAAAGCTTAAAGTACAAAAACTTTATCATAGAATAACTAATATTCGAACTGATTATATTAATAAAGTAATAGCTGAGATAGTGAAAACCAAGCCATCTTATATAACTATTGAAAATTTGAATATATCAGGAATGATAAAGAACAGACATCTTTCAAAAACTGTTGCATCACAGAAATTCTACGAATTTAGAACTAAGCTTAAAGCAAAATGTGATGAAAATGGTATTGAATTAAGAGTTGTAGATAGATGGTATCCATCATCCAAAATATGTCATTGTTGTGGTGCTATCAAGAAAGATTTAAAACTTTCAGATAGAATATATCGTTGTGATTGTGGCTATGTTGAGGATAGGGATTTAAATGCTGCTCTTAATCTAAGAGATGCTTTAATTTACGAAATTACATAAATTAACGTAAACGTAAATATGTACCGAGGGCTATTTCGGGAATTAACGACTGTGGAGTGTACAAGAACTTGTGAGTAGCGTATTGTTTGCAATCGCCAAAGCATACACATCGAAGCAGTAAGAAGTATCCGCAAGGACTTTAATTTCTCGATGTGTTTGAGTATATTTGAACACATTTTGAGTGGCAGTTATAAAAATGTCTAAGAAGACTAAGCGAATTCAGCCTTGGGATGATTTTAATAAGAACGAATATGTTCCTACTGTTCCTAATAAGTACAATCTTACATATAAAGATTTGTCGCATTTTAAAGTAGGAGATAGAACTAAGATTAAGAAGAATCCATGGTGGTTTAATCAGGCCATTGATGCTTGGTGTGTATATCGTGAAGTTGGCCCTCAGATGGATACTGATAGTTTCTGGATTGGTATTTATAATGAGGACGCTAAGGCATATAAGAATAAAGTTCGAGTTCTTTTCTCTTCTTATGATGGTATGGCTGGTTATACTTTTAATAAGTTCTATGATATTAAAGAGATTGAAAATTGGATGGATTATAAGATTCAAGAAGAAGCTCTAAATGTAATTAATAAAGCTTTGGACGAAGGAATTATTATTTTGGACAGAGAGAATTAAAAATAAAAAGAGAATAAAAAGGAGGAAATATTATAATGGAAGATGTTGTTACGATTGTAAAAGATAAAAATATTTTAATTCTATGTAATCCTCAAAAGGATTATGTAACAGGTTCTATGGGCAATGCGGAAGCTGTAAATGCAGAACAGGGATTGGTTAAGCTTATTCAGGCTGAAACTTCTGATGGAAAATCTGTATGGGATAGTATTTATTTCCAGATGGATATTCACTATGACGATTATCTTGATACTATGGAAGGAAATTGGAATCCTGTAAAGCATTGTATTAGTGATACTGATGGTAGCGGGATTCTTGCTTCTGTAAATAAGGCTTTGGGAGATTGTAAGTGCAACGTTCAGTTTGGTTGTGACAAGCATGGATTTGTAAGTATGAACATGATTGAAAATATCACTAATCGAATTAACAATTTTCCCCATAGTGAAGCAACACATATTACTATTGCTGGATTCAACACTGATGTTACTGTACTTGGTACTGCACTAACTCTAAGAAGCATTTTCCCTGACGTAGAGATTCAGGTTGTTCCTTTTGCTTGTGCTGGTACTAATCGTAGTGACCATGTAAGTGCAATTAATCTGATGAATAACAACAATATTTTTGTCGATTAATTTTTAATTTATTTGGGGAAATTCCAAATAAAAGCTTGACAAAATAAAATCAAAGTATTATAATAGTAGTGTTGGGTTTAAATCAGCACTACTATTATAATTTTAATGGATATACTTAATGTTTGTATTTATTGACATTATTTATCTTAGTGTCAATAAATATGAACGTTACGGAAATTCCGAACAGTTCATAAATACGCAAAAATGCGAAATAAACACGAAATTTTTACAAAAAGTGTGTAGAAAGGAGATAAAAATGATTAAAAAGATTGATTATAAGTACATTAATCCCAATAAGATTAAGTCTGTAAACAAGCCTATTTCTTACAAGAATAGCAAGCGTCAGCCCCGTGATATTGATGAATACATCTTCGGTTGTAATATGGACAAACACAGCTACAAGTAAAACATAAGTAAGAAATTTAAACTAAAATGAATTAAATTCAATTTTAAAGACTTGACGAAGAATCCTTTTTGTGCTACACTTTTAAGTAGTACAGAAAGGTTTTTCTTTGTCACGAATATTGTATATTATTCGGGACAAAACCGTTTATATAGATTTTATTTTTATTTAAATTTTTATTAAAACTAATTAATATAGGAGGTAAAATTATGAATATTACTGATACTAATGAGCTGAACAATCCTACTCCTGAGATTACCGAGGGGGTTCGTCAGTGGGAGATTGCTGTTTATAATAGTATTTCTGGACGTTTCCTTGCAGATAATCATTTAACTTTGGAACTTGACCAGAATAAAGGTTATATGCTCTTTAAGGATTCTAACCTTGAAAAGCATAATTTCTGTATTGACCTAACCAGTTTTATGCCTTTTATTCAGGCTATCAATGGGATTTTTACTTATGAGCAGAGTGTAAAGGCAGGAGTTAATTTCTGCTATGAGAAGGTCACTGAATGGCTTAAGAAGAACCCTTAAAAATGAGAAAATAAGAATTATTCTTATTAATGCCGATTATCGGATTAATTTCCCGCCAATCATCGGGAAAATTTTATAAAAGGTATTTAAATATATGATTCCACTTCAAATTCCAAAAATGTATAAGCAAGTACATAATCATGACATATATTTTTGTTATGGTGATTCTATTGACCAAACTATTCCGTATAGATTATATATCTATACCACAATTAGAGAAGCTGAATTGTCAGAGTTAAAAGAAAATGAATTCTATTCTAAATATAAGGAATATGTAAGCGCAGAAATTATCAATAAAGAAAAAGACTTACAATATATTGATAACTTCAAAGAATATGGAGATTACATCCCAAATCAGCTTAATATTGAGACTTTAGAAAGATTCTATTTCTATAAGAGCAAAGGTAGAACATTTTCTTTCGAAAGTTTAGAACTTCTTCAAAAGATTATGGATGGTTTTGGGAAATATGGCTATGATGCTATTGCAAATGAATATATTTTCTCCATTAAGAAAGTTCCTGTAATTGGCGAATCATTTTATTTTCTTTCTTAATATTTTCTTTGATATTTTAATGCCTACAAAAGCTTGACAGATAAACACAATTCTGCTATACTTAATTATAGAAAAAATAAATGCAGAATCGCTCTTAGAAAAAGATGTAAAAGTATCCACCTAAGAACTAAAAATAAATTCTGCAAACATTTTTATTGATGTTAAATGAGCAAAAAAAATAAAATAGAACTTTTATGGGAGTGAATTTGAATGAGCTATAAACCGATGCCGAGATTTTTAAAGTTCTATACTATGTGTAGGGTAGCCAATAATAACAGACATAAGAATAAAGGTTGTTATGACCCTACAGTTCCTCCTATGCCCACTTACACTCCCAATTACACTCCTGTAGAAGATATTCCTACTGCTTGTTGGAATCCTATTGTATATCCTTATAAGGGATTTGAGTGTTCTAATTGTGGCAATAAGCTTTTTGAATGGGAAGAAAAGAGTGAATATTGTCCTCAGTGTCACCACCACATGACTGAGAAGTTCTATTTGGATGATTAAATTGGACGATTAAGAAAGGGAAATTATGGAACTATTATATAGATGTTCTTATTGTGATTTTACAGGAACTAAAATTGAAGTTGAAAAGCATGAAGCAATGGAGCATGATAAAATCACTCCTAATGATATTAAAGAATTAGATGAACCTATATCTGTGTTTTTTAAATCTAATTTTGAAATGCGTAGAACAAAGAGTAGCAATAAACGTTATCCTATTATGTATGAAATTGTAAAGTGGTATAATACAGACCATCCAGTAAAATGTTTTTCTCCTGAGTTAAATAAAGAAGTAGAAAAAAGTCGTTTTTGTTATGTAATTGCTTTTATCCGTTTTGATAGAAAAGAATGGGATTGGGATTTTTATTGTATCGGAACAAGATATATTGATGATTATGTATCCGGCATGAATCAATGGGTAAAAGATTGGATGAAAGAATTTAGAAATTATAAATATCCTGAATTAGATGAAGATGAAAATTAATGGGAGTAATTTTATGAATGATATTCAGATTTCTGAAAAGGAAAAGTTAAAAATGGAAAATGAAGAAATTGACCTGATGAATCAAACTCCATGGAATTTAGGTCGTATGTTTAAGATTACTGTCACTAAAGATATAGTATTAAAGGATTTTGTACTTCGGTCTGAAATTTTTAAGGTAATCTATGAAACTAAGTATCGTTATTTCTGTCTATATAATGATAAACTGAATACTTTTACTATCAATAAGCCAAAATATTTATATTGGAATTCTCAAAAAATTATTTCTTATGATGATTTTAAGAAAAAGACTTATCCCGAGCTTTATGGTTTTGTTTGGTGGGTATATGTCCCTCGTAAGTATACTAATATTATGAAGCAAATTCTTCGTGATATCCCCTTTAAGAATCAGAAGGATATTGAGATTGCTAAATTAAAAGATGAAATTAACGCAAATAAGCAGAAGATTCAAAATATCCAAAACAATATTGATTATTACAATAATCAATTAGAGAAAAATCAAACTTCCCTGAATATTCTTATTGATAAATTAGAGAAGCTAAGTTCTACTATTGAAGATATTACACAAGCAACCGATAACAAGTAAAAGATAAAAAGGAGAAAACTAATTATGTGGGATAAGTTCCAGAATCAGATTAATACCGAGAATACTACTTCTACTGTAAATAAGGAGGATACCACCATGCCCAATAGTGTAAATAACCTTCCTACCGAAGCAACTACTATTAACACCAAGTCTTATGATAACGTACAAGAGCGTGTCTTTCATAAGCCTTTTGACGCTGATAAGCGTCCTT
>ERZ808252.1392-NODE-1392-length-17780-cov-6.300423_pt1 | contig 17780 bp, 25 predicted proteins | sample MGYA00521242_ERZ808252 | MGnify/ENA primary metagenome ERZ808252 (study PRJEB31516, sample SAMN03275581) | gut metagenome | biome: mammalia-associated habitat; material: feces | host: Papio cynocephalus | place: Kenya | collected 2012-08-07 ...
CGCCTGACGTTCCGCAAACCACGCGGACATTTCCGCCTGTACCTCGGCGATGTCGGCGCGCGCTTTCAACGTCTGGTTTCGGTTTTCGATGTACAAAACGGCTTTGCCCAAATCTTTCAACGCGCCGCCGGCTTGATAAACTGCCGTGTCTTCCGCGCGCGCCGTTTCCGATTTCAAAACGGGCTTTTTTTGGTAATTTGATTGAAACAACATGATGTCCGGCATTTTATTGTCCTCCCGCCGCGCTTCCCAATTTTCCGCCGATGCTTGCGCCGATCGTGGCTATATACGGGTTTCCCGTCGCCGCTCCGATACCGGCGCCTGCGATCGTTCCGATCGTTCCCCACAAGGCGGCTTGTCCGGCGCGTTTTTTCTGCTTCGCCGCTTCGGACAGCTGCGAATAAACCGAACGGCGCACCTGTTCGCGCATGGCGGCGATGTCGTCTTCGGCAACGATTTGATTCGACCGCTGCACGTCCGTGAACGATTTTGACGAAATTCCCGACGCGTTGATTGCGACGCGGTTTTGCGCGAACGCCTGCGCGTTGTTCCGGCGCTGGACGCCGACGTTGTATTCCGACGTGTTGAACGTTTCGCGCGCGTTTGACCACATTGTTTTGAAATTGCGCCGCGCGGCCTGATACGATGAAATGTTTTGCAGAACCGTTCCCAGCGCGTCCAAACCAATGCCGGCCGTTTCCCCCGCGCTCATTTTAAACTTGCCGGTTCTGCCGGAATCGTCCGATGACGTTGTACTATCAACCATTTTATCCCCCTCTCATCATCGACGCGAACACCGCCAAAACGAACAGCGGCATCGGTTTTTCCTGCACGATGACGACGTCGGCGTCCGCGTCCCACCCGCCGCCGAAATTGACAGGCTTATCTCCGGTGAACAACGGAACGGCGCGCGTCATGGCGTCATTCGCGTTCCGGAACGTTATATCGACGGCGGCGCCCTCCGTTCTGCCGGCTTTGGCGCACACCGTTTTGTACAGCCGCAGGATCACGTCTGAAATCTTCTTCACCTTTTTGTCCGCGTCCGCGTTTTGCAAATCCGGCTGGCGCGCGATCACGGTTTTATAGGCGAGTCCGGTGCACGCTTTTTTTACCGGAAACTGCAGGGAAACCTTTCCGTTTTGAACGACTCGATCCGGTTCAACCGCGCCGTCGCCCAATATGGCGACCGTTCGCCCCTCCAAATGTTCCAAACCGGACAGTTCGCTTTGCTCCGTGTCGAATGAAAAACTTTTGCCGCTATCTACGAAAAACGCGTCCGTCGCGTCGCCGGCGTCGTCGGCCAGTCCTTCTTCAACGACTTCCAGATAAACGGCAGTTTCCCCGTTAATTTCCCGTTTAACCAGCAAATACGGATCCGTTCGTTCCCGATTGAAATCCGGCACGGCGCAAACGCTCGCGACGCGGCCGGAAACGTCGGCGTCAAACCACGCGACGACCTGATCCGACGGCGACAGCGTGCACCCGATCAGATCGCCGTTTTCCTTGCAGCACCACAAAACCGGCTGCTTTTTTTTGCAAAACGCGGCGGCTTTGATTTTACCGTTCGTGATCTGCGGGTTGAATTTCGTAATGTCCGTGATCTGGTATTTGTCGTAAACGGTGGAATAGGTTGAAAAATTGAACGACCGGCGGAACGAATCCAAAAACACCAAACCGTCTTCGACGAACTCCGGCCGGACGGCGGCGCATCCGATGCTGGATATTTTGTAATACTTGACGTTCGTCGGCGTCAGCGCCTCGCCCAGCGACGTGGACGATATCGCGTACTCGAACCCGTCCGTTCCGATCACCAGAACGTCCATGGGAAAAGCCCAGCGCACCTCCGATCCCTGTTCCACCGCCAGCTTGACGGAAAAACCGTTGTCCGCGGCGACAATGCCGTTTTCATCGGTTTTTTGAAAATTCATATACGCGCCGGATTTTGAAAAATACAGCGCGCCTTTTTTGACGCAAACCATGCGCTGCTGGTGAACAACCATGATTTCCGGATATCCGCGGCCGCTTGAAAACACGCCCAGCGACCACAATTTCGTTGCGGCGGCGTGGTACGCGCCGGCGCCAATGGTCGCCGTCGCCGTTTTCGCGTTCGTCACGGCGGTGATTTTCAAATCGACGGATTTTGTCGTCGAATTGGCGACCGTGACCAGCCGCACCCACCGGCCGACATCCGTTTCAGAAAACACGTCCGTGCTGGCCGTGATCGTCGTTCCGTTGAACGTCATCGTCGTTTCGGTTTCGTTTTCGTCCAGATACGGCCCGTTTTGAAACGCGACGTTTTCGATTGAAAACGTCACCGAACCGTCCGCGTCCGCCTTGCGCACGATCTTTTTCGGCTCGACATCGGGGTGCGCCAAATACATCGTGTCCTGCACCTGATAATAATAAACCGCGTCGATCTGTTCGCGGGTGTAGGGCGACTCCAAACTCTGTTTTAATTCGCGGTTGAAATAAACGTCGATATGCCCGACGCGGAACACCAGCAAATAGGACTGGCTGGCGGAAAATACAAACGGGATCAGCCGCACGGCGTCGGGGACGCTCGCCACGAACCGCGTTCCGCCGCGGCGCTGGACGTATCCCTGCACGGCGGGAATCGCGTTCAACAGTTTGCGGCACGTCGCGGCGTATTCGTCGCGCCCGCGCATCAGGGGCGAAAAAACGCCGCCGTTGAAATTCTTGATGCCGACATCCATCACAGCCTCGCTTCCAACCAGCCGTGAACGCCGAACACGTCCTGCGACGCCTCTTTCGCGCTTGTCCGGCGCGCTTCGGCGATCAGGTCTTCGTATTCCCGGTTCAACTGTTCTTTCAACGCGGGCAGACTGGTCAGGCTCATCACCATTTCCGCCGCCAGCTTCGTTGTGAACGCTTCGGTGAAAACGGCGTCGAATTTCGCTTCTTCGGTGACGCGCGAAATCCCCGTGAACCGGAACGCTTTGACGTCTGCCAAAAAACAATCGCCCTCGCGGGCGTAGGAAACGCAGCCGTCCACGGAAACGACGCGCAGACAATCGGACGGAATTTTGAACGCGTTGTCAAAACCGAACAGGGGCTTTCGCGCGACGGGGGACAATTCCCAGCGCTTCATCGCAAAACGCCACGGATACGCCCGCAAAACGGCGTCGCGCACGGGATCGAACATCAGGGCGCACAACTTCGCCGGCTTTGTGTTTTCGTCGATGTCGCGGATGAAATTCTCCCCGACCTTGCTTAACGCCATATTGCACATTTCGACTTTCGCCGTCATTTTTCCGTCCTTTCCTGAAACGGGACGGGCGGCTTTCGCCGCCCGTCCGCCGTGGTTAAACGCCCGCCGTGATAATATCGACGATCAGAACGCCGCTCGCCGGCAAGGCGGCGGTGCCGATCGTGGCGACGACTTCGACGCCGCCCTTGGGCGCGGGATCGGCTTTCGCCGCCGTCGTTCCGAACGCAACCGGCGCGTCCGCGTCGGTGAACGCCGCGTCGGCTCTGTACATATCGTCGTCGTCGGCCGTGCCGATTTTCAGCGTGGCGGTGCCCAGCGACACGCTCGCGGTCAAATAACCGCAAACGAAATGTTCGCCTTCGCCGATTTTGCACAAACCGATCTGGTCGCCGCTCGCCTGCGCGGCCAGACCAACCGTCGCGCGGCGGCGGCGCAGCCGGCCGTTCGCGACGCTCGCGATGACGTGATCGCCCGCCAGCTCGGCGGTCATTTCATTTGAATACGTTTTAGCCATTGTTTCTTACTCCCTCATTCCTGACACTGCACTTCGACGACCATGTCTTCCTGCATACGGGTCGCGCCGATCGACATTTCGTAATAAACCTGCGTCGCGTAGCACTTGTCGTCGCGTTCCGTGATTTTTCCGACGATGTCCTGACCGATGCCCAGCTTGACGCCGTTTTTTTGAAACGCGAAACACTGCCGGATCGTTTTTGTCGAATCTGCAAACGACGGAACGATCAGCGATCCGTCGCTGCGCTTGCCGTTGACCTGCACGAACCGGAACCCCATGAACGTATCCAATTCGCCGCGCACCAACGCTTTGGCGGCCGCGTAATCGGCGGACGTGACTTTCGTTTCGCTCAACAGGTTGTCCAACTGGTCGGCCGTCAAAACGATGAAACGGTCTTCACTCGGCACGTCGTTCGCGTCCATCACGCGCTTGACTTCGCGCAGTTTGTCGAACGTGAAACCGGCCGATCCGTGAACGATTTTCTGTTTTGTCGGCAACGCGACCTTGATGTCGCCTTTCTCGCCGGTTCCCGCGGAACCCAGCGCCGCATCGACGATCGATTCGTCAATGGCGCGCCCCATCGCCCACGCGGCGGCGTTCGCGTATTCGCTGGTCGGGTCGATCAACATTCTGACCTTGTCGTCGTTGTCAATCAGATCCGCCCAGTTATACGTCTCCAACGTCAGACACCGGCGGGCGTGCGGCGTGTCCATTTGCGGCGTGTCGGCGTGACGCGTCGTTTTTTTAACGGCGGCGACCGACCCGATCTGTTCAAAATAGGCGGTTTTCCCTTTGATGGGTTCGCTTCCGATCAACGCGCGCAGCTTGCTGCCTTTCTGCTGCACCAACGCTTGAACGTTGGAGCGGAACTGCGAAACCATGGATGTTGTGATCTGTGTGCTCATTTTTCTCTCCCTTTGTTATGAAACACTTGTTTTTTTTAATCTTCTCCGTTTGCGCGCAGCCGCAGGGCGTACACCTGCGAAACGACGCGGTTGTGACGCGGGTTCGACGCGTCCATATAGGCGGGGTCGGCGGTCAAATCCGCGATCTGCGCTTCGATGCCGGCGGTCGTCATCGTCTTGGTTCCGATCGGCGCGCCGGCGGGTTCGATATGCTTTCCGCCCAACGCCAGAACGCCTTTGATGATGTCCTTGCTGAAACCGGCGCCCAACGCGCGCAGGGCGTCCGTCATGCCGACGGAATCGCAAATCTGCTTGAAATCCCGAATGCGGGATTCAAACGACGCGCCGAACTCCGCGCGCAGTTCCTGTTCAATCTTGGCGTGCTCCGCGTCGGTTTTGACCTTTTCGGCGTCGTACTGCGCCTTGCTTTCGCTGTAAAACGCCTGCCGGAACGCGGCCAGCTGCCCTTTTGTCAGGTTCGCGCCGAACGCCGCACGCTTCAACACGCCGTCCATTTCAGCCAGATCGGCTTTGTCCTCTTCGGAAACGTCGCCGAACGCGGGCAATTCGTAACCGTCGGCGCTTTCCGGAACGCCCAGCTTTTTAAAAACGGCGGCGGTTTCCTCGTCCGTTTTGGGCATCGGAATCATATCCGCTCCCACGGCGCGCTTGACGGCCAGATATTTCGCCGCCAAATCGGAAACGCCGGTCACGTCCGCCAAATCGGGGGCTTGCCGGATATCCTCAGCGACGCTTTCGCGCCAATCGTTCACGGCCGGAACGGCATCAGCCGGCTTGACCTCCGGCGCGGGGATCGCTGCGGGTGTGGGTGTTTCATTTTCCATTGTCGATTTCCTTTCTTAACAGTTCGATGATTTTTGTTTCGTCAAATTCCAAAACGCGCAAAATATCCAGCAGAACGGCGCGTTTTCCCTCCCAAAACGCGTATTCCGCGGCCGTCTGTTTCGGCGTCGGACAATAACCGGTGAATCCGCTCTTTCCCATCAGATCGGCCAAAACCAAATTGCCGTTTTCGCCGGAAAAAACAGCCTTGTACGCCCGCGCGATGCGCAGCGTTTTTTTGTGTTTGTCAAACATTTCCCAAATCCTCGTCTTGCGCCTGCACTTCGTTCTGCATCCCCTGCAGCTGCAAAGCCGTTGCCGCGTCTTGCACGTTTTGCGCCTGTGCCTGCTGCGCCTGCTGTTCCGCGCGGATGCTCGCGACCTCTTCGTCGGCTCGCAAAATATCGTCAACGCCGTATATTTTGTGAATTTCGCGGATGCCCTTTTCGGCGTCCAGAACGGCGGCCGCGTTCGGATCGACCTGCAAAAACGGCGCGCTTGCGGCGAACGCCTGATTGTACCGGTCGGCCTTTTCGTACCGCATCGCCTTTGCCAGCGGCGACTGATACACGATGTTGATGCCCAATCCTTCGGGCGGTATTTCATCCGGCCTTTCGATGACGCCTTTCCGGATCAGCAGGTTGAACGCGCGGGACACGACGGGGCTTAACAGCTCCGTCGTCAAACGTCCGTACACCGGCCCCATCAGCCGCGCGGCCTCGCGGACGCGTTCCATGATTTCCGTCGCCGTGCGGCGGTCGCCCGTCAAAAACGACAGCTGCCCGTTCATAAACGCCAGCCGGACGCGCGTCCTGATGTCGTCCATCATATCCTTGCCGAACGCGGGGTTCGCCCCACTTGCCAGATACTGCGGACGCTCGCCCCTGTATCTGATGACGCCGCCCGGAACGGTCATCATCGGCTGCAGCTCGTCGTCGTCTTGAACCAACAGCGGCGGCCGGTTCGCCAACTGGGCGGCGACGATGGTTTCCTTCATCATTTCCTGCAGCATTTTGATATCGGACAAACAGTCGATTGCGGGGCCGCGCCCGTACAATTCGGCGTTGCACTTCGACCACCGGGCGACGGCGAACGGCATTTCATCGAACTGTTCCTCTTTCAGCACGCGCTTTTCGCGGGCAAGAATGTATTCGGATCTATACGCTTTTTCGTCTTTTTGTCCGAAATCCGGATTGGGATAAACGGCGTGGATGATTTCATACGCCGTTGTTTTCCCGCATTCCGCGGCGCACTCCATGTCGTCGGACAGCGCGTTTTTGCCGAACGCCTGCTCGATTTTTCTGGCGTCGAACGAAAACCGGCGAAACATCGTGTCCACCGCGCCGACATCGTTTTCGTCAATGAATATTTCGGCGATGCTTCGGCTTTGAAACAGCAGAGCGTCGTTCTTGTCGTTCCACCCGACAAACATCACGCAGCTGCCGATGACGGGCAAATCCAGATAGCATTCGTTGATCGCGCTTTGGAAATTGGCGGCGGGTTCGTACAGGGCGGAATACAGCGCGTCTTCCGCGTCGCGCAGCCAGCTTTTCAACGACGCGGACGCGTTCGCGTTCCGGAACGTCAAACCGAACCACCGCATGGACGGGTCGGTCATCATGCCGTTGATGTCCGCGGCCAACATACGCGCGCAGACGGCTGCGGTCGTTTCATACTGCTTGCGCGTACGCTTTGCGCCTTTCGGCTGGACGACTGTAAAATCCGCGCGGTTGGGGAAAACCAGTTCGCACACTTCCTGCCATAAATTTTCAAAATTCGTTCTGGCGTTTTTCAGCGCGTCGCATCTGGCGATGATTTCCTCAATCCGCGTCTGCCCTGTACTTTCCGTCATGCGTTCACCTTTTTCTTTCGGCCGAACGCGCCGGACACGGGGTCGAACGCTCCCAGTCCGTTGTCGTCAAACGTCCCCAGCGCGCCGTCTTCCGTCGTGAAATTCGTTTTCGATCCGGCATTGTCTGCGATTTGCTGACGGCGGCTTTTCATGATCTGGTCGTAATAATCGGCGTCCGCGGCGTTTTTCGCGGCGGCTTCGGCGGCGTTGATCATTTCCCGATCCTCTTTCGCTTTGACGGCCGAATTATGCGTAACGGCGTCACTGGCGTAACCCAATGTTTGCGATATTCCCGGCAACACCCAGTCCGTCACGCCTCTGATTTTGGAAACCGTTTTCCTGATGTATTTTCTCCAGCCCATTTTCAAACCCTTTCTTAAAAAAATCCCGCCGAACGGGGGTTCAGCGGGTCGTAATCGCAAACTCTTTCCAATATCCGCCGACGCTCCGCGGCGGCTTCGTTCCTTTCCTCTTTGCGCCCCAACGCCAGATAACGGAAGGCGTCCGCGGCGTGGCTTGTCCAATCGTGCAGGGGGCGCGGCTGGAAATCCTGCCGTTTTTCGTCCCAAACTTTTTGATACTGGCGCAGGGCGTTTAATCCGCGTTCACACTTTTTTTCGTCGAACCGGCACAACGGCAAAATGAAACGAACGGCGTTGATGCCGTCTTCGACACTGGCGCGCTTCAACACTTTTCCGCGAACGCCCAAGGCGGCCAAAGATTCCAAACGTGTCTTGCCGGTGGACAGTTCGGTGACGGCGATGTCGTGCGGGAAAATGTTCTGATTGGTGTAGGTGTACGGCTTCGATTTCAGCATCTGGACGTAATGATCCAGCCCGACGCCGGAATTTTCGTAATAATCAATGACGCGGACTTCCGCGCCGGCGTTTTGGAAAAACCAGATCGCGGTCGCGTCGCCGACGCCCAAATCCCACGCGGTATATACTTTTTTGGACGGGTCGTGCGGAACGGATCCGATCTTGCCGTCCGTTTCCAGCATCGTGATGATTTTCCCGTAATACGACCCGCGCACGGCGGCGTCGAAAGAACAGTAAAATTCCTGCTGCGCCATGTCTTCATCCATGCCGCCCGCCAGTTCCGCCTTGATCAGCTCGTCGGAAATCGGCACGTCCTCGCCGCATCGCTCGCACATTTCCTGCGTGTCGCGCGCGGTCAGGATTTGCGCGAACCAATCCTTGTTTTTTTTCGCCATATCGTACAGTCGCGCGCCGTGGTTTCGACCGCGCGGGGTATAGATAAACAACGCCCACCCGCCGTTTTCAGCCAAAATCGGGCGGATAAAATCCCACGCCGCGGGATTGGCGATCGAATATTCGGAAAACACGACGCCGACGGGGTTCGATCCGACCAGATTGTCGTAATAATCCGACCCGACGCATTGCCAGATCGACCCGTTTTTCAATTCGATTTTCATTTCCTGATCGGACTTGCGCTTGATCAGCTCGGCGGGAAACACCTGATCGACGACGCGGCGACCGAATTTGTCGATGGAATCCCAAACGACCTTTCGCGCCTGCATCTGGTTGGGCAACATATGCCAATAAACGCCGACGCGGCTCATCATCTTGCACACCGTCGCGTTCAGGGACAGGCTGTCCTTTCCGGCGCGGCGGTGCCACACGGCGACGCATCGCTTGATGTTTCGGTTCATAAACGCGTCCCACAAATCGAACTGGTAACAGCGGGGCGCCCAATGGTTCGGCAAAACGACGCGGCTCATCGTTTCACCTCCGACGCCTGCGCGTCTATGACTTTCGCTTCCGCCGCGGGCGCGGACGCTCCGTTGCGAGGCATCTGGAAATTCGCGACGACGACGGACAGGGGACCGTCGGAATCCAACTCGACCGCGCGGGGCATTTTCTTTTCCGTGTATTCCGCCAGCTCGAACCGCATATCGCGCACCCACTGCATCGCCGCTTCGATTGTGCAGCCGAACCGCTCTTTCACCTCGCAGGGATCCTGCATCGCTTCGACGGCGATCAGATCCAACGCGCACGCGTACCCGCGTTTTTGGCAATATTCCTTGTTTGCCAACGTCGCCTTGTTCAACGATCCTTTGGGACGGCCGGCTTTTCTGACCGCCTTGGCGAACTCGAACGGATCGACCGTCTTGGCGTCGAAATCGTCAAACAGACGGAGCTGTTCGATTTCGTCGTCGGGGCGCACGGGCAAAGCTTCGCCCTTGACCAGATCGCCGACCACTTTTTTAGCCCCGCTCTTCATCACGCGCCGATCCTGAAAAAAAGCCCTGCCGGAGGTGGTTTGAACCCCGCGGCAGAGCCCGACATTCAACAACTTGGAAAAATCCGCAAACGAAAAGGCGGAACCTTTCGGAACCGCCCGTTTATCGGAAAACCGAACCTTTGCAATCGCAAAAATTCGATTATGCCTGATCGTATCACGATTTCCGCCGCACTGTCAAGATTCGTTTTATCGGCGTATTCGGCACCCCGTGCAACCTATAAAAAGATCGCCCGCGGTTCACGACGCCGCGGGCTGAAAGAAGGTGTGGGCATTGCCCCACTTTGTATCTCTTATGCGTTCATTATAAACACATCGGTTTTTGTTTTACAAGGCATTTTTGTCTGCTATATTTGTTTTGCCGTAGCTTTACGGTTGAAAGGAGGTGTTGTATTTGCCTTCTTTGTATCTCAAAGCGGCCGCGTATCTGTTACTTTTTATAGCATTCCTGCTTGAAATCGTCAACAGGTAACGGCCCCGGCACTCGCGACGGGATCACGACCTGCCGCGGGTGCTTTTTTTTATTTCCGTCTTTCGGCATATCCTCTTTTACCGTTTCGCTTCGCGTTTTTTTTTCGCATCGCGTCGATGATCTTTTCGGCTATTTTTCCGTTCTCCAGCAACGCTTCGGCGATCGCGTCCGCTTTTGTCACCGCGCCTTTTCCGGGTTCTCGCGTGATTTTAACGACGTATCCCATTTTACCCCCACGATATTTCGATGTATTTCCGGCTGGCGATGTAATCGCAGGTGTGAACGAACCGTTCGGCGGTGGTCGCCGGCTCTTTCAAAATGACGCCGCCCCCGCGCCAATCCGTCGTCCATTGCCCCATATGTCGTTCGACCATGTCGGCGATCCGGCACGCGCGCCAATAATCGAACCCCGTTTCCTCTTGCGTTTTCAAAATCAGGCGGGCGGCGAAAATCGGGTGGCGCGCGGACGCGTATTTGTCCGTTTCCCGCTCTTTTTTCACGCAATCGTGCAAAATCAGGGCGGCGACGATTTCGTCCTTTTCATCGGCGGAAAACACCGCGATGCCGCATTCCAACGCCATCAAATCGACCGCGACGCGCACGGCGGCCTTGACGTGGCGAACCAGCCCGCCTTGCCCCAGCGCGTAATTCGGATGGTGCCGCCCCGTCGTGGACGCGGGCATTTCAAAAAAATAATCCGGAGCGGACTCCAAACACCGCGCGACAAACGAACGCAGGGCGTCGTTCTTGATTTCCCGCAGCTCGTTTTCAAACACGGCCGCTTTGTCTTTTCCCGTCATTTTTTCCATTTCAACCTCCGTTTTCGTTTTCTTTCGGGCTCGTCACCGGTTCGTTTCTGGCGTTTGTCACCCGCTCCGTCAGCGCCAGCGAAAAATATTTTCCGTTCGGGCCTTCTTTGATCCACGCCGACAAATAATAAACTTCCCCTCTGACCTTGCAGTTTCCGGTGTAATCGGGCTGCGTGTCGCGCTCTTTTCGATGATTGCGGAACAAAACGCCGCAAAGTTCCTTTTGTTCAGCCATTTTTCTTTCCTTTCTCATACGTTTCCAAAATCAAATCCAATCCGCGGCGCAGATCTTCGTAAATCAGCTCCGCGACACGACCGCCGTCCGGCAACAAATTGCGCCGCAGATACGCGGCCATTGTCGAATCGTTCAAAACAAAATGTTCGACCACGGCAAAACGCAACGGGCCGCAGGCGCGCGCGCCCGCCAAATAACGGTCAACGGCGTCTATCTTCGCAATGTCGTCATCGCGCCTGACGCTTTTGAAACGGCAATCCCCATAGGCCAGCGGGCACCGGATCGACGGGATGAAACCCGAAAATTCGTAATCCCGCAAAAAACGCAGCGCTATGTTCAAACGGCGGGCGGCGCGAACGCCGCGCCCCAGCTTTCCTTTGTCATACAGTTTTTCGATATACAGCATTATTCGTCCTCATCGTCCCAATCACCTTCGCCGATTCCCAGATCGGAAATCGGCACCCACACGCCGCGGGTGACGCACCCGCCGCTTAAACGCACGGATTTCTGGCTGGCGCGCGCGTGCGGATACTGCAACAGCGCCTGCACCCATTTGCCGGTCGTGCGCGGCTCGCCGTACCACTCCGTTTCCTTGAATATCTTGATCAGCTGCGGGTGCGAATTGGCCACGAACAGCTCGTCGTTCCCGTTCACCAGATCGACTTTCACCTTCATTCCGCGCATTTTCAGAATGTTGTTGTTGTCCTGCCGCGTCGCTTCAACATTTTTGCGGCTGGTTGCCTGATAGATCAAATCCCCGATGGTCGTGGTGTCGCCGCCTTTCCATTTGTTGACCTCCGATCCCATCAGGTATTGGATCATCGCGGATTGATTTTCGCCCTTGGACGCGGCGCCGGCGACCATTTTTCCGGAATTGAAAATTTCCGTGACCAGCGCCAGATCGCCGTCCGTCAAACCTTCATCCGTTCGGACAATATGCGCGCACGCCAACAGCGTGCCATATACGTCGCAGTTTCGGCTACCGCCGGTCAGTTCCAGAATTTTGGCGGAATACCCGTCAAACAGGGATTTGAACCGGTCGAACCCGTACAGGATGCGGGCGCGGACGATCTGCCCGATTTTGGCCAGATCGTATTCGCGCAAGAAATCGGACGGGCGCTGCATCGTCAAAGGCGACAACGGCAGCACGCAGATGCGCTGCAGCTCTTCGCTTCTCAGCGGCGGGGGATAGATCGACGAAAAATAAAACGAACTCTTGATTTCGTACTGGATCGTTTTCTGATCCGCCGATCCGCGTGACGCGACGCCGCCGGTCGCGGTCGAACGCGCCAAATTCATCAGCGCGCGCATTTTAGGACTGTCATCCGCGCGGGATTCGCATTCATCCATCAAAACCGGCAGATGCTGATCCGCGATCTGCAGACGGATGGACGCTTCGGTGTAATCGGTGTTGTAGATGAAATTCGCGCCCATCAGCCCCTTGGCCAGCTCGTTCAGCTTTGATTTACCGCATGATCCGTCGCCGACCAGCCAGATATGCGGCCGCCACGGCAGCGCGCCGCCGACGAACGCCGCGGCGATCCACCCGATGTACAGAACCGCGCCGAACGGATCGCGCCAGTTCCACGACGCCAGCAACTCTTCCAGATCGGCGATGCAGCCCGCGTCCGCTTCTTTTCGGTCGCACGGCTTTTCCAACGATTCCTTTTTCGTGTAGATGTACCGCCCGTGTTCACCGGCGGGGAACCGGTCTATTTCATCGCCATGGGCGTAAACACGGATTTCATCGCCGAAATGGTAAACCAGATTTCCGTCGTCATCCGTCCACGCGCCGCGCCCGCGCAACCGTTCCGCCGGATTGAACACGCCCTCTTGCTGGGCGCGCAGGGCGAACGCTTTCAAAATGGAAACCGCCATTTTCGTGGCGTCGAAATCGTTTCGCAGCCACGGATATTCATTCCGGTCATTCGTCTTTTTGACGTTCCATTTCGGCCAGTACAGCGCCAGTTTGTCGATCTGATCGCCCGCCAGCGTTTTCAGAATGCCGGTGTTGGTGATTTCGCGGTCTGTATAGGCGACGCACGTTCCGTTCGGATCCAGAACGAAAAAATTACGGCCGTTCCGCCCGACGCACTGCGTGGGGAAACCTTGGGGGACGCCCCACCTGTCGGGATGGTAGCACGGGGCGTCTTCGGGCAGCAGTTCAAACCTGCCGCTGGTCAACTCTTCGTACATTTCCAGCGTTTCGGCTTCCTCTTGCGCTCTGGATTTGACGCTGACGGTTTCCATTTCGTCCGCAGCGGCGCTTTTTTGTTTTCCCGAAACCCGCCGCGTCTTCTTTGGGGGAACGCGCTCCGGTTCGGGCAAATCCTGCCACGGCTGGGCGTTTTCAATGCTTTCTCTGATCTTGCTCATGATTACTCCGATAAACTAAAATCCCTCAGACCCTGACGGCCCGCGGTTGATGAACCGACCCGCTGCGCACGGGCAAAGCGGAAAAAACGGTTTGAAATCTGAAAAAAAACATTTTCCGGATATATCGAACGGAGCGTGCGGACGTTGGGGGGAGCCCCCTCCGGCGAACGGCGGAAACCCGCCGCGGCGATCCCCGAACACTTCCTTTTCAAGGTAGTGTCACCCAGCTGAAAAACGGCGGAAACCCGCCATTTTTTCAATCCGTCAAACATCAATCCGTCAAACATTGCCCCGATGGCGTTTTGAAAAACGGCGGAAATCCGCCATTTTTCGGACGCGCCATCGACCACCGGCGCCGCCGCCCCGGCACGCGCCGCGACCCCGCGCCGACCCGCCGCCGGCACCCGCCGGCCGCCCCGCGCCGGCGCCGGCGCGCCGGCCGTCCCCGCCATGCAATAAAAGGGCAATATTTTATTGTAGCAGGCGCGCGCTACGTCCGTGCTACACGGCCGTGCTACGTTTTTGTCCAAATATATCAATATGTTATTTCCCATTGTAGCTATGTAGCACATAACATCACGCACAGGCGCGCACGCGTACGTGCGGGCGCACACACGGGCGCATATATGCGCGTGAGGGACGCGATTTTGTAGCAGGGAACGATAACCCATTGAAATATAACGGAAAAAGCGTAGTGCTACATTGTAGTTCGTGCAGCACGAACCGACAACATATCGATTTTGTTCAGAAAAGGCGTAGCACGCCGCACCCGCGCCCCACGAGAAGCTATTTGTCGTCGCCAAATCGGGCGCCGGGTTCTTAAAACGGAGCATCGCATCCCCCTTTCGCCGTTTGAATGGAATCGGCCAAAGCGTCGTTGAAGTCGTCAAACCGTTCCCCGTCGTCCTTCAACGGCGGCAGAGCGGCCAATACTTCGCGCCCCTGATCGCGGAACAGCTTGGCGGCCGCGTTGTACGCCCGCGCGGACGGCGCGCGTTCGCCGTCGTAATCGACGCAGAGCACCACGCGCTTGACGGCGTCGGGCAAAACAATGTTGGTCATGTTTCCGACGCTGGTCGAAGCGATCACGCGTTTATCTTGGTTTTCGACCGCGACGGACAGCGCCGTTTCGATCCCCTCAGCAATCAGAATCTCGCCGGCTGCGTTCGGCAGGCTGTCGCCGGTCGCGCCTTTCCAGATGCCGATCACGGAACCGGGCGCGCGTCCGACCATTTTTTTGCCGTTCCCGTACAGTTCCTTGTTCTTGACCCATCGGTCGCCGTCCTGTTTCAGAAACGTCAGGTGCAAGCCGGTGTACGTCCCCTTGCAGGTAATACGCGGGCAGACCATGGCGGGCGCCGTTCGACCGTCGCCGACGGCGACGGCGGGATTGAACCGGATCGATCCGGGCAAATAAGGCTTGTCCTTCAGCCGGAACCGCCGCAGGTCGATGCCGCGGCCGCGCAGGTAAAGGTCAACCGGCGTGTCCAACACGTCCTTGACGCTGGACAGGAACACGGCGCGCGCCCACCGGTTCTCCTCCGGTTCGATGTTCGCGTGTTCCTCTTTCGGCCGCGTTTTGATCTGCGGCAAGGGCGGCAGGTTTTCGCCGTCCCCCCAGCCAAGAATTTGCTTGGCAATATCGCAGGAACACCGGAAATCGCACCCCGTGGCATAGCCAATCAAATCCAGCGCGTCGCCGCCCTCGTCGGTGGCGAAATCGTGCCAAACGCCGCGCTTCCCCCCTTCAAACGGGGACGGACCTTTGACGCGGATGTTGAACGATCCGACGTGCCGATCCAGTCGGGCTGGATTTTTGCAATACAAATTATCGCCGACGATTTCGCCGCGCAGGTTCAAATAGCGCAGCAAATCGTCGATATGATCCGCCAGCCCCGCCGCCAGCTGAGCGGCGGAAATGCGGCGGCCGGCGCGGTACCCTTTAAATTCAGCCATTCCTCAGCCTTTCGTCAACATAGGCGGCGGCGTCCTTTCCGGCACACAAATCAGCCAAAAAAAGGAAAAACAGCGACATTTTCAAACGGATTCTCTTCATTTCAACAATCCTTTCAGCGCGTATTCGCGCAAAGCGGCGATGTGTTTTCGGCAAGCGTCAAACTCGGCGTCAAGACTTTGCCGATCGACGTTCGGGAACGGGGACAGGGTTTCGACGATGAAATCGATTCCAAAACGCTGCCACGCGATCTGGTAGTAGGCGGCCATGGGCGCTTGCCCGCCCAGCCAGCCTTTGGCGGTGCGGACATCCACGTCGAAATCGGCGGCGATGCGCTTTGCGGCGCAAAATATGTACCGGCGGCGCAAAGCGTCCGCCCAGCGCGCCCCGACATCCGGCAAAATGGCGTCTCTTTTAGGCATTCGTTTTGCCTCCCCCGTTCTGCGAATAGTCGAAAAAGGAAGGCTCGGCATCATCTGCGGGAAAAGCGGCGATGCCTTCCGCCATACCGTCCGCAGCCGGTTCCGCGGCTGCGGACACAACGTCGGAGGCGGTATTGACAGGCAGATCAAAGAAATCATTAGGCGTGACCGCGCCGTTCGTCGCGTCGAATATTTTCCGCATCACGTCGGAACGCGGAATCCGCTGCCCAAGACAGAAACAGCTGATCGCTTGTGCCGATGTTCCGACGAGAGCAGCAAACTCGGCTTGGGTGATTTTGTTCGATTTTAAATAAAAACGTATTTTCATAATCCAACATTATGTAGGATTTTTGAAAAAGTAGTCAAGAAAAAAATCTGCACTATGCGGATAGATTTGTTTTCAAGGAGTCTTTAAAATGGCTGGTATGAAGGAAATTCAACAAAAAACAGCGCTATACAAAATCCGCAAAGCGCGGGGAATGTCGCAAAAACAACTCGCCGAAGCAGTGAACGCATCGAATCAGCAGATTTCATGCCTTGAAAACGGCGACCGGAAGTTGGCTCCGGAATGGATAGAACGTCTGTCCAAAGCGTTGAACTGTTCAAAAGGGGAACTCTTGGGCGAGGAAGGCATTTCCGAAGAAGAGCGGGAAATCTTGGATATGTACAAACAGCTGTCCGCCGACCAGAAAAACGTCATCAAATCGACCTTGTCCGCCTTTCTTTCCGCCGCGGGAAAGTAAGAATTATATTCTTGACATTTACGAATTAAATTCTTACTCTGGAATCAGAAAGGGCGGAATATGCAGATTCGTTATTCAAAACAGGCTGAAAATTTTCTAAAAAAGGTTCAGCGTAAACAACGTGAAACGATTATTACCAAAATTCACCAATACGCGGATGATCCGCAAAGCTTGAAAAACATGGTGAAAAAACTGCAAAACAGCCCGTTCAGCCGCTTGCGCGTCGGCGATTACAGGGTGGTTTTCGACGAAGACGGCAACGTCATGCTGATCGAACGCATCGAAACGCGCGGAAACGTTTATAAATAGGAGGGATAAGCCATGAACAGCATAGCAAAAATCAATATCAAAGGCGAAGATTTCGCCCTTATCCCGTGGGAAGATTACGAAGATTTGGCGGACATCGCCGCTTATAACGATTTTCAGCGCAAACTCGCCGCCGGCGAAGAGGAGTTCTTTCCCGCCGAAATCGTCGAAAGCATACTGTTGGACGGCGCGAATCCCGTCAAAGTCTATCGCGAATACCGCGGCAAATCGGTTGACGAAGCGTGCGCCGCGACGGGCATTTCCAAGGACTACTGGAAAAAACTGGAAAAGGGCGTCGCCATCGGATCCGTCGCGACCCTGAAAAAAATCGCGAAGTTTTTGAACGTCACGATGGAAATGCTGACCCCCTGCGACGACTGAATATAACATATTTGTTATTGACTGCGGCGCGAAAAAACGCTATGCTTTAAACATCACAAGAACAAAAGGATGCGGATATGCCTGTAATCGCCAGATTTTACGGTTTGATTATCAAAATGTTTTTCATCAGCGCGGATCATAACCCGCCCCATATCCATGCGTCCTACGGCGAATACGACGCGGCGTTCGACATCAACACGTCGGAATTGATCGCGGGCGATTTGCCCAAACGCGCGCAAGGTCTTGTCGTCGAATGGATCGGACTGCACCGCGCGGAACTGTTGGAAATGTGGAAACGGCAGGAATTTAAAGAACTGCCGCCCCTGCAATGAATGGAGGTCGCCATGCACGCGATTGTCAAAAAAATCGAACCCTTGCCGAAATATCGGCTGATGGCGCTGTTTGACAACGGCGAACGGCGGATTTACGACGTTACGCCGTGGATTGAAAACAAACGCGCTTTTGCCCCGTTGCGCG
>ERZ808252.1393-NODE-1393-length-17774-cov-5.568542_pt1 | contig 17774 bp, 9 predicted proteins | sample MGYA00521242_ERZ808252 | MGnify/ENA primary metagenome ERZ808252 (study PRJEB31516, sample SAMN03275581) | gut metagenome | biome: mammalia-associated habitat; material: feces | host: Papio cynocephalus | place: Kenya | collected 2012-08-07 ...
TTGTCGCGGCCGGTGAAGGTCACGTCGTAGGCCCGGGAGAACTTGTCGCCGAAATAGTGGGAGGTGGCGCCCTGCAGGGCCTTGTGGTCCTTCATCAGGCATTCCACGGTGTAGGTGGCCTCCGCGCCGGCAAACTTCTCCTTCTCGGTCTTCTGGCCGGGCACCACGGGGATGGCCAGCACATTCTCAAAGAAGTCCGCATAGCAGCGCAGCTGCTGCTCGGTCTCGGCCTGGGCCTCCTCCGCGGTCTCATGGAGCGTGTGGCCCTCCTGCCACCAGAACTCTCTGGAGCGCAGGAAGGGGCGGGTGGTCTTTTCCCAGCGGATGACGGAGCACCACTGGTTATAGAGCATGGGCAGCTCCCGGTAGGAATGGAGCACATTGTGCCAATGATCGCAGAACATGGTCTCGGAGGTGGGACGGAAGGCCAGCCGCTCCTCCAGCTTCTCGCTGCCGCCCATGGTGACCCAGGCCACCTCGGGGGCAAAGCCGTTGACCAGCTCGCCCTCCTTCTTCAAAAGGCTCTCCGGGATGAGCACGGGCATGGCCACGTTTTCATGGCCGGTCTTTTTGAACTCGGCGTCCATAATGCGCTGGATATTCTCCCAGATGGCATAGCCATAGGGCCGCAGGATGGTAAAGCCCTTCACGCTGGCATATTCCACCAGCTCCGCCTTCCGGCAGATATCGGTATACCACTGAGTAAAATCCTCCTCCATGGAGGTGATGGCGTTCACCGCCTTTTTTTCGTTGGCCATATTCGGCACCGTCCTTTGCGTCGTTGACTTGATTTTGCGGGGTAAAAGCACAGGCCGCCCCGTCGGACGGCCTGCATAGGGGTCGCTTGCAGCTTAGAAGATCGCCAGAACCGCGGTGAGCAGGATAAACGCCACCGCCAGGATCACCGTGACCTTCTGCAGCTTTGCTTCCACAGAACGGCCCTTGTTCTTGCCGAAAAAGGTCTCCGCCGCGCCGGACATGGCAGAGCCAAGCCCTTCGGACTTGCCGTTCTGCAGCAGGATGAGCACGGTGATGACCACGCACACCAGCACCTGCAGGATGGTCAGGATCAGTTCAACAGTAGGATTCATAATAACAGGCCTCCAGTTATGATTGAGCCGGATGACTCCGGGGATAGCTACAGCAATATGCATTTTACCATAAAAAAATGGCAAAAGCAAGCCATTTTTCCCTGTAAAGCGGGGGAAAATGGGATTTTTTATGTCCGGATCACGCCGGAACGGCGGGCCGCCTCCGCCACGGCCCCGGCCACGGCCGGGCAGACCCGGGGATCCAGCGCGGCGGGCAGGATATTGGTGGGCGAAAGCTCCTCTTCCGGGATCAGCGCGGCCAGCGCATGGGCCGCCGCCAGCTTCATCTCGTCGTTGATCTCCCGGGCGCCTGCGTCCAGCGCGCCCCGGAAGATGCCCGGAAAGGCCAGCACGTTGTTCACCTGATTGGGATAGTCCGAGCGGCCCGTCGCCGCCACCAGCGCCCCCGCCGCCAGCGCTTCCTCCGGAAAGATCTCCGGCGTGGGATTGGCGCAGGCAAAGACGATGGCGTTTTTCGCCATGGTGCGGACCATCTCCGGCTTGAGCACGCCGGGGGCGGAAACGCCGATGAACACATCCGCCCCGGGCAAAACCTCCGCCAGCGAGCCGCGGCGCTTTTCCGGATTGGTCTGCCTTGCCATGTCCAGCAGGTCGCCGGTAAGGTCCGGCCGGCCCTCATAGACCGCGCCGCGGATATCCGTCATGATCACATTGCACAGGCCCACGGAGCAGAGCAGCCGGATGATGGCCGTGCCGGCGGCCCCGGCCCCGGAGGTGACCACGCGGATCTCCTCCAGCGATTTTCCCGCCAGCTTCAGCGCGTTGAGCAGGCCCGCCAGAACGATGACGGCGGTGCCGTGCTGATCGTCGTGAAATACGGGGATATCGCAGCGGGCCTTCAGCTTCCGCTCGATCTCAAAGCAGCGGGGGGCGGCGATGTCCTCCAGATTGATGCCGCCAAAGGAGCCGGCCAGCAGCGCCACCGTCTCCACGAACCGGTCCACCTCCTTGGTGCGGACGCACAGGGGAACGGCGTCCACCCCGCCGAAGGCCTTGAACAAAGCGCATTTGCCCTCCATCACCGGCATGCCCGCCTCCGGACCGATATCGCCCAGGCCCAAAACGGCGGAGCCGTCGGTGACCACGGCCACCAGATTGCCCCGGCCGGTATAGGTATAGCTCAGCGCCGGATCGTCCCGGATCCTCAGGCAGGGCTCCGCCACGCCGGGGGTATAGGCGACGGAAAGATCGTGGGCGTCGTTCAGGGGGCATTTGGACACGATCTCCAGCTTGCCCCGCCAGCGCGCGTGGGCCTGCAGCGCCTCTTCCCGCAGATCCATGCTCATTTCCTCGCCATAGCCGCGCGAACGGCCCGGACGATATGCTCGGCGGTCAGATCGAAGCGGCGGCGCAGGAAGTCCTCCGTGCCCACCTCGCCAAACTCGTCCTCCACGCCCACCATTTCCACGGGCACGGGGCAGCTGCGGCTTAAGCTGTTTGCCACGGCGGAGCCAAGGCCGCCCAGGATATTGTGGTTTTCGGCGGTGACCACGCAGCCGCAGCTGCGTGCATATTCCGCCAGCGTCTCATCGTCCATGGGCTTCCAGGTGAAGGCGTTGAGCACGGCGATCTGCACGCCCTCCCGCTCCAGCAGAGCGGCGGCCTTCAGGGCCTCGCCCACCATGATGCCGGAGCAGACCACGGCGGCGTCGGCGCCCTCCCGCAGGCGGGCCAGCTTGCCCAGCTGGAACTGGGAGCCCTCTTCAAAAACGCCAACGGCGTTTTTCCGCAGCAGGCGGATGTAATAGACGCCATATTCCTTCTCCAGCGTCTGGATCAGCCAGCGGAGCTGGACGGAGTCCGTGGGCTCCACCAGGGTGATCTTGGGAATGGACATCAGCGTGCCCATATCCTCAAAGGGCATATGGGTGCCGCCGTTGTAGGCTGCGGTAACGCCGGGGTCGGAGCCGACGATGCGCACATTGGCCTTGGCGTAGGCGCAGGAAATAAAGATCTGGTCTACGCAGCGGCGGGAAGCGAAGGGCCCGAAGGAATGGGCAAAGGGGATCATGCCGGCGGCGGAAAGGCCCGCGGCCACGCCGATCATGTTGTTTTCCTGAATGCCGCAGTCCACGGCCCGGTCGGGAAACTCCTGAAAGAAGGGCTTCACGCCGGAGGACCCCACCAGATCGGCGTCCAGAATGCAGATCCGGTCGTTTTCCCGGGCCAGCTCCTGCAGCGTCTGGCAATAGACGGCCCGCATCTCCCGGGCTTCCTTTTCAAAAACGGATTTTACCTGATACATCTCTGCCATCCTCCTTTTACGCCTTGCGCGCCGCGTCCAAAACGGCCTGAGCGTGCTCCAGGCTGGGCGCGATCTGCTCCGGGGTGAACTTCATATGGTGGCAGGGGAAGGTCTCCTCCGCCAGCAGACAGCCGTGGCCCTTGACGGTATCCAGAATGATCATTACGGGCTTGTCGCTCTGGGCCTTGCCGGCCTCGATGGCCTCCAGAATGGCGTCCACGTCGTGGCCGTTGACCTTGCGGGTGAACCAGCCGAAGGCCTCGAACTTGTCCACCATGTCGCCCAGATCCAAAACGTCCTCGCAGGCCCCGTCCAGCTGCTGCTTGTTCAGGTCTACGAAGGCGATCAGATGGTCCAGCATATGGTGGGCGGCAAAGGCCGCGCCCTCCCAGACCTGGCCCTCGTCACATTCGCCATCGCCCAGCACCAGATAAACATAGCTGTCGTTGCGGCCCAGCATCCGGTTGCCCAGCGCCAGCCCGCAGGCGGTGGAGATGCCCTGGCCCAGGCTGCCGGTGGTCATGTCCACGCCGGGGGTCTTGTTCCGGTCGCAGTGGGAGGGAAGATGGGTCCCGCCCTGGTTCAGCGTCAGCAGCTCCTCCATGGGGAAAAAGCCCTTCAGGGCCAGCGTGGCATAAACGGCGGGGCCGGCATGGCCCTTGCTCATCACCAGCTTGTCCCGCTCCTCCCACTGGGGGTGCCTGGGATCATAGCGCATTTCTCTGCCGTAGAGCACGGCCAGCAGCTCCACCACGCTCATGGCGCCGCCGATGTGGCCAAAGCCCAGATGGGCCAGCTCCTTCAGCGTTTCCACCCGGATCTCCTCGGCAAAAACGCGCAGCTCCTTGTTTTTTTCCATGTTTTACACCTGCTTCTCCTTTGGTTTTGTCTTAACGATTTATTTTACCATAGCAGCAGGGGCTTTTCAATCCCTTCGCCGGGCTTTTTGCGGCCGTGGCGGGGGAGCTTTTCCTCCAGCGCCTCCTGCAGCGCCTCCAGACACCGGCCGCACAAAAGGATCTCTCCCTCTCCCAACACCTCTCTGCAGCTGCCGCAGATCATGCAGGCGCAGCCCTTTCGCTCCGTTTGCTTCATGTGGTTCACCTCCCTTGCCCCCATCCTACGGCGCGGCGGCGGAAGCAAACAGAAAACGCCTTCCCGGAAGGCTTCCCCGGAACGCTTCCGGGAAGCGCTTCATTGGGCATTTCCCGAAAAATGCGCTGTAATAGGGCCAAAAGGAGGGAAAAACCCATGATCTTCAAAACAGCATCGCAAACCATTTCTCCCCAGGAGCTTTCGCTCCATGTGGAGCGCTTTCTGCGGCAGGAGCTGCCCCGCAGACAGCGGCTGACCGATTATTATCAGGGGCAGCAGGGCGTCCGCAAGGGTCCCGTGGCCCAGGGACGGCCGGACAATCAGCTGGTGGCCAATTACGCCAAATACATCACCGACGTACACACCGGCTATTTCATGGGCCTGCCGCCCACGCTGACCTTCGAGCGCCGCCGGGTGCAGGAGCGCATGAACCGGGCGCTGGAGGAGGCTTCGCTGGATCGGATGCTCTATGCCGCCGCCCGGGACATGAGCATCTGCGGCGAGGGCTATCTGCTGGCCTACCTCACCGGCTACGGCCCAAGGCTGGCCCGGCTCTCGCCGCTGGAGACCTTTGTGATCACCCGGGGCGTTGCGGGGGAGGAGGCCGCCGCCGTGCGGGTCCATACCCTGGGGGCCGACCGGGCCCAGGGCGAGCTTTATCTGCCCGGCCAGCGGCTGGACTGGGAAATGCACGGCCGCCTGCTGACCTTCGGCAAGGCGGAGACGCTGCCCTTTTCCGGCCTGCCGGTGATCCGCTTTACCAACAATCTGGACGGCGCCGGCGATTTTGAGCCGGCCACCTCCCTGCTGGACGCCTACAACGTGCTGCTTTCCGGCGCCATGGACGATATGCAGAGCGTGGCCAACGCCTTTCTGGCTCTTTACGGGGCCATGGGCACCACCCAGGAGGACGTGGACCGGGCCAACCGCAGCCGGGTCCTGTGTATGGCAGACAACGGCCGGGCGGAGTTCGTGGTGAAAAACGTCAGCCCGGACACCCTGGCCCTGCTCAAGGCCACGCTGGTCAACGATCTGCTGGCCATCACCATGACGCCCAACCTGCAGGACGCCGCCTTCGCCGGCAACAGCTCCGGCGTTGCGCTGGAATATAAGCTCTGGGGCATCGAGCAGGCCCGCTCCGGCAAGGAGCAGGGCTTTTCCGGCGGGCTTTATCATATCGTGGGCCTGTTTTATCAGGGTCTGCGGCATCTGGGGACGGAGGCCGGCGGCGGCTGCACGGCCCGCTTCCACAAAAATCTGCCCCAGGATGTGAGCCGGATCTGCACGGATCTGAAGACCCTGGGCAGCACCGTCTCCAACCGCACCAAGCTGGAGCTGCTGCCCTTTATCAAAGACGCGGAGGCGGAAATGGACCGCATTTCCGCAGAAAACAACAAACAGGAGGATGTATAATATGGAGCCCATCGAAGTCCAGGCGCAGGAGGAAATGCAGGAAGAAATGCAGGAGGAGCAGCAGGCGCAGACCGCCCTGGAAGCTTCCCCGGCAGCGGAGCCGCAGGCGGAGGAGCCACAGGCGGAGGAGCCACAGGCGGTGGCGGCGCTGCAGCAGGAGCTGCAGGAGCTGAAGGAGGAACGGCGCCGCCAGCTGCTGCTGGAGGAGACCCGCACCCTTCTGGAGGAGCGGCAGATCCCCGGCGTCTTTGCGGAGTATCTTCTGGGGGCCGATCCGGAGGTCACCCGGCAAAACGCTGCGGAGTTCTGCCGGCAGTATGAGCAGGCGCTGCGGCAGGCCATGGCGGCCCGTCTCCCCCGGAGCCAGCCCCGGGATTTTGACGCCGCGCGTCCCCGCCCCTCCCGCCGGGGCGTCTTCCGGATCTGAAAAAGCGCAAAAAGGACAGGCATATTGCCTGTCCTTTCATCTTGTCGAAAAAGTCTGCGAAATCGCAGACTTTTTCTTATAGGATGTTTTTTCACGGACATGTGCCGGGAAAAAACACCGTGACCCACCGATTTTTCGCAAAAAATCGGTGAAACCGGCCCGCAGGCCGGAGCTAAACTGTCGAGAAAAACCCAGCGAAGCGGTTTTTCGACAGTCCCAAGGACAGGCCTTGCCTGTCCTTTTGTTTTTGTTTTGTCCCGCGCTCATTCCGCCGGGACATAGGCCCGCCAGAGAAGGGTCACGGTCTGAGCCCGGTCGCAGAGGGTCTCCGGCGCGAAGCGATTTTCGCCCACGCCCTGGGTCACGCCGGTCTCCACCGCCCAACAGACGGCCTCATAATACCAGGCATCTTCCGGCGTATCGGAAAAGCCTGCGCCGCTGCCCTTGGGCTGGCCCAGGGCCCGCCAGAGGAGGGTCACGATCTGGGCCCGGTCGCAGACGGTCTCCGGCGCAAAGCGATTTTCGCCCACGCCCCGGGTCACGCCGGTCTCCGCCGCCCAGCAGACGGCCCGCTCCAGCTCCCCGCCCGGGGGCACATCGGAAAAGCCGCTCTCCTGCCGCGCCGGGGCGGGGCTGCCCGCCGCACGGTAAAGAAACAACGCCAGCTCGCCCCGGGTACAGGGCCGTTCCGGCCAGAACAGGGCCGTTTCCGTCTCCGCGACGCCCTGCTCCGCCGCCCAGCAAAGGGCCTTTTCATAATAAGCCCCCGCCGCCGCGTCGAAAAACGGCAGCGTCAGCGCCGCGCCGTCCAGCGCGTCCAGATCCACCACGGCCCAGCCGTCCACCGTCCTTGCCGTAAACAGCAGGGCGGAGCGCACCTGCGCCGCCGTCCAATCGGGGTGCGCCGTCCAGAGCCGCGCCGCCGCCCCGGTAACATAAGCGGCGGAAAAGCTGGTGCCCTCGCCCCGATAGCGCTTGCCGCGGATGGAGACCAGCCGCAGGTCCTCCCCCGGCGCCAGCAGGTCCACGGTATCGTTTTTCTGGGAAAAGGCCGTCACGCGCCCCGCCTCGTCGCAGGCGCCCACGCACAAAACGCTTTCGTAGCCGCCGGGATAATAGACCCGCTCCGGCGCGGCGACGCCGTCGTTGCCGGCGCTGGCGATGAGCAAAGCGCCCTTTTCCGCGGCATAGTCCGCCGCCGCACGAAGGGCCGGGCTGTCTGCGGCAGAGCCGGAGGAAAGGTTGATGATCCTGCAGCCGTAGAGATCCACGGCGTCGCGGATGGCCTGAGCCGTCAGGGCATCGTCGCCGCGAAGCGCATGACCGTCCTCGTCCGCCGTCTGGCAGACCAGCGGCACCAGCTGCACGGCGCTGCACAGTCCGCTTGCCCCGGCAGGCTCGCTGCCCGCGATGATGGCGGCGACGGCGGTGCCGTGGCCCAGCCGATCCTCCGTTCCGTCCTCCGGGCGGAGATAATTTTTGCCCGGCAGGATGCGCTCCGGCGCAACGGCGGCGGTGGAAATGCCCGTGTCGATGATGGCCGCACGAAGCGGCTCACCCTCCGCCGCAAACGCGGGGAGGGTGAGACTCGCAAGCAGGAGTAAAATTGCAATCAGGCGTTTCATTGGGCGTTCCACTCGCCGGTGTTTACTTTGGCGGCGAACTTCCCTTCTTCATCCTTGCCGCAGGCAGGCAGGCTTTCGCCCGCTTCGCTATAAACCGTCGGAAGCGTGCTGCCGACCGTTACATTGGCTGTGCCGTATTCCATACGGCCCACAAGGCCGCCTCTGGTTGCATCAAGGGGCACTTTCTCCCCTTGAACATAATTGGTATAGATAGTTATCTCTCTGCTGATCGTGAGCGTCGGATATCCAACATTCACAAAGCCGACCAAGCCGCCGACATCCGTCCTGCCGTTAGAGCCGCCCATAACGATTTTTGTGCGCACCGTGCATGCGCTGTTGGAAAATTCGATATCTCCGTTGTTCCATCCGACCAGTCCGCCGATCCGGTATACGGCACAATGCTGCGCTTCAATACTCAGCGTTACATAAGCATTGCTTGTGCCGACAGAACAATTGATGATCGTGCCGCCGTTACTACCGACCAGTGCGCCGATATTGTCCGAAGGACTACCGTCTTCCCGCCACTGCGAGCTGTATTTCACGGTAACACTGCTGTTCCCGCTCCTGCCAAGAACGCTGCAATTTTCCAGCGTGACTTTATTCCCGGCCATTCCCATAAACAGTCCCCAGTTGGCTTCCGTAGCGGAGCTCCCCGCTGCCGTTATCTCGCTTTCGGCAAAGGCCAGGTTGACATTTTCCACATAGCAGCCATCACCGCTGCCATAGACCCAACCGCCAAACAGCGGTTCATAACCGGTCGTGCCGGTGATCGTGATCGTATGTGTGGTACGATAGGAAGAGAAGGAGCCGTTCAGATAGCACAGATCCAGCTGCGTTCCCGCGGGGACGCTGACATCGGCCATCAGCTTGATGCTCTGCTTGATCTTTGTGGCCTTATATTTGTAGGTCCCGGACTTGCGGGCCACAGCGAGAAAATCCTCATCGCTTTCGATATCGCCCAGGCCCCAGACTGCGGTCAGCGTAACATCCTCCGCAAGGAAGCAGACTCTGTTCCACACATTCCCACTCTCATCCAGCCAGCCAAGGAGCTTCAGGCCGGAAGGCGCGGTGAAGTCCGGTTCGTGAATTATGGCATTGTAACACCCCGTCACCGAAACAGGCTCGAGACCTTCGCCCGGCGTATAGGTAATGGTGTAACTCGGATGCTCCCACTTGGCGTAATAGGTCACATCTCCTGCGGGCGTATGCGTGGTGGTGCCATCCTCGTTTCCGGTCAGCGCTTCTGTCTCGGCGCTCAAGGCCCAACCCAGGAATTTCCAGCCCTCTGCGCTTGCCGGCTTCAGCGTGACGGATTCGCCCTTCGCCACCTTTGTCAATTTCTTGTTGGGATTCACGACGTCGACGGCTTCGCCCAGATCATAGCTGATGGCATAAACATCCTCCGTCCACCGGGCGTAGAGGGTCAGGTCTTCGGCATACCCATCGGGGAGCTTTGTGACCTGCGTCCCTTCCGCAAAGGTCTCCGTGGTATACCAGCCGCCGAAGGTGTAGCCGGACCTGGCAGGCTCGGCCAGCGCGGCTTCTTCGCTCTCAACGGTGTAGGAGCTGGGGCAGCCCGCGACCGTGATCTCTTCATCGTCGGAAACATAGGTCACCGTGTATTCGGTGGCGCTCCAGAGGGCATACAGGGTGGCGTTCGCTGCGTTCATGAGGGTATATTCCGCTCCGTCCGCATACTCCGCCGACTTCGCAGCCCTGTAGGTTGCCCAGCCGCTGAAGCCGTAGCCCCTGCGGGTGAACTTATTGGTGCTCAGCGTCTTCGTCTCCCCAAAGGCAAAGGCCTGCTCCGCCATCGTGCCGGTGCCGCCATTGGCATCGAAGCTGACGGAGTAGGTGCCAGCCGTCCAGACCGCCGTGATCTTCAGCGGATAGCCGATATACTCCTCCTTGCCCGCCGCAAGCTCCAGCACACCATCGCTCGGCATAAGGCTCTCCTCGCCGATCATCCAATGACTGAATTGATAGCCGGTCTTCTTCGGCGTGGGGATCGATCCGCCCGCACCAAAGGAATAGGTCAGATCCGTGGGATATGCCGATCCATCCAGCATCGTCCAGCCGGACGCCGCTTCCGAGGTCTCGCCGATGGCGTCATAGAATTCGATCTCGTAGCTGTTCGCCGTCCAGACCGCCTTCAGATGCAGATCCTTTGCCGGGATCCAGAACTGCTCCAGTCTCTCATATGTCTTGCCGTCCTGGTCTATCCAATGGACAAAGCTGTAACCCGTTTTGCTTGCATAAATAGGGATCGTCTGTTTCGTGCCATAGGTATAAGTCTGGGAATACTCTGTCCATGTCTCATGGTATGTCTCATAGCCGCCGTTAAAATCAAAATAAATGGTATACTCGTTGGCTTCCCAGGTGGCCCTAATGAAGGTTTCTTTGGCCGGCATGGTCATGCCCTCCAAATTTATGGTTTTATTGGTATCACCATCAACCCACCGGTCAAAGGTATGACCCGTTCTTGTCAGTGTCGGCGCAACGATTGGCGTGCCGTAATAAACCTTTGCAGTTTCACCAAGCTTTCGGTCGTCGCCGGTATAGGCCATCCCCGCGACCAGCTCGCCGCCGCCGGGACCCCAGCTCAGACTGAACTGATTGCGCTTATAGTAGAGCTGGACGGTAATGCCCTCATGATCCAGGATCAGCCCGCTCTCCGGCCATGCTTCACCGTTTGCGGTCGACCGTTCATACTCGATACCGCCATCTGTTTTGGCTGTGACTGTGGCTGCATCTACGCAGTAATAGAAGCCGTTGTCATTTACATCCTCGAGTTTGATCTCCTTGTTGGCATCCAGAGACCGCTCGTCTGTAAAGTTCGGCTCCGCAGGATAGTTCCCCTGAAGATCCATGAGGAAGACCTGCAGCTCATAGGTAACCTTGCAGGGATACCAGCTCACATAGTAATACTGATCTCCCGCAGGCATGGTCGCCGGGATCGTCACGGCATAGCCGCCCTGCTTCGCCCAGCCGTTGTAATAATATCCAAAGCGCTTGAGCTGCGGCTCAACGAGGGGCGCGCCGTAGTAGATCTCGCCCGCTTTTGTGTAGCTGTCCTCGTTCGTAATCGTGCAATTGCCCAGACCCCATTCCAGCGTATACCGATTTCGGCTGTAATAGAGCTTGACGGTCATTTCCTTCGCGACGGAAACGGTCGTGCCGGAAAGCTCCGTTTCCGTGCCGCCGGCAAGGGTCTGCGTGGCGCGGGCAAAGGTGAAGCCCTCCTTGCTCTGCTTGAGGGAGCTCAGCTGCAGCTCGCTGCCCAGCAGGCCGGTGGCCGAGCCGCTGCCCGCCGTGACCTGCTGATATTCGCCGTTCAGATCCATCTCATAGCGCAGAACGTAGTAATTGACCTCGCCTGCGACCCACTTGGCAAAAAGATTCAGATCCTCCGCAGGCATGGTCGCCGGTGCGGCGGTGGTGCAGGCTTCCTCGGTGAACCATCCGCCAAAGGCATAATCGCCGTTGGAGGGCGTCACCAGCGTAAGGGTCTGACCAAAGCGGAAGGTCTGCGTCTCCGCGCCGTCCAGCGTTCCCCCGTTGGCGTGGAGGGTGACGGTAAAGGCGTCGCGGTCATAATAGATCCCGATCACCGTGCTGCCGTCGGCGGCAACGGTGCTCTGGTCAAAGGCCCTTGCGGTAAAGTGGGCATAATCGCCCGCCTTGGCCTTTGCCGCGGCGGCGGTCGCCGCGCCGGTGGTGCCGGAGAGGGTCTCCGTCTCCTGCAGCGTATATTCGTCGTCGTCCGCGTTCTGCAGGTAATGCTTCACCGTGTATTTTGTGTCGGCGTTGGCCGTCCACCGGGCCGTGAGGGTGATGTTTTCCGCCGGCATGGTGGAGAAGGTGTAAGCCTCGTCGCCGAGATACCAGCCGGCAAAGGTATAGCCGGTCCTGGTGGGGGCCGTGGGGGCGGAGACGCTCGCGCCGTAATTTTTGGTGATGGCGCTCACCGCGCTGCCGCCGGCAGCGTCAAAGGTGATGGTGTATTGGTTGACGCTCCACCGGGCGGTGACGGTGATATCCTCTGCGGGCATGGTCTCCGGGATGGCCCTGTCCCAGCCGCTGAAGGTGTAGCCGGTGCGGGTGGGGTCCGCCGGGGCGGCGATGGCCGTGCCGTAGTCCTGGGTGATGGGGGCGATCTCCGTGCCGCCGTCGGTATCAAAGGTGACGGTATACTGTCTGACCGTCCAGACCGCCGTAAAGGTGCTGTCCTCCGTGGGCATGGTCTCGGGGATGGTCTTGTCCCAGCTCAGGGTATAGCCGGTCCTGGTCAGCGCGGGCGCAACGATGGCCGCGCCCCAGCGCTTGGCTTCGGTGTCCCTTTGCTCCCCGTTTACAAAGGTCAGATCAAAGGTGTTCCGGGCGTAATAGCGCTTGAGCACCAGACTGCCGTCTGCCGCCACCGTCCCGGTGAGGACGGCGCTGGAATTGCCCTCGTCCGCATGATAATGCTCCAGCGGCTTCGCCTCCGCCGTGACCTGGGCGGCGGTGGTGCCGGTCAGCTCCTCCCTGCGGGAGGGTTTGGCGGGATATGTCCCGTCCGCGCTCTGATCGTAATGCTCCACCGTGTATTTCGTATCGGTATTGGCCGTCCAATGGGCCGTCAGAGCGACATTCTCCGCCGGCATATGGAACTGCTGCTCCATGCGCGTCTCGCCGTTGTACCAGCCGGCAAAGGTATAGCCCTGTTTTTCCGGCGTGGGAAGGGTGATCCTGAGATCATAGAGCTTGCTTTCCGTGGTGGGAGCCGTTCCGTTGGCTTCGTCCAGGGTCAGGGTATAGCTCTTGCGGTCATAATAGAGCTTGACCACCGTCTTGCCGTCCGCGCCGATGGTAAAGCTTCCGTTGGCGATGCTGATCTCCTTGCCGTCGACCGACGCCTTGACCAGCGTCAGGCCCTCCGCGCTCCGCTTCAGACCGGAAATGCTTACGCTGCCGCCGGTGGTGCCGGTCCTGCTCTCGATGGCGCTGTCGCCGCCCAGCAGCAGATAGCCGCGCCCGTCGGCGCTCTGGGTATAGTGCTCCACGCGATAGGGGGTGTCGTTCCGGGGAGTCCACTGGGCATGGTAGGTCTCATCCTGCGTGATCGTCAGGCCGGCGTTCATCTGCGCCTGCGTCAGCTCGCGATAGCCCGCGAAGTCATAGCCGCCCAGCGTCAGCCGGGGCGGATAGATCGTGCCCTCATACTTGACGCGATAGACCATGCTGCCGGTCTCCATGCCGGCCACATCGTAATCAAAGGCGACCAGATAGGTCTCCCGGTCATAATAGACCTTGGCCACGGTGCTGCCGTCCGGCATGATGGTCTCGTTCTGGACCTTCTTCAGCTGGAAGCCGGGATAGGTCCTGGCCGACGCGGCGGTCTGGGCCTCGGTGGTCCCCTGCAGCGTCTCGGTGTCCGTCAGCACATAGGTGCCGTTGAGGGCCTGCTGATAGTGCTCCACCGTATATTTGGTATCGCTGCGCGGCGTCCACTGGGCATAGACCGTGATGCCGTTGGCCCCATTGCCAAAGCTCTCCGGCATACGGGAGGGGATCGTATATCCGATCCGCCCTGCTTCGTCCGTGGTCCACCGGGCAAAGGTATAGCCCTGCCTGGTGGGCTTGGCCACGGTGGGGATGGGCGCGCCGCCCACCAGGGAAACGGCCTTCACGGCGCTGCCGCCGCGGGTGTCAAAGGCGATGTAGCGCGCCTCCTTGGGGTCGTCCCAGTCGATGTGCAGCGTGCGGCTGATGGGCTTGGAGGTAAAGGCCAGGGCGGCGTTTTTCCAGGTAATGATCACGTCGCAGGATTCCGCCGTGGAATAGCCGGGGCTTACCGTAATGGTGTTGGTATTGGGATCGTAGCGGAACTTCGGGTTGGTAAAGGTAAAGGTGAAATAGGTGGGGGCGAAGAGCTTCGCGGGCTTGTCCTCGTCCTCCAGCTCGCCCTCGTCGTCCAATACGCCATACTGCTCGCCGGTCTTCATGTCCATATAGCACATGTAAAACAGCTCCTGGGGGAAGGCGGCGGTGCGCTGGCCCGTCAGCGTCATGTCATAGTCCTCCTCCGTATGGAAGAAGCCATAGACGTTTTCCTGAGCGCCCGCGCTCCAGAGGGGCCATTCGTTCTCGTAGAGCGTTGGCTGATAGGTGAGCTTTTCGTTGGAAAACAGCTGCGCCTTGAAGGTGACCTTGAGGTAAAGGCCGATCTCCACAAACATCGCGCCGGAGGCGTCGGAATCCTTTCCGCCGCTCTTGGTCCAGCTCAGATGATAGTAGAAATAGCCCCAGAGCCGGGCATAAGCGCCGGCCTCCGCGGTGATGCCGATGGAATCCAGCTTCAGGGAGAACAGACCGATGCCGATCTCAAACTCCACGCCTGCGCGGATCCCCAGGGTGCCCATCACATAGAAATCAAAGTTGTAATTGGCCTCCTCCAGGTCGATGGTCTGGTTGGTGGCCTGCTTATGGAAGAGCTGCAGAGAGAAGTTATAGCGCTTGGCAACGCTGTAGCTGAAGGTCATGCCCATGGTGACATACACATTGGCGCTGACCACGAAATCCGCGCTGATGCCGTAGACCAGGATGTGCAGCCGGTCCACGGGGCCTTCCTTGGCGAAGATCTCCTTGCGGAACAGCTCGATCCAGCTGTCGTCGGCGTCCTCCATCATGGCGGAATACTTGTCTGCCAGACCGCCGCCGCTGGTGCCGTTCCATTCCACCTCATTGCCGTCTTCGTCCACCAGCTTTTCGCCCAGGAACTCTTCCTTCTTTTCCATCAGCTGGGTGATCTGCTGGCCGATGTTGATGATCTTGTTCTCCGCGCCGCTTCCGGTGACGGGAGCCCAGTCAAACTCGTCCTCCTCCTCGCCCACGGTCTTGGCGGTGGCGGTGATGCCGATGCCGGTATAGGTGCCCAGATCGATGTTGGCGTTGAGCTGATAATCATAAATATAGGGGAAGATCCACTTCCACTTCCAGATGGCGCCGCCGCTGGTGTTGACGGTGATGAGCACCTCCTGCTCGAAGATGGCCTGCACCTTGATCTCCAGCTTGCCGCTCACATCCACGGTAAAGCCCACGGCCAGCTCCACGCGCACGCCCCAGCCCTCTTCAAGGTGCTGCAGCACATGGCCCGCGGCCACGGTGGCCTCCACCTTTTTGTCCGTGATCTCCGCCTTGCCGCTCATAAGGGCCATCTCGCCCGGCTCCACCGGCGTGCCGTCGGCATAGACGACGGAATAAGCCGCCAGATCCATATCCAGATCGTCGCTGAGCTCCCGGAAGCCGTCGGTCTCCATGGCCAGCGCCGCAAGATACCGGGAGGCCTCCTCCACAAAGCCGCTTTCCATGGCCTGGGTCTCGATGCCCTGCTCGATCTCGGCCGTCTGCTCCTGCGTAAGCTCCACCTGCTCATGCCGGGTGGTGTAAAGGTCCATGGCCGCCAGAACGTCCTCCTGCGCGGCCGCCTCATAGGTCAGCACATAGCATTCGACGCCGTCCACCAGCGCGGTGTCCACCCGGGTGATCCGCCCATAGGTCAGGCTCGTGGCCTGCGCCGGCGTTTCTCCCTGATAGATCGCCACAAAATCGCCCGCGTCCACCGTGGTCTGGGAATCCAGCCCCATGACGGCGTATTCGTCGTCGGTAAAGGTCAGCTCCGCCCGGTCCACCGTGAGGACGCTGCCGTCGTTGGGCGCTTTATCCGCGGCGGCGCGTACCGGCAAAACGTCCGGCGTAAACAGCACGTCCTCCGAATCCGCCGTCTTATAGCTGTAGCGGTCGCCCTGGATCTTCGTGATCTCCACATAGGCGATGGCCCCGTTGTCGCTCTTTCCCAGCTCCGCATCGGTGCGCTGCCGGGGATGCTCGCCCTCGTAGATGGCCACGGTATCGCCCACGGCCAGCGTCTCCCCGCCCTTGTAGGTAAAGGTCCCCTGCCGGGCCGCCTGCCGGATGGGCTGGGTCTCGCCCTCGCCGTTCTGCTGCAGCGCCAGCTGGAACAGGCCGTCCAGCTCGCCAAGCTCTTCCACCTGGGCCTTGGGGATATACTTCACGCCGCCGCTCAGCGTCAGACGGTCCACCTGGCCCTTTTCGGTGATGATGTTCAGCACGCGGACGCTCTGCGCCTGCTTCTCGCCGTTTATCACAAAGCACGCAGGCGAATCGGCGTCCAGCTCCACCCGGTAGGTCTGGCCCTGGGCCAGCTTGGGATAGACGGCGGAGCCGCGCACCGTATAGCGATCGCTCACGCTCTCGTCTGCGGTATTTTCCAGCGCGGCGTTGTTGGCCGTCACATTGATAAAGGAAAGGATGCAGCCCTCTGCATAGCCGTCCACGGTAAAGGCATAGCCGTCCGTCTCCTCCGCGTCGACGGTGACGGTGACATAATTGGGCGTCGCCTGCTCGTTGGCGTTCACCGCCAGCACCTGACCCATTTTCGCATACAGGGTCATGCTGCGGTCCACGGTGTCGTCCGCGCCCGCCAGCCGGGTCATGGCTGCATCATAATACCAGCCCAGAAAAACGCCGTCCTGCTGGGTGGGCGTGGGGATGGAGGAGATCCTCGTCCCCGCCGGATAGGTGGCGCGGTTGGGCAGCGTCACCTCGCCCTGGCTCACCTTTTCGGCCAGCGCAAAGCTCACCTCATAATAGGTGGTCTTGGTCTCGCCGGAGCCGCTTTCGCCTGCTCCGGCGCTGTTTCCGGAACCGGTTCCGGAGGGCTTATTCTCTTCTGCGGGCTGCGCGTCGGGATCCACACTGACGCGGCTGCTCTCCACGCCCGGCGCGGTATACCAGGTCTCCACGGCCAGATCTGCCCGCTGGCAAAGGGCGGCCGTCTGGCAGCGGGCGGCGTTATCGCCGGGGTTAAAGTTCACGCCGTCGCCGTTGAGCAGGCCCAGGGCCCACAGCCGCAGCACGGCGTCCCGCGCCCAGTCGGAGACGCGCTCCAGATCGGCGGGCTGGGTAGTGACGGAGGGCTCCGTCTTGAAGCGCACGCCGAAGATCTCAAAATAGCGGACGAAAAACACCGCCATCTGCTCTCTGGTGATCAGCGCATCCGGCGAGAATTTCCCGCCGCCGGTGCCGGTGGTGATGCCATACTGGGCCGCCCATTTCACATAAGGGGCATACCAGAGGCCCTCCTGCACGTCGGTAAAGTCCGTGCCGGGATGATCGGCAGGGTCCACGCCCGCCATGCGTCCCAGCACCGTCACGAACATGGCCCGGGTCATATTGCCCTCGGGTTCAAAGGTCGTTGCGCTGGTCCCGTTGAAAAAGCCGTTGGCGCAGACATACCGCACCGCCGCGGCATACCAGCTGTCGCTGGCCACGTCGGTGAACTGCTCTGCCGTCCGGCCCGTTTTTGCCGCCGTGTCGTCTGCCGCTCCGTTTGCCGCCAGCGCGCTTGCCGGCAGAAGCGAAACGACCATACAAACGACCAGCAGCAGACTGACGATCCGCTGTTTCATTTGTGTCTCCCCCTGACATTGTATTGCCGAAGCATATCCGTTGGTTTTCCGTTGATGCTCCGTTGATTTTCCGTTGATGCTCCGTTGATGCTCCGTTGATGCTCCGTTGATGCTCCGTTGATTTTGATTATAGCGCCCTTTCGGTCTTTTGCGCGGAAGCGGCGCGAAATGCGCGTTTTTTCCCCTGAAATGCGCGCCGCCGGAAGCCCGGTCTTTTCCGGCTCCAGCATATACCGCACCTCAGCGTACGATGCAAGCCCTTTTGCAAATTTTGTCAGTGCGAACAGAAAAAGCGGCAGCTTTTGCTGCCGCTTTTGGTGTATTTTCGGTTATTTTGCGATCTGCGCCTTGTATTTTGCCAGCTCCTCCTGGTTGGCCATGATG
>ERZ808252.1394-NODE-1394-length-17773-cov-35.769274_pt1 | contig 17773 bp, 27 predicted proteins | sample MGYA00521242_ERZ808252 | MGnify/ENA primary metagenome ERZ808252 (study PRJEB31516, sample SAMN03275581) | gut metagenome | biome: mammalia-associated habitat; material: feces | host: Papio cynocephalus | place: Kenya | collected 2012-08-07 ...
AGGATACGAAGTCTATGAAGCAGGAATCCCGCGACTTCAGTCGTGGGAGGTTCAAATTATCCTCAAAGCTCCCGAAAGCCAAAGCCTTCAAGAGATGGATCACCCACGAAGTAATTCCGTCAATTCGTAAGACCGCGCAGCGTCTTGAATCCATCGAATATTCAGGCAAAATCGACGGTCTCGTTTACACCAAAGACGGTGTCCCGACTACGACAAGCGTGTTGATAGCGGAGAAGTTTGCCAAGCAGCACAAGGTAGTGCTTCGTATGATTGACGTGAAGCTGTCATCGGAGGATGAATCCGTGGCACAATTTTGCGCCACGCACATTCACGAGTCACAATATGTAGCCGGAGACGGTCAGGTCTATCGCCAATACGAACTCGACAAACAAGGTTTCAGCTTCATCGCTCTCGGTATGACCGGCGTTCAGGCTGACATCTTCAAGATTGAATACATAAACGCCTTCACGAAAATGGAGGAAGCGATTTCGGCTATGTACAAAGCCCGCGTAATCGAAGATGTCCTGCCGCAGAATAACGGCAACCGTCAGTTCGTATACGTCATAAAGAATCCGCTCAACGAGACGGTGAAGATCGGTGTTGCGCACGATGTTGAGAAGCGAATTTCTCAGCTTCAGACCGGAGCGGGTGTCGAGCTTGAACTGATATATCAGTCGATGATCTGCTCGAATGCGTTCAGTATAGAGCGAGATGTCCACGCTCATTTCGAGAAATATCGGACGTTCGGCGAGTGGTTCAAGGTGTCGCCCACGGAGGTAATAGACTACCTTGAGAACCAGAGATACGTACTCAAGAGTGAATACTTACAATATATGTTAATCGCGCCGTTTGCAACAAGGGAAATCAGCGCGTAAAACCAAAAAGGAGGTCTCATAATGAGACGATTATTACTTAAACCGAGCATACTTACGGCGGCAGTGCTGTCGCTGACGGCGTTGACCGCCTGCGGACAACCGCAAGAAAGAATGATTACCCCGATTGAGCCGGTGACGGTTTCGGTCATGGCGGCAGAACAGGCAGAGATATCGGAGCCGACATCTTCGTGCGACGAGGATGATTATTTTAAGGTAGAGATATACGCCGCGACATACTGTTCGGCGGAAACCGAACCCGAGAATGATCATGTAAATTCTCCGGAACCAAAAGAGCCGCCGGAGCAATGGAATGAGGACCTTGACGCGTACCTCGGTGATCTTTGCAAGAAGTATAAGGTCGATAAGAAGTTAACGCTCGCGATTATAGAGTGCGAGTCGGCGTTTCAGCCGGACGTGATAAGCGAAACCGATGATTACGGTCTGATGCAGATCAATAAGTGTAATCACGAATGGTTGAGTGAAAAGCTTGGCATTTCGGATTATCTGGACCCGAGAGAGAATATGCTCGCCGGAGTGTATATGTTGTCGTACCTGAAACAGTTCGCGGACACCGAGGAAAAACTGATCATGTGTTACGCGCACGGCGTAAATGGCGCGAGGGCGAAATGGTCGGATGGAATTGTCAGCACGAGTTATACGCAGAAGGTGCTGAGAATAAAGAATGGTGAGTGAGATGACAATAAATCAACTTATTAAAGAACTCCGAAAGACCAGCTGGGGTCGTTCGGTAAACGAGACAGACGCGCTGATGCGCGAGGCGGCAGGTTGCATTGAAACGCTGCTCGAAGCGGCGGTAATCATAATAAAGGAGAAAGAAAATGTTTCAGGTAAATGATCGGATCAAAATGATCGGCACCGATAGGACCGGCGTCATCATAGGAGTGCTCGATAGCAGCAGGTATGTTGCCAGGATTGATGGAGAGAAGTTCTCACAGATAGTGACCCGCAGTCAGATCTATCTGATCGAGAGATCGGGATGGATGTTCAAGATGGGCGACAAGGTTCGCGTTATAAATGACAGTGTGCTTGAGGGCGAGGTCGGCTTCGTTCGTCGTCTGTCCGAGGACAGCAGTTCGCCTTGCTATACAGTGAAAATAATCGACGGTCATGGTTCCATGACATTCTCGGAAAGAGATCTGGCGATAGTGAGCACAGATCAGAACGATTGGGCAATTATGATCACGGGACATGGAGATACAACGGCTATGTGTTTGAGGCTTGACGGAGGGAGTTTCATATCCGTACCGATACATCTGCGTCGATGCGTGACCGATGATTATGATATCGGCGTCGCGGCATACGAGGCGGTCAAGAAGGCATTCGGCATCAATGCTGAGACGAATCCCGCGGATAAGGTAAGCGCAACCCAGAAATGGTCGGGTAAAATCGTCTGCGTTAAATCAAACGATGAGAATTCGTTTGAGGTCGGACATGTCTACACGGTCGAGAATGGTAAGGTTGCATATAAGGATGGAAGCCGATCGATTGCATCGTACGGCAGTCTGCACGAGTTCCAGAGCCTGACAAAAATGGGCGAGTTCATTGAACTGAAAGAGGACACGAAATGAGAAAGTGTGCTGCGTGCCGGAATCTCGGCGATTATTATCATGGATACTTCATGCGCGACCCGCATTACGAGTGCGAGCTTGAGTGGCACCTGACCGGATGGGAGAAAAGACTTGAGGATATATCGAGAGTTCCGGATGATTGCCCTATAATAAAGTACGGACTCGAGAATATCTACAAGGATAACAAGAAGGACAGTGAGTAATGGACGGGCTGTGGATCATCAACGTCAATCCGCCGGAGCAGCAGAGTCCGAGTATAATTTGGTTTATTGTTGGAGGTATGGCAGTTGTGTTCGCGATCGCGATTGTTTCGTGTATCCATGAATGTGGATGGCCGTTAGATAGAGATGAATGGTTCGCGACAATAATAATCTGTGCGGGAATGTCGATGGTGGGCGCATTATTGGGAACCGTAGTTTGGGCTGCTGCTTTGGACGACACGAAAAGATCGACGACCACATATGACGTTTTAATATCCGATGAAGTCAAAATGAACGAGTTCAACGAGAAGTACGAGATCGTGAGCCGGAACGGCAATATCTATACCATAAAGGAAAGGGAGAAATGATGCAGCATACGCATGAGGAACTGATTCAGCTTCAGGAGCTTCCGCTTGATGATAAGGTCAGAATGACGAAGATGAGGATACAGCAGTGGTATCTGGCGTTTGACGGTAAGGTGTATGTCTCGTTTTCGGGCGGCAAGGACAGCACGGTGCTGCTACATATAGCGAGATCGATGTATCCGGATATTCCGGCGGTGTTTGTTGACACGGGACTTGAGTATCCGGAGATTAGGGAATTCGTAAAATCTGTGCCGGGCGTTACGATTGTGCGACCTAAGATAGGATTCAGGCAGGTGCTCGAGAAATACGGTTATCCGGTCATAAGCAAAGAGGTCGCGGACACTGTGATGTACGCCCAGAAGGGAAGCGAGTGGGCACTCAAAAAGCTGTGCGGTGAAGGCAAAAATGATGCCGCAAATAAATTCCGTCAGCGTTTTGAGAAATGGGCATACCTGAAAGACGCGCCGTTCAAGGTGTCCGCGAAATGCTGTCAGATCATGAAGAAGAGCCCGGCGCATAAGTACGAGCGAGTCAGCGGAAACCGTCCGATATTGGCGACGATGGCGGACGAGAGCCAGATGAGATACGCCGCATGGCTTGAGCATGGCTGCAATGCTTTCGACGCCGCCCGTCCGATATCTCAGCCGATGTCGTTCTGGACTGAGAATGATGTGCTTGCATATCTGAAGGTCAATAACGTGCCATACTGTCCGATATACGGCGAGATCGTCGAGGAGGATGGCGAGTTCAAAACGACGGGTGCGGACAGAACCGGCTGTATGTTCTGTATGTTCGGCGTTCAGCGCGAGAAGAGTCCGAATCGATTTGAGAAAATGCGTGAGACCCACCCGAAGCTGTACGATTATTGTATGCGACCCGCAAATGGGGGGGGGCTTGGATTGGCTGAGGTTCTTGATTACATTGGAGTTGCCCATTAAGGAGGATGTATGAATAAAGAAGAAGAAGCTATCGAGAAATGGAATAGGATGGTGAGTAAAAACAATGAATACTGAGCTTATGTTTTCATCAAAGAAAGAAAATTGGGAAACGCCACAGGACTTTTTCAACAAGCTAAACGAGGAATTTCGTTTTACGCTTGATGCAGCGGCATCAGATGATAACGCAAAATGCGCTAACTACTTTACAAAGGAGCAAGACGGTCTTGTTCAAAGTTGGGGGGCATACAGTGTGGTTAAATCCTCCGTATGGACGCTACATGACCGGTCTGTCCGAAGGGAGAAAATAAATGATTAAAGCTTTGATTATTCAAACCTTTGACCACAAAACAGATGAGAGCATACAACGTATCGAAGACGCTCTTCAGGAAGCGCAGATAAGTCGCGAGGATATCATCTCCGTTAATTTCGCCATGACATCGTATAATGTCGGAAATATGGTGGTTTTGTATGAAAAGAGGGAAAACAATGGGACATATTGATAACGTCGTCGAATACAAACGCAAAGACGACCGGGAGTATCGATACTTCTGCGCGAGTGAGAACTATGCGGAGGCGCGGGAGATGTTCGAGAAGGCGAAATCCATAATCGGTGTCGTTAAACTCAGGATCAGAACAGTGATCACGCAGCAAGAGATTGTCGACGCATGGAGTAGGGAGGACGAGAACGATGGCTGAGTATATTGAGCGAAGCAAGGTAATTGAACTGCTGAAGAGCACCGAAATAAACGGCTCGCCGTACATGAAACGCATCGTCAAGGCGACCGTTGATTTGGCAATCGAAGCGATTTTGGATGACGTCCCCGCCGCTGACGTCGAGGAAGTGAAGCACGGACATTGGGTATTCGACGCCAGAACCATTGCCCCGCGCTGTTCAGTGTGCGGAGAAGACGCTATCGCTGAAACGGTTTCGCCGTACTGCCCGTGGTGCGGCGCGAATTGCGATGAGGAGGATGAAAATGGACGCGGTTGAATTTTTGAAAGAAAAGGACAGGATGCACGAGATGATGAAGGGCAACTGTGAAAAATGCGGGTTGTCATATGCGAATAACGGAATGCGGGCTAACTGCATTGGTCTCTTCGGCGAATGCCCTGAAAAAGCCGTCGAAATCGTCGAGCGGTGGGCAAAAGACCATCCCCGCAAGACCCGGCAGAGCGAGTTTCTGAAACTTTTCTCGAATGCGAGGATAGCCGCCGATGGGTGTATTGGAGGATTCTGTCCGAATGATTTAGACACGACATTCGATTGCCCAATGAATAAAGCTCCTTACCATACCTGCTGTCCGGAGTGTCGCCGTGCTTACTGGCGTGCTGAGGTACCAGACAATGCAGATTGATCGTTATAATCGCCATTCGTTAAGCGACATAGTTGTTTCTGCGACATTCTTCATTGTGATCGCGGTGTTTATAATCTTCATCGTCAGCACCGTGGTCAATGAGATGTATCGCATAGACGAAGGACTGATCGTCGACCGGTACATAGTTCGGGATACGGTAAATAAGATTCCTCGTTCGTCATATGTATTCGTGATCGAAGGCGACAAAGACGGCAAGACGGTTCGGTACACGTGCTACGTGTCGGCAAATGAATATGATACTTACAGAATCGGGGATTGGTATAAACGATGATCAAGATAATTAAGCCGGGTAAGATACCGGACACGACGAAGCGCTTCAAATGTTCCCGTTGTGGGTGTATTTTTGAGGCTGACAAAGGGGATTACGCCGATCGGGACATATGGACGCATCCAGAATATTTTGCCGGATGTCCGTCATGTGGGACGTTGTGTTATGTCAGTGGCGATCAGGAAAATCAGGAGGAAAGCAATGCTGATACGAATTGATGGACCAGAGGCGTATGTCGCCGCCGTGTTGAAGAGGGTAGGAGTTACTTATCAAAAGGTAACATCTGTTTTCAAACTAAAGGAACCGGGCTATCTGGAGCGTCATGAGATACTGGTTGCGAATATCGGCGCACTTCCGAAGTTCATGGAGGTGCTGCGAGAAATTCCGCAGTCGAATGTTTTTACCAGACAGCCCGATTTCGAGGCGCGACAGAGGTGCGGCGAACTCATAACAACAGAGAACCTGAGATACTATGAACTGCCAATGATAATAACGACAATGGGAAAGAGGATGATCTGAACAATGGGCGTGGCTAAAGTTGTCCGGTGCGCGGACTGTCAGTTCAGCGAAGATCTTCCTTGCGGGATGAAGGAATCGAGGTATTGCCGCATCCACGATGTGACTATGCGACCGGACGATTATTGCAGTCGTGGAATGGATAAGGGGAACATTTTTAGTTCCTCAAATCCTGACGGTGGATGGTGGAGCGGACAGGCGCTCGATCTGGCAAAGTATATTGTCACGAAATGTGCGCGAGATGAGAAACGGATAAGCAACTTGCAGTTGTGCCATATCCTGTACATCATTCAGCGTGAATCTCTGCGGCGATATGGCAAGCGTGCTTTTGATGATTGGTTCGAGGCATGGGCATTTGGAGCCGTGATTGTGGGTGTGTATTATTACTTCTGCGGAAATGGCGTGATGCCGATTATGAGTACATATGACGTCAAGCCTCCGGAAAATCGGTCATTCATCGACGAGATCGTCGAAAAGACGCGAGAGCTTGAGCCTTGGGATCTGAGAGAACTGGCGTATCCTCGTTTGTGCGCATGGGAGTGCACGTTTGATAAGGGCAGAGGGAACAGAAAAATAATCCCCAATGATTTGATTCTGAAGTGCGGATGATGGAACGAGAGATAACATTTGATGATCTGTTAAATCAGATTGAAGCCGAAGGGAATCCACAAGAAAAGCTTACGATACAAGTTGCTCGACTCATCGCAGATATGGCGACGGAAATGATAAAGAACCTCGACATGGTGAGTGTTGTTCGTTGCAGGAACTGTGTGTACGGTACAACGTATCTGTGGAGACCGGATGATCGTCTTTTGTGCCTGCTGAATAACAGTCCCGTACGTGTAGATGACTTTTGCAGCAACGGACGTCTTGAAAACGAGGAGTGATGAAGATGGCGGATTACATAGACCGGGAGAAGCTTATCGAGGCTCTCGAACAGCTCGGCACTCCGGAGATACTTGCTTCCCCGGAGGCGGATTGGCTGTACAAGCACGTTATGAAGGCGGTACGGTATTTCGCCGTAGCCGATGTCAAACCGGTCATCCGGTGTTGGGCTTGTAGACATTCGGAGGAGACAGATTTCGCGCATATCTGGTGCCGCAAGTATATGGCTTCGCGCAATCCGGATGATACGTGCGAATGTGCAGTAGGAGGGTTTGACGAATGATTAAGTGCTCGCCGGACGAGATTCCGTGCTGTGATTTCTGCATCTACTGCATTCACGCCACGGAAGAAGACGAGTATCATGCGCCCACGGAGCCTGTCGGGTGCGGGCTATATAACGACAAAAAACATAATGACGAAGCACAAATGTGCGGATATTGCGATGATTTCCATTGCTTCCGCGCGGAAGGGAATAACTTATGATGAAAATAATGGAACGATTCAAGGCGGGAGAAACCTTAACAGAAAATGACCGTATGTCGCTGGCGTATGGTGACAATTACAAAGGATCTGAACTTGACGATGATTACGAGGAAGTCGACACGCAAGAGGGCGAAGACGGCAGATGGACCCGCGGCATGGATACAATCTTCAAGCTCGGCGAGGATGAGTATTGGTGTATCCCGTGGCGCAAGGGGTTCAATGAGTGTCAGGAGGATGAGTTCTGGGACGATCCGTACCGCGTCGAAAAACGCGTCGAGACGGTTCAGATTGAGACGTGGGTACCGATGAAATGATCCGATGGCTGCCGTATCCACTCGGGCATTGGCTGCTCGCATATCACCGGAATAAGCTCGCGCCAATTATGATGGGACATTCCGAACGGTTTACAAAAGAGATGAAGCAGGACTTCGAGAAATGGTGTCAGACCGAAGAGGGACGGGAGTACTGCAAGGGCGGTTCCAAGTACAAGGAGATCAAGTTCTGATTCTTCAAAGGGTTTGTAAAAAAAGTTCGGAACAATTTTGGCAAAAGGTATTGACAAGGGCAAAATAATGTGGTATAATAATATCAGAAACGGAACGGGCGAGTCCCGAACCGGAAATAAAACTTAAATTTTAAGGAGCATGAAAATGGCAAATACAGAAACGATGACCATACATAACGCTCTCGCTGAACTGAAGGTGCTTGATAAGCGTATAACTTCGGCAATAGATGAGGCGATCTATTGCAGGGCGAATGAGCGCTCGAACACAAAAATCGCAGGGAAGACCCTGAATGAGTATCAGAACCAGATGAAGGCGGACCTCGCTTCGATACAGACGTTGATAGCGAGACGCCACGCGATAAGGTCAGCAATGATTCAGTCAAACGCCGAGACTCACGTGATGATTGCCGGTGATGATTACACTGTCGCTCAGGCGATTGAGTTCAAGAGTCACGGACTTGAGCTTCTGATCAGACTGCGTGATCAGATGGTGTATCAGTACAGACAGCAGCGTGCCGTGGTCGAGACGGAGAACGGACAGAAGCTCAGGGACGCTGCCCAGAAGTTCGTTCAGATGTACGGCGAGCAGAAGGACGCAAACAGCGCAAAGCTGCTTGATCTCATGAACTCGTATATGACCGACCATACATATGATTTGCTCGATCCGCTCGATATCAAGAAGTGCATCGACGAGATGACGAAGAAGATCGACGCGTTCAGAGCGGAGGTTGACGCCGCACTCGCGGTGAGCAACGCGCTGACATCGATCACGATCAGTTACGAAGTCAGGTAATATCCGCCCGGTGGACGCCGGAACCCTCAAACCACAACACGGTATGTTTCTTACAGCTACATAAATCGTCATCAAATAAAGAAGCTGTTGATTTGCGTCATACGCAACGATGAAAAGCATCGGGCAAATGTAAGCCATATTATGTCGGCGAGACAATTCATGGTAAGTGTCCCGGCGAGCGGTTCGATTCCGCTGCTGTAAATGGGCTAAACGGTAAAGCTTAAAGATCAGGTATTAAAGTTTAACGCTTAATTTGATTTATCCCCGGTTGTCCCCGAAAGGGCGTCCGGTTAAAGCTTACGTACTAAAGTTCAGGTCTTATTGTGTATGAAATCCGTGGATGACAGTAAGGTGTTGTTGTGATTGACCGGAGGGTCGCTGCGCGGCAGGTGTGCACCGGGTATATATCGGTTCGTCAGATACCGGAAATCTGACACATGGATGCTTGGTGCAATGGTCAGCATAAGGGTCTCCAAAACCTTTGATTGCGGTTCAAGTCCGTAAGCATCTGCCAGAAGTGCAGTTCGATTCTGCTCATTTGTCGAGGATTGGTATGACGAGTTCCGGTTCAAATCCGGCTTGGTTCTGGGAGTCATGAATTCCGGAATGACCCACTGGTAGTGGCATGGACATGGCGTCCGGGAAAGACCGGAGAATGGCACCGGAGCCTTCGGGTCAGACCGGACAGAGATTCGGTTGTGCCGGTGCTTATACGGAAGATTAAGTCATAATGGTATTGCAGCGGTTTGCTAAACCGTTTATCACTGAAAGGTGATATGCAGGTTCGAGTCCTGCATCTTCCGCCAGCGCAAAATATGCGTTAATTATAAGGAGTTCCGAAAATGGAAATTAAGTACGAATGCCCGATCTGCCATCAGAAGTTCGAGTCTCGTCTCAACAGAGACAGGTGCGAGAATGTTCACCTCGAGAAGCAGAAAGAAGAGCATGACAAGATGATGGACACTTTTAAGAAGCTTTCCGATAAGTACGTCGACCTCTACGCGAGGTATTGCGCTTCTCGTGATCTCTTCCTTGATACGTCCGACACTCTTCTGGAGTTTCTAAAAACCAATAAGAGCGAGATTCCGGTTGAGGAGCAGCATAAGGTCATGGATCGCATCAACGCGATTGACAGCCAGTACGACGAGGATGATGACTGCATCGAGGAAGACGACGAGGATGATGAGGAAATCGACGGCGAAGAAGTCGCCCACGTTCTTTCGGACATCCTCGAACTGCTCGGTTCGATACTTCATGACAAGAATGCAGATAGCGGTGCCGATGATGGCAACGTATAAGGACGTTTTCAGGTGTCTGCTCGACGCCTTTGAGACAAACGAAATGCGTGCGTACTGCGAGGATATGATCGAGAAAATTCCCTCATACATATTCGATATGCCGTCGTCCACGACCGGAAAGTACCATAACGCGACGCAGTGTCAGCCGCATGGTCAGGTGTATCATGTGATTATGTTCGGTACGATCATGAACCATCTGCTCCGTCTGAAATGCGTGATGGAGAAGTTCCCGGATGCGGAGAGACGCGACGAGATGCGGTGTGTGCCGATCTTTCATGACGCGTTGAAATGCGGCGAGAAGGGCTCGCAGTACACGGTGTTTGAACACCCGTTGCTCGCCGGAAAATGGGTGCGCGAGACGAAGGTCGAGCATGATGTGCCCGCCGAGGTCAAGGAGCGCATCGCGAAGATGTGCGAGAGCCATTCGGGCGAGTGGACGACGAGCAAGCGTAGTACGGTTGTCCTTCCGGAGCCGCAGACGGACGAGGAGAAGCTCTGCCATGTCTGCGATATTCTCTCGAGCAGGAATGATATTGATATGCAGCCTCCGGAGTATCTGAGGGCGGTGTTCGCCGGGCTTGAGGCAAAGAAAAATGGTCAGGCAGATTCTCTGGAGGAGAAAAAGACGCAGCTGATAGAGCTCGCGAAGCAGATGATAGCGAACGGTAAAGACCGCGACGCGATTTACGCCGTAATAATGGAGCATAACGGCGGCAGGAAGAACCCGGCATCGATCGGTGACACAGAGACTATCGACAAAATTCTGAAAGGACTGGCAGCAATATGACAGACGAAATTATAATGACGGACAACAACCCTGTTCCGGAGCCCGCCCATACCGACATAAAAATGGTCGCGTCAAATGTTTCATCTCAGAATCCGACTCCCCGAAAGTCGTTCGGCGAGATATTCTACACGTGCAATTCGTTTGATGTGACGCCGTATCTGAAGACTAAGATGAACAGCATAAAGTATCTCCCGTGGGCGAACTGCTGGACGATACTGGCGGGACTGTTTCCGGACTTTGATTACGAGGCTGTTGAGCCGATTGATCCGCAGACCGGAGAGCCGAAGCTGTTCTTTGTGATAGGTAACACGTGTTACGTAAAAACGAAACTGACAATTGAGGGACATACAATCTGCGAGAAACTCGCGATTATGGATGGTCGCAATAATTCGATTTCGGTTGAGAACGTTACGACGAGAGACGCGCTTGACGCACAGCAAAGATGTTTTGTCAAGAACGCGGCACGATTCGGTCTGGGGCTGAACCTTTGGGTCGGCGAGGATTACTCGGAGAACGCGAAGATCGAGAAGAAGAAGCGCGATGAAAAGGCGGCTGAGGAAACGGCGGCGTTGAACGCTGCGCATAAGAGGGTTCTCGATCTCTGTATCGCGAAGAAGGAGTCTGGAATCGACGGCGACCTGCTGTACAAAACGATTGAGCAGATTGCCGGAACAACGAATCCGAATAAGATCAAAACTGTCGAAGAATGCGACAAGGTCTATGAAGCGATAAAGGCACTTGAGCCGGAAGGTAGTGGTAAATAATGGCAAATTTTAACATGAATAAGGTAATTCTGGGCGGTCGCATGACGGCGGTTCCGGAGATGAAGACAACGCAGAGCGGAGTGGCGATGGTGCAGTTCAATATCGCCGTGAACCGCGCGTATGCGGGCAAGGACGGGAACGGACCGCAGGTCGACTTCATTACGTGTGTGGCGTGGAGAAAGACGGCGGAGTTCGTCTCGAAGTACTTCACAAAGGGTTCTTCGATATGCGTGGTCGGCTCGATTCAGAACGACTCATATGAGAAGAACGGTGAGAAGAGGTATTCGACGAAGGTCATTGTCGATGAGGTGAATTTCGTCGACGGCAAGAGTGATTCGCCTGCTTCTTCGGCACCTGCTCAGACAAACACTGCACCGGCGGCGCAGGCTCCCGCACCTGAAGCACCGGCAGGAACCCCCGAGGATCCGGACGTTCTTCCGTTCTGATTCTGATACATGAACAGAGGGCGCGGGCTCCGCGCCTTTTGTTGTCCCTGAAATCAGGAAATATCTGTGTCCCGATACGATTTAGCTAAAGGAATTGGCAAGGGATAACAGAACTGAAAGGAGCAGAACATGGGGCAAAATAATTTCATTCTCGACGGCATCAAGTGGTCGTTCTCAAGTGTGAACGCTTACGCGACTTGTCCGAGGATGTTCAAGCTGTCTTATATAGACGGCATAAAGAAGTCCGGAAATGGTTTCGCGGAATTCGGCACGTTCGTTCATCTGATTCTGGAGCGGTATTACACCGGGAAGCTTGATTTCTTCGATCTGGTGCAGTTCTATAAGGCGCACTACGCCGAGAACGTTAAGCTCGGTTTCCCGCCGAACCGCTTTGTTGACCTCGCGAAGAGCTATTATGACGGAGGGCTGAATTACCTGACGAACTTCGAGGATCCGTTCGAAAGCTACGAAAAGGTGGCGGCGGAGAAGAAGGTGATGATTCACGTCGGCGGATTCCCGTTCGTCGGCATTATTGACCTGATACTCCGGAATGATCAGGGTGATTATATAATTGTCGACCATAAGAGCCATAAGTTCTCGAGTAAGAAAGAGGTCGCGGAGTACTCAAGACAGATGTATCTGTATGGAGAGTGCGTGAAGGAGCTGTACGGAGAGTATCCGGTAAAGCTGATCTTCAACGCGTTCCGCGAGCAGAAGATGTACGAGATCGAATGGAACGACAAGGGACTCGAGGAAGCGAAGGAATGGTTCGTCGGAACGATCGGGTCGATTTATTCGGACGAGATTTTCGAGCCGAAGCCGGACGCGTTTTTCTGCGATAATATATGCAGTGTGAGACACGTATGCGACCGTTCGAGAGACTATATGCCTGAACCTCCGGAGGGAAGATAAATGCTGATAGAACCGGAAAAGATTCAGAAGGCGAAGGAGCTGCTCGGAGACCGGAACGCCGCCCTCATCGCGGACATTCTGAACATCAAGGATTACGACGAAAAGAATATGAAGGCGTGTTGCCCGTTCCACGAGGAGAAAACGCCATCGTTCATATATAACAAGAAAGCCTACAACTTCAGATGTTTCGGAGCTTGCGGACGAAGCTACGACATTATTGACGCATACATAGCGACCGGTTCAACGTATGTCGAAGCGGTTCAGAAACTGTTCGAGCTTGTGGATATGCCGTACAGCTTCGGTGAGAAGGGCGTAAAGACTGACCATACGTATTACTATCCGACGCCTGAGTATGACGACAATAATGATAAGGTCTACGATTATCTGGCGAAGCGCGGGATTTCCCGGGAAACGGTTGACCGTCTGGGACTGAGACAGGACAAGCACGGCGACGTGCTGATACAGTACTACGATACAAACGACGTTCTGACAATGGTCAAGGTTCGTCCGGCGCATAAGGTCGAAAAGGGTCACACAAAAATCTGGGCGCTGACTGACGCAAATAAGAAGGCGTTCAGCACATCTCCGATACTTTACAACATGAATCGTGTCAACACGAATTCGCCTCTTGTCATTACTTCCGGTGAGTTTGATTGTGCGGCGGCGATTGAAGCCGGATGGCACAACGCGGTTTCGATTCCGATGGGTGACGCGAATACTCAGTGGGTTGAGAAGTGCTGGGATTTTCTGGAACAGTTTCAGAGTATCATAATCGTCCCGGATAACGACGAGTCCGGAGCGAAATACGCAAAGAATATAGTCCCTCGCCTTGGTTCTTGGCGGTGTAAGATAGCACACGTTCCGACGACGGTCGAGCGTCCTGACGGCACAACGATCAGGATAAAAGACCTGAACGAGGCTTTGGTAAGGCTCGGCAGGGAAGCGACGCTCGAGATACTGACACACGCCGAGGATTCTCCGGTCGCGTCCGTCGATGATCTGTCCGATGTCGAGGATATTGACCTTGATGAGATGGACGGCGTTCCGACCGGGATACTGGGGCTTGACCGCGAGCTTATCCGGCTGTTCTATGGCACGCTGACGATAGTGTCCGGCACGCCGGGAAGCGGCAAGACGTCGTTTCTGTATCAGTTGATATGTGAGGCGCTTGATCAGGATGTGAACACATGGTTGTTTTCGGCGGAGCTTCCGGAGTCGATGACTAAGAACTGGTTTAACTACATACTCGCGGGACGCCGGAATATCGATACCTTTACAACGAACAATGGCGATACTTATTATAAGGTCAGGAAAGACGCGAAGGCGGCAATAAACGACTATTATAAAGGCAGATGGTTCGTATATAAGGATGATTACGACAATAATCTGGACGCGCTTATAGATTCGATGACCGACGTTGTTCGAAAATATGGGGTGAAATTCCTCATTCTGGATAACTTCATGTGCATTGATTCGAATGACGATAAGTACAAGGACGAACTTAAGGCGCAGACTGACACAATCAAGAAGTTAATCGCGTTCAGCAAGAAGTACGCCGTGGCGACTATTCTTGTGTGTCACCCGAGAAAGATGCTTCCGGGAATGAATGTCGGAATTTACGATATCGCGGGTACGTCGAACGTAATAAATCTCGCGCACAGAACGATAGGACTTCGCCGTGTGAAGCAGGAAGAGAAGGATAACCCGGAGAAGATGCCGAAAGGAAAGCGATGGCAGGTCAACTATGACGTGATAGCGACGATCATAAAGGACAGAATGCGCGGACGATCGGACAAGGATGTCGGTATCTGGTACGATGTCCCATCGAGACGATTCTATACAAACGACAATGAGTTCGACAGACAGTACAGATGGGACACAAAAACGTATGACACGGCGCTTCCGCCGCCGCCACGCGACAATGATAATGAAGTTTTCGGGGAGGTTAAAGGGACGGCATGAGTAACATGGTACAGCTTCACGTACACTCCGACTTGAGCTTGTGTGACTCGGCGACGAAGTTCAAAAGCTATGTAGACCGGGCGGCAGAGCTCGGTCAGATGGCGATAGCGTCGACAGAGCATGGCAAGCCCATGCAGTGGGTCGAGAAAAAGACGTATTGTGATTCTAAAGGAATAAAGTTCATCTATGGAGTCGAGTGTTACCTGACGGCGACGCTTGATGAAAAGGTCAGGGATAATTACCATACTGTCCTGCTCGCGAGAAATATGGACGGCATCCGCGAGATAAACAGGGCGATAAGCACGGCGACACAACCGGATCATTTTTATTACGCCCCGCGCCTGACTTTCGAGGAGTTTATAAAGCTTTCGAGGAATGTCATAGCGCTCAGTGGGTGCACGGCGTCTCCGTTGAATCGACTGAACCGGAATGATCCGGTCTACGAAAAACTGCTTGCCCGGTATGATTACCTTGAGATACAGCCGCATATCGTGCAGGATCAGAGGGACTATAATATCTATCTGGCGGCGCTCGCGAAGGAGTATAATAAACCGCTTGTGGCGACGACTGATGTTCATAGTCTTGATCAGTACAAGGCGGAGTGTCGAGATATCCTGATCTGGGATAAACATTGCAATGGCTATGAGGACAGTGACGGCTATGACCTTACATATAAGTCGTATGACGAGATGGTGCACGCGTTCAGAATCCAGAATTGTCTGCCGGAAAATATCTGGATGCAGGCGCTTGAAAATACGAACGTGATAGCGGATTCTATTTCGAATTTCCAGATTGACCGGTCATTAAAGTACCCGATACTTTATGGCACACGTGAAAATGATGAGGCGAAATTCCGGGAGCTCGTTTACAAAAAGTTCGAGGAAAAGCTCGAGACCGGCGTGATACCGCAGAGCCAGAAGGAATCGTTTGATCTGGCGCTTGCCGAGGAGCTGCGAGTATTCCATAAGGTGGGCATGGAGGGTTTCATGCTGTCCGAGGCGGAAGCGATTTCGTGGGGAAAGGAGCGGGGCTATTCGGTCGGTCCGGGACGAGGAAGCGTCTGCGGAAGCCGCGTGGCGTATGTCACTGATATAACTGATGTGAACCCTGAGACATGGCACACGGTGTTCTCGCGTTTCTGTAATGAGGATCGCGTCGAGGTCGGAGATATTGACGTCGACGTCATCGAGTCGGAGCGTCCACATTTCTTCGAGTATGTGATAAGCCGGTTTGGTCAGACTAAAACGGCGAGAGTACCGACGTTTGGAACCCTACAGAATCACGCGGTGATTCAGTGCATTTGCCGAGGACTAAAAAACAAGCTCGGCGAAGAAGGTAAGAAGAAGTATACGCAGGACTATATGAAGAAGATAGTCGCGGACTTTGACGAAAACCCGAATGCCGCGAGAAAGAAGTATCCCGACGTCCTGAAATATTACGATGGTCTGGTGGATGTGAAGGTTTCGCAGTCGGTTCATGCCGCCGGAATCGTCATTGCTCCGATAACGCTCGCGGATAATTACGGCGTGTTTGAGAAGGATGGCGATCAGGTCATGATGATTGACATGGACGAGATTCATGACGTCGGTCTCGTTAAGTATGATTTTCTGATTCTCCGCAATGTCGCGATAATCCGTGACGCGTACGCTATGCTCGGAAAACCATTTCCGAAGTCGCATGAGATTGATTGGGATGATCAGGCGGTCTGGAAGGATATGATAAAGTCCCCGATCGGGATATTCCAGATGGAGAGCCCGTACGCGTTCTCACTGCTCAAAAAGTTTGAGCCGCGTTCGATTTTTGATATGTCGCTTGTAACGGCGGCGGTCAGACCGGGCGGAAACTCGTATCGTGATGAGCTTATGCAGCATATCATCCATCATAATCCGTCAAAGGTGATTGATGACTTGCTTGATGAGAGCCTTGGGTATCTGGTCTATCAGGAACAGGTCATAAGCTTTCTTCAGAGTGTGTGTGGTCTGAGCGGTTCTGACGCGGATTCGGTCAGACGAGGCATCGCGAAAAAGAAAATGGACGTCCTGAATAAATACCTTCCGATGATACTTGACGGCTACTGTTCGAAGTCGGACAAGCCGAGGGAAACGGCGGAGCAGGAGGTCAATGAGTTCATTCAGGTCATCAAGGACAGCTCGGAATATATGTTCGGAAAGAATCATTCGATCGCGTATTGCCTGATCGGCTACATATGCGCGTACCTTAGATATTACCATCCGGGCGAGTTCATAGCGTCGCTTCTGAAGAACGCGGCGAATATGAACGATATCGCCGATGCGACAGAACTTGCCGCGTCGCTTGGGATACCGATAATTTCTCCGGAGTTCGGCTTGTCGCACGGTGAGTATTCCTACGATCCGGTTGAGAGGGTGATAGTCAAAGGCATCGGCTCGATCAAATCTCTGAACTCGAAGATCGGTGACGATCTGTATGAACTGGCGCACAAAAATCACTACGACCATTTCGCGGATGTGCTTGTAACAATAAATGATCAGGTCAAAATAAACGCGGCACAGCTGAGAATTCTGATCGACCTTGATTATTTCCGGTGTTTCGGTAAGGCGAGCGAGCTTGTGGTGGTCGATACAGTCTGGGAACAGATCAAAGACAAAAAGAGCATCAAGCGTGACGCGTATCCGGATGGTTTGCTCGATGTGATGCTCAGATCGTGCAAAGCCTTAACGGCGGCGGGAAAGCCGATGGTGTCCCCAACGATTGTGGACAGGCTCGGAATGCTCCGTGACGTTGAGGATTACGTGAAGACGCAGAATCTCCCGGACTACGATGTGAAGCGCA
>ERZ808252.1395-NODE-1395-length-17768-cov-4.935076_pt1 | contig 17768 bp, 17 predicted proteins | sample MGYA00521242_ERZ808252 | MGnify/ENA primary metagenome ERZ808252 (study PRJEB31516, sample SAMN03275581) | gut metagenome | biome: mammalia-associated habitat; material: feces | host: Papio cynocephalus | place: Kenya | collected 2012-08-07 ...
GACTTCTCCTCAAGAAGTCCCCTAAGTGGGGCTTGGGGCAAAGCCCCAAGGTCTTATTCCCCCTCAAACACCCTGCGGCAGAACTCTGCCGTGTACGCCTCCTTTGCGGGGAAATCCATGGCAAGCTCGTAAATCGCCTCGATTTTGAAGTGTACGCACGCCGCACGCTCCAGCTCCTCAATCGCACCCGATAGCATCACACGGCGTACCCGCTCCGCATAGTTCACCGACTCCCGTAGACGGCGTAACCCGCCCGTGTCCACAAACCGCCGCATCGAAACACTGCGGTGCGGGTAACGGCAGGACTCCTCGGGCAGGACCGCGAATACCACACCGCTCTCTGTGAAGAATAACGCGTCCGTCCGCTCGGGCAGAATCGGGTCACGCGAAACCCGCACCGCAAGCCGCTTTTCCGATGCCAGACGGTAAAGCTCCCGCATCAGCAGATACGCGCTCCCGTGACAGTCCTCAATCAAGCAAATCTTCTCCGCCTGCGCAAAGTAGGTGTCAAACAGCACCCGCCCGCGCATCCCAACCCCGCGCATCAGAGCGGTGCGGGGACGGAACGCCTTCCCGTTCGGCAGGTCGCGCATCAAACGCCCCGCAAAGCGTGCAATCGCCCCCTCCCGCAAAAACGGCGCGGTCAGCTCGTCAAGCGATTCCGTCATCCCACCGTAGCCCGCAAGATAACGGTACGCCCTGCGGTATGCCTCCGACTTCTCCCGATTCAGACGGTCCAATTCGTCCCGCTCCCCGCGCAACGCCTCCGCCGACCAGAACGTCCCCAGATTCACCAGCTCCTCCCGATACCCCGGGCGGCGCGGCTCGTATACGTGCGGCGCGGTCGCGTCCAAGAGCGCAATGCCCTCCTCCCCGTCCTTCGTGAGAATGATGCCGTCCAGCGAATCGGGGTCCGACGAGCAGTAAATCATCTCCGCCCGCCAACCGTGCGCCGTGCCAGCGTTTGCAACATCCCGCATAAAGCGGCTCTTGCCCGTCCCCGGCCCCCCTTTGATTGCGTACAGCCGACCGATTCTGCGGTCGTCAAAGGTCTCCGTGTACCAGCTCCGAAAGCCGCCCGCACTGTTGGATGCCACGAAGTAAGCGTCCTCCCCATCCGAACGAACTCTTTCCTTTTCCGCCATTTGCCCCTCTCCTTTCGGTAATTTCGTATTTTGTTATCAGAATATGCAAAGCGCGGCGTTCGGTTCTAATCTTTTTTTCGTGCTCATATAGTGCTGTAGTAAGTCGTAAGGGGGGGTGAGCAGATGCAGATCATTCGGTCGGAGGTCCGACGCGAGGTCCTCCCGCCCTCGGTTGCGGAGGTCCTGCCGCGTAAGCTGACGGACGCGGTCGGGCGGCTTTCCCCCGCCGACATCCCCGAGGAGCTCCGCCTGCACGCGGGGCGGATTGCAACCGTCACCTGTGCGGGGCGGGATATTCCAATCGGTGTAACCCTGACCCGCGAGGAAATGCGCGACCTGCTCCTGCGGGTCTGCGGCGGCTCGCTTTACGCCTACCGCGACACCATCAGTCAGGGCTATATCGCCATGCGGGACGGCGTGCGGGTCGGCGTGGTCGGAAGCGCGGCGGTTGAAGGCGGACAGGTCATCGGCGTGTCCGAGGTCACGGGACTGATGTTCCGCCTGCCGCACGCGGTGCGCGTCAACGCCGCGCCCGTGGTTGACCTGTTGCGGCAGGGGCATCTGCTGTGCGGGGTCCTCATCTACGCCCCGCCCGGGGTCGGCAAAACCACCCTGTTGCGGGCGGTGACACGCGAAGCGGCGCGGGAATGGCGCACGGTTGCGGTGGATACCCGCGGCGAGCTGGCACCAAGCCTTGACGGGAACGACCTGCGGCTGGATATTCTTTCGGGCTACCCGCGCGATGTGGGACTGGAGATTGCGGTGCGGTGCATGGCGGCGCAGGTTGCGGTCTGCGACGAAATCGGCGGCGCAAAGGATGCCCGCGCGGTGCTGTCTGCCGCCAACCATGGGGTCCCGCTGGTCGCAACGGCGCACGCCGACACGGTTGCGGGACTTATGCGAAGGGCGGACATCCGCGCGCTTCACCGTGCGGGGGTGTTCGGCGCTTACGTGGGCATTGAACGCGCGCGAGAGGTGGGATTCTCCTATCGGATTACCATGCGGGAGGAGGTCCGCCTTGACGATGCTTAAATTCATCGGGTGCCTCCTGATTCTTGCGGCGGGCGGCGGCGCGGCGGTGCTTTCGGTCAGAACCGAACGGCGGCGACTGGAGGTGCTGGACGGCTGGATTGACCTGATTGCCTATGTCCGCTCGCGCATTGACTGCTTCCTGATGCCGCAGGATGCCATTCTCGTCTCGTGCGGGCGGGACCTGCTCCTGCGTTGCGGGGGAACGCTCCCCTGCCGCAGCTTTTCGGCGCTTGCGCACGCGGCGGAGCGACATCTCACCCCCGAGGGTGCCCGCTTGGTCGGAGCCTTTGCACAAGGAATCGGCAGTGGCTATCGGGAGGAACAGGTGCGCGCGTGCGACTATTACATTGACGCATTGCGTGAAATTCGGAAAAAGCAAGCGGAGGCACTCCCCGCGCGGATACGGGTGCGGGTTGCGCTCTGCCTGACCGCGGCGCTCGGCGCGGCGATTCTGTTATGGTAGAAAGGAATGCGAAAAGCATGGATATTTCCCTCATTATCAAGGTTGCGGGTGTCGGAATTCTCGCGGCAATCGCCGCCCAGATTCTCAGCAAGACCGGACGCGACGAGCAGGCAATGTTCGTCACCATTGCGGGAATGATTGTGGTCCTGATGCTTCTGGTCAGCCGGATTCGTGAGCTGTTTGATCTGGTTCGCTCGGTGTTTGGGGTATGACGGCGCATGGATACGGTCCGAATCTGTCTGTTTGCCGTGGCGGGCGTGACGCTGGCGATTCTGCTGCGGCAATGGCGGGGCGAATTCGTTCCGCTCCTGCGGCTGGCGCTGGCGGCGGTGTTCGCGGGGGCAATTATTGCCATGTCCGCCCCACTGGTTTCCTACATCCGAACGCTGACCGAAGCCGCAGGGGTCCCCGGGTATGCGGAATTCCTGCTCAAGGCGCTCGGCATTGCGGTGCTGACGCAGTGCTGTGCCGAGCTTTGCCGCGAAAGCGGCGAGAGCGGCGTGGCAAGCGGCGTGGAGCTGGCGGGAAAGGTGGAAATTCTGCTTCTGGCGCTCCCGCTGATTGCCGAAATTCTTTCCACCGCGCGCGAATTGCTCTCGCTTGCCTCGTAATGCTTCTTTTGTTCCCGTTTCTGCTTGCGCTCCCCGCCTCCGCCGAGGAAGAGGACACCGACAGCATCGGGGAGCGCGTCCCGCCCGAATATGAGGACCTTCTGGCGGCGATTCCCGAGGACATCCGCGAATACCTCCCCGAGGAGCTGTTTTCCTCGGAGAGTGGAACGCTTGCCGACGGCGCGGGCAAGCTGAGCGATTTTTCCTACCTTTTGGAGACGGTCCTGCGCACGGTCGGGCTTCGGCTCGGGGACTGCCTGCGCCTGCTCGCGCAAATCACGGGGCTTTTGCTCCTCTCGGCGGTTGCCTCTGCTCTGCGGGACTCCCTGCGGAGCGAATCGGTGGGACGTGCGTTCTCCTTCTGCTCCACGCTCGCCATTCTCATGGCGCTTCTCTCGGGCGGTTACACGACCGTGCGGGTGGCGGTGGATTACTTCTCCACGCTCGGAAAAATGACCTCCGCCGCCATTCCCCTGCTCGCCACGCTCTACGCGATGGGCGGGAATGTCACCGCCGCCGCGTCGGGTGCCGCAGGGCTGACGGTCTATCTGACCCTGACCGAGGAGCTGGTGGGAAAAACCATCGTGCCGTTTGCGGGCATCTGTCTGGCATTTGCGGCAATGGAGGCGGTGGACTCGAATATGCGGCTCGGGACGCTGGCGGCAACCGTCAAAAAGCAATACACCACCCTGCTCGCCTTTCTCATGACGCTCCTGCTTGCCATGCTCGGGGCGCAGACCACGCTCGGAGCGCGTGCCGACACGCTTGCCATGAGAGGCGCGAAATTCGCGGCGGGCAACCTGATTCCCGTGGTCGGCGGGTCGGTGTCGGAGCTTCTTCGGACGGTCAGCGCGGGGGTTGGATACCTGCGCGGGACGGTTGGCATCTCGGGGGTTCTGCTCCTGTTGCTCACGCTGTTGCCTGTGCTTGCGGAGTTGCTTCTCTACCGTCTGGTCTGGCAGATCGGTGCATCGGTTGCCGACCTTGTGGGCTGCACGTCCGAGAAAAAGCTGTTGGATGAGGTCGCCTCGCTCTGCGGCTATCTTGCGGCGGCGGTGAGCATCTGCTCGTCGGTCTTTATTCTCGCACTGACCCTGCTGGCGCACTGCGCCTCGGCAATCGGATAGGAGGTGCGGGAAAAATGACGGCTTATCTGCTGACGCTGTTCGGCTCCGCGCTTGCCGTGGCTCTGGTGGACCTGCTGGTCCCCGAGCGCGGCAGAAAAACCGTGCGGCTCATCTCGGCGCTCTTCCTGCTTTGCGTGCTCTCCGCACCGCTTCCACGCGCCTTCCGCGCAATCCGCGACTACACGCTTCCCGACACGGCGCAGGACGCGCGCGAGGAGTACACGCAAAAAATGAAGCAGGCAATGGAATCCGCCTCCCGCACCTATTTCGCGCGGACGCTCACCGAGCTGATTGAGGAGCAGTTCGCGCTGGAGGAGGGCTCGGTGCGGTGCGCCATCGAGTGGCAGGAGGACGGCGGCGCGGAGCCGAAACGGATTACGGTCATTCTGTCGGGCTCCGCCATCTGGCGCGACCCCGAGAAGATTGAGAAATTCGTCAAAGACCTGATTGGTTGCGAATGCGTCACGGCGATTGAATAGGAGGGTGTGATGTTCGGTTTTGGAAAAAACAGTGAGCATGGAGAGGGCGGAAAGGGCTCCGCGTGGCGGGTCTGGCTGATTCCCATCGGCGCGCTGTGCGGGATTCTGCTGTTGGTATTCGGAAGCGGGCTCGGGAGCAAAAAGCAAGCAAGCGACACGCCCGCCGAGACCGACAACGCGGAAGAGCTTCTTGCCGATTACCGCAAGGCGCTGGAGCAGGATATCCGCGCGCTTTGCGAATCGGTGGAGGGCGTGGGAAACGTTACGGTTGCGCTGACGCTCTCAGGCGGCTTCTCGGACGTTTACGCAACCGAGGCGGGGCGGGACGGCGGCGAGCAGTATGTCATCGTCGGCAGTGGCTCAAACGCCTCGGCACTGCGGCTTTCCCGCAACGCGCCCGAGATTGTCGGCATCGGAATCGTTTGCCGCGGCGGTATGAATTCTGCGGTCCGACAGGAGCTGACTGCCCTGCTCTCGGCGGCTTACCATGTTCCGAGCAACCGTATTTATATAACGGAAGCAAAAAAAGCAGGAACATAATCCCTGCCTGCCGCATATTATACGCATCCGTCGCATAGAATGAAATGAAAAACATTTTCGAGGAGGAAATCGAAATGAAAAACAAGAATTACGCACTCAGCCCCACCGCAGAAAGCTCCGCCGCCCCCCGCAAAAAGGAGGGAAAGTTCCATCTGTTCATCATGAAGATCGGCAAGCGGAACATCATCATTACCGCATCGGTCCTGCTCATCGGCGTTGCGGTCCTGCTCAACTGGGTCCTCTTCTCGGGTACCAAGACGGGCAAGGACGGCTACAAGGATTACGACAAGCCGAACGGCAGTCAGGAGGAGCAGAAGGGTGACGATGCTCCGACCGACCAGAGCGGAACCTACTTCTCGGCAACGCAGGTCAGCCGCCAGAGAGCCAGAGACGAGGCGCTGGAGGTCCTGCAATCGGTGGTGGACAACAAGGAATCGAGCGAGACCGTAAAGGCAGAGGCGCTTGCGGGCATCGCCGCCATTGCGGATGAGATTCAGAAGGAAGCGAACATCGAATCCCTGATCACCGCAAAGGGCTTTGAGCAGTGCGTGGCGGTTCTCTCGGGCGAGAAGGTCCAGATCGTGGTCAAGGCTGAGGAATTACAGCCCGCCCAGATTGCGCAGATCAACGAGATTGTCTACGCCCAGACCGGTATCGCACCGACCGGCGTAACCATTATCAACAAGAAATAATCCGAAAATCCCCCCGCGAAGCGCTTGCCTCGCGGGGGGATTGAAGGAATTTTGGGGCACGCTCACGCGGCTGTCGTTGTCGCGGGGACATTCTCCCAGAAGAAATGATACGGATAGGACTGCGACCAATAGCAGGTATAGAAGGAATACAGCCCGAACGCGACAAAGGCACTGCAAATGCTGTATTTGAGAAGCATACGGAATTTGAGATTCTGTACGCGCGTCACGATATTCGGGAGCGCAATCACCAACGCGACCATGAAATAGTACCCCAGCCGCTCGGCAATCGAGTTGACACTGCTGAAGGACTGGCATATGCAGGCAAAATAAAAGATATTGAGGAAGCCGCCGCTGAGCTCGTCCTCCTTATCCCAGAGCACCACGCAGAACAGGTAGATCATCCAGAACACCAGCATCAGCCGATAAGCACCCGTCTCCTCGGGGACGTTCGTTTTTCCGAGCAGTTTCATTGCAAGGTTGAACAGCTGATATCTGCCGAAGAATATCCCTGCCAGCACAGGAAGTCCGAGCAGTCTTTGCCACTTCTTCAGCTTCAGATGGTAGGCGGGGTAAGCAACGAGGAACACGATTGCGGAGCTGTGGAACAGCCACGCCAGAAAGACCAGCAGGAGAAACGGCGCCCATTGCTTCCTTCGGATAAAGGGATAGGACAGACTGCATATTCCAACCGCAATCGCCTGCCGCAGTGCCGAAAACACAATCAGCCCCAGCGACAGACCGAGGTAGACCACCATGGAAAAGTCGTAGTCCTTGCTGTAAAGCGCAATGACAACTCCGATGGGAATAATCGACAGAACCGCACAGGCAATCAGCAGGACCTGATAGTCGGTTGAAATATAGGAAAGCAATTTGTTGAAAACGACATATCCCCATTCGTAATTCTGCCAGTCCTCAAGTGCGAACAGGTCCCGAAAGGAGAGGTTTGCAATGTCATGATAGGATGCCAGATACCCTGCCGCTTCCCCGTAATGCAGGTCAATCCCCATGCTCGGGTGACGGAGCGCGACAAGTGCCGTAAACAGCAGGGTCATCAGGATAATTCCCCACACATGGCGCTTTTCGGGGCAATTCCGCCGATAGAAGGTATACACGCCGAACAAGGCGATAAGACAATAGAGAACGATATAAACCGCCATCTCTTCCTCCCTTTTCTCTTCGGTTCGTCATGCTCCGACGCGGCTGTTCGGTATCGGTCCGCGCGGAATGACACTCTATTATATCACAAAGCGGTCCGAATGTCAAGGTTTGTCGGCGGAAAAGCGCATTCGCATGGATTATTTCATCAAAAAAGGCGCACTCGCGCCTTTTTTGATTGGAGAATGCGGGAATCCCGTCAGTCTTCGGCAGTCTCGTCGGCATCCTTTCGGGATGCGGACTTCCGTCTCAGCTTTCCGACCACGCGCCCGCGGCACTGCACATCGGAAAAATCCTTGAGCAGAATCGGACCGTATTCGGGGTTGAGCGAGAGGAGCCTGTCCCCGCCGAACACCTTGAAAAAGCCCGAGCCGTCGAGGAGGAAAATGCCCAGTTCGCCAATCTCCACACCGTCCGCATTCCGAACCAGCAGAATATCGCCGTCGTGGTATTTCGGCTCCATACTGTTCCCGCTGATACGAAGCGCATAGTCCGCATCGGCGGTCTTTTCGTTCCCGGGGATACTGATCTTCTCGCTTCTCGCGTCATCCAGATAGACACCGACCCCTGCGGAAACGGGCAGCTCGTACAGCCGAATGGAGCGCTTGCCCTTAATCAGCCGCTCGCCCGCAAACCGCCCAACGGACCTCTGCGGGACCTGCGGGCGCAGGACCTTCGCGGGCACGGGAACGGCGGCAGGTGCCGATTCGGTCCCCAGCACGCGCTCCCGCTCCTTTGCGATAACGACCCCCGCAACGGACTTTCCCCAGCTGTCCAGCTGACGGTACATTTCCACCAGAGAAATTTCCTCGGGCTCCAGCGTATAATTATTGGTATTGTCGGGCGCGCCCGTTACGATGTATTCCACCGAGCAGTCCAGCGCCGAGCAAATTGCTACAATATTAGATAGCTTCGGGGATTCGTTCATGCCCGCAAGCAGCTTGCTCAGGGTCCCCAGCGGAACGCCCGACAGCTCGGACAGGCGCTCGTTGGTCAGCTTCTTCCTGTTTTTCATCAGCTTGATTCGGTCGATATAGGTTTCCATCATCCGCCTCCGTATTCCGATTTCGATACTATTATACCACATAAAATTCGGTTTGTAAAGGGGTTTCGGAAAAATATTTTCTTTTTTTGGAAAAACCTCTTGACAAGCGCGGCACGATGTGTTATAATAGCATCACAGAATTCCACAAACGGATTCAGGAGGACCGATTCATGAACAGAGAATGTGTCGATTTCGCAAATACTTATTCCAATAACGGAATATACGAGGCATTTTATGCCGAACTCGGAAAACCGCGCCAAAGCCGCCTTTTGGGGCTTCGTGCGCGGTTGGTCGGACTGCTTCGTGCTGTGGTTGCCTTCCTGTGCGCCGCACGGGTTCGCCGTGTGGCACGGGTCGGCTGCGTAACGGTTGCCCTGCTGGGTGCGGTCGGAGCGGCGGGCGCATTGGAGACGGGAAAGCTTTCCCCCGTAGCCTGTCTGCTTCTCGCGGCAGGCTTTCTGGCAGTCGCCTATCTCGCCCTGAGACCCGCACGTCGCAGAGCACACGCAAAGGACCGTGCGGAAAGCCGAGCGTCAAGCGCCACTGCGACCGCCGATGAGGTCCGCGAGCGCCTTGCCGACGCGGGTTGCCGCTGAAACCGCCTCCGATACGGTATTCCCTGCCGACCCGATTTCAAGCAACAGCGAATGCGGGGCAAGCTCCTGATTATAGGAGGCATTGCGCAGAGAAACCGCACGGCAGGTTCCCGCGCGCTCCCCGTTCAGGCGGTCAAACAGCTGTAACGCCATGCCGAGGTTGGAGCGCCATGCGGGGCAATCGGTCCCGTTTCCGTCGGTTCCGACCACTGCCATCACCTGCGCCTCTCCGCTCGCGGAAGCGGTTCGCAGGCAGGCGCCGTCCGAATCCAGAATTCCGTCCCGATGCAGGTCAATGACATACGCAATGGACGGATAGCGCTCCAGATAGGCACGGATGCAGTCCGCCGCCGAACGGTAAGCACCGCGCAGGGTCCCGCCCTCTCCGTGCATCGAGGTGCAATGAATCGCGGGAATGCCGTTGCGGTTCAGCTCCTTCGCAAGCGCTTCCCCAACGGCGACCACCGTCTGTGCGGGGTCATCCGAGTAGATGGAATCTCCAACCGTTCCCGTGAGGTAAGGCGGCGCATCATCGGTGCGGTAGCTCTCCTGCGCGTGCGTGTGCAGGATGAGAACGACAGGCTGATCGGCGCGAAATTCCTGCTTTTTCTCCGAGAAGAGCGCACGGACCGCCGCAGAATCCACGACCTTTGCGGTCTCGTTCCGCAATTCCCCGCCCGAGAGGTCCGCCGAGCGGATTACGGTTGCCCCATCGGGAATCGGCTCCGGTTCGGGCGGCGCGGTCGTTGACCCGTCCGTGCCGCCGTCCGAGGTTCCGGCGGTCCCCGTTGCTTCGGGCAGACCATCGTTCGTGCCGCGGCGCGGAAGCCATATCCGACTGACGGCAAAGCCCGCCACCAGAACCGCGGCGCATACCAGAAAAATCAGAAATGCGCGCGTCCCCCTCCCGATGGGAGGCTCCAGTCTCACCCCGTCCTGTGTCGGTGCGGCAATGCGGTTGCGTTCCTCTTTCATTTTTGTGTTCCCCCTTCCGAGCGTTTCACAACAGCCTATGCGAACGCATCGGAAAACAGAACCGTCAAAACAGCATTTCGCCGACAAATGCCTCCGAGATGGCATCGGCAAGAAGCCCCGAAACCGCATCGGAGATCAGGTCGCTTTCCTTCGGAGACACGAAAAAGGACTTCCCGTTCTCAAGGACGGCTTGCAATTCGTCGCTGACCTCCTCGATATGCGCCTCCTTCAGCGCGTCCCAGACCAGCGTGGACGAATTCACAACGGTCGGAACCCCGAGCGCGATGACGGGAACCCCGAGCGTTTCCGAGGTGATGGCAGTCCGATGATTCCCCACACCCGAGCCGGGGACAATGCCGCTGTCGGATATCTGAACCGTGGAAGCCAGCCGCGAACAGCTTCTTGCCGCGAGCGCATCCACCACGACCACGAGGTTCGGACGGACCGAGCGGACCGCGCCGCGAAGCAACTCCAGCGTTTCGATGCCCGTTTGTCCGAGAACGCCCGGGGAAAGCGCGGACAGTGCCGAACAGCCGAGCGCCCGAAACAGCGCCGATTCGTGCTCCTGCAAATGTCGGGTCGCGGTCAGGCGGTCCACCGTCCCGGGGCCCACCGCGTCGGCGGTCAGCTTGGCATTTCCGAGCCCCGCAACGAAAACGCCCAGCCCGACCCCGGGCAAGCGCCCCGTCAGCGAGCAGGTCATGCCGCGCAATTCGCCCGCAAGCAGATGCGCAACCTCCCCCGCCCGTTCGCGGTCAAAACGGTGAATCTGACCGCAATCCACGGTGATATAGGTCCCGATCGGCTTTCCGAGCACCACTGCCGCCTCGGAGGATGTGACCCGCACGCGGTGCACCGTGCACCCCGCCGAGCGCCGCGTTGTCTGCTCCACGCCGCGCAGTCTGTCCCCTGCCGCCGAGCAGCTTTCCATTGCAAGGTCCGTTCTTGCATATGCTTCTGTCATTCCGAATCCTCCCCTTGTCTCCTTGTTCTGCATCCTGCCTTTTTAATCTGCCAAGAGAATTAACAAAATATACATTAAAAAATTCGGGAAACTATTGAAAATTGGTAGAAAATGCGGTATAATATAAGAAGTATTCCGACGCTCGGTGCGTCGCGGAGGATTTTCTTTATTTGAGGAGGTTTTTTCCACACTATGGCAAAACGGATTTTATCTATCGTGCTTTGCGTCATTCTGCTTGCGGGAACCCTTGTCGGGTGCAAAAGCAAAACGGTCGCAAAAGACGCAGGCGGCTACATCACAATGTATCTGACCGACGAAATCTACGACTTTGACCCCGCAAACGCGTACTACAACAGCAATCTTTCCGATGTGCTGAGCCTGATGTACGCCACACTCTTCCGTCTGACCGATTCGGGCAAGGTGGAAAACTACCTCGTGAAAAGCTATAAGATTTTCGAGAACGAGGAAACCGACGAATACTACATGGAGCTCAAGCTCAAGGACACCTACTGGAGCGTTCAGGATACGCTGACCGCCGAGGATGTCGTGTTCGCGTGGAAGCGGCTGGTGAACTCCAAGAACAACTACGAGGCGGCAACGCTTCTTTACGACATCAAGAATGCCCGCGCCGTCAAGGAGGGCGATGCCTCCATTGATAACCTCGGCGTTGAGGCGGTGGAGCAATCGGTTGTCCGTGTCACCTTTGAGGGTCCCACCGATTACGATCGGTTCATCCGAAACCTGACCAGCGTTGCAACCGCGCCGCTTTTGAGCCGTTACGTTTCCGCGAACCCCTACGACTGGGCAAAGAAGCCCTCCTCGATTGCAACCAGCGGACCGTTCAAGCTCGGTAAAATCAATTACCAGAACGTCAAGGACGAGAACGGAAAAGACATTACGGCAACCGATGACAACGCGCTGAACAAGGACGGCACGCTCTCAACGACCAACAACAATAAAAAATGGGATACCAAGTCCCTGCAATATTTCGTTCTGGAGAGAAACAGCTACTTTGACCGCGACCTCCAGAGAGATGCCGTCAACGCAACGGTAACGCCTTACCGTCTGCTGGTTGACTGCACCAAGACCGACGAGGAGCTGATGACCGAGTACGAAAACGGCCGTCTGTTCTACATCGGCAATATCCCCTTCTCGCTGAGCGAAAACGAAACCGTGAAGAAGAACGCGGAGGTTACGGACCTGCTCTCCACCTTCGTATGCTACCTGAACGAAAATGCGCTGATCGGCGGCGAATACCTCTTTGCAAACCCTGCTGTCCGTCAGGCACTTTCGCTGGCGCTGGATCGCGAGGCAATCGCAAAGTCGGTCGTGTACGCAAGAGCGGCGGACGGTCTGCTCCCCTACGGAACCTTTGAAAAGGGCAACTCGGGCGAGTTCCGCAAGAGCAAGGATGTCACACTCAAGCTGACCACCACCGCACAGCTGAACGAAGCGCAGCAGCTGCTCTCCGAAGCGGGCATTACCCCGTCGGATTACAGCTTCTCCATCAAGGTCGCGGCATACAGCAAGGTTCACACCACCATTGTCGAAGCGGTTGCCGAGGCGTGGAATGAGCTGGGCTTCAAGGTCACGGTTGATCCGATTCAGCCCATTCAGAACAACGACCTGCTCAAAGAGGACGAGGAAAAGACCGGTCCGACCTCGGATATCTGCGATGATATTTGGGTGGAAGCCATTCAGCGCGGCAACTATGAGGTAATCGCACTGGATGCCTGCTCCTTCACCGCCGATGCGTACTCCATGCTCTCCACCTACGCTTACGCATTCTCGGGCAACATCTATGCCGACAACACGAGCAACGTGTACGAGTACGAGACGCACGTAACAGGGTATAACAGCGTTGCTTATAATATTTTAATGGAAGCAATTTATTACCTCCCCTACTATGCAAAGATTGACAGCCGCGCGGAGGATTCCTATCTGGTCACGCACCTGCAAACCCAGCCTTACGTTGCAATGGCAAGCACCGCAGAGCACAGACTGAATGCGGCGGCAACCTCGGCGGAAAAGGCAATCAGCGACAATCTGAAGAAGCTGGAAACCCTGAACCCCGATGAAACGAAGGATATTCAGACCCTGATTGACACCTACGGCGCGATTATTTCGGCAATCAGCAGTCAGCTGAACGGCACTGCCTCTGCCCTGCTCCCGCTCTCCAACAGCCTGACTGCGGCAAAGGGCGCGGAGGAAGCAACGACAGCGGCAAAAACGGCGCTGAAGAAGGCGGTGGACGCTGTTACGGAGGCGGAAGCCGAGGCAACGGCGGCAGGCAAGATCAAGATTGCCGCAAGTGCCAACGCAACGGACCGCGATGCCTACTATGCAGCGTGCAAGAAGGCAATCGAGGCTTATCAGACCGCAATTGCAAGCGAAAAAACTGCTGCGGAGGCGGCAAAGGCAGTGGCGGACAGCGCAGATCAGATGACACTGAAGGCTGCCATCGAAAAGGTTTATACCGACAATGACATCGACTACACCGTGAAAATCTCCAAGCAGGAGAAGCTGCGCGCAAAGCTGCTTCACAAAGCGGAAGAGATGCTTCTGACCGATATGCCCATGATTCCGATTGTTTACAATCAGAAGGCAACGCTGACAAGCAAATCGCTTTCCAAGGTCCGCTCGTCCTACTACTGCACGGCAGACTTCCAGAAAACGAAGCTGAAGAATGCCGACTCCTATGTGGACGAAAAGGGCGAGTCCATTTTCAAGGTATTCCCCGATATCTACTGGGATAAAATGGTCGGTTAAGCCGACAGCACGACCCTATCGCCCGTCCCGCCGAAAGGCGGGGCGGGCTTTTTTGCGGAAATTTTGCAAAAGGGCTTGCAAAAGCAGGAAAACTGTGTTATAATAGTAACGGGCAAAATCTGCCCGATTGAGCTGTACAGCTTTACAGTTGTACGCTATCAAAATGCTGGGATGAAGTCAGCGTATCCGCAGAGCCGTATTCAAGAGAGTGTCGCCGAGGCTGGGAGCGACATATACGCGCGGAGCCGCATTTCGCTTCGGAGCAGATCGGATGAACACCGCCTTGTGTCTGTAGTTTGTAGTCCGATCCGGCAGGCGCCGTTACCGCCGACAGAGTGTTGGCTTTGTGCCGAAATGCGGGTGGTACCGCGGGATGTTGATTGCGTCCCGTCCTGTAGAAGAAATTTCTTCGGGACGGGGCGTTTTTGTTGTTGATGGAGAAAGGAAACAGAAAGATGAAAGAAAAACTTGCGAAAATCAGGGAAGCGGCGCTGGCGCAGATCAACGCCGATGACGCGGACCCCGAGCAGATCAAAATCCGCTATCTCGGAAAAAAGGGGGAGTTGACCGCCGTTCTGCGCGGCATGGGTGCCCTTTCCGCCGAGGAGCGCCCGCAGATCGGACAGCTGGCAAACGAAGTCCGCGCGAGCATTGAAGAAGCGATTGCAAAACGGGTCCGCGACGCGCAGGCGCGCGCGCTCGAAAAGAAGCTGGAGAGCGAAAAGCTGGACGTTACCATGCCGGGGACCGCTCAGCCGAACGGTCACATCCACCCGCTGACTAAGGTACAGCGGGAGCTGGAGGACATCTTCATCGGCATGGGCTTCTCGATTGTCGAGGGGCCCGAGGTGGAGCTGGATTACTACAACTTCCAAGCGCTGAACATCCCCGAAAATCACCCCGCGCGCGACACGCAGGACACCTTCTATATCACGAACAACATCCTGCTCCGCTCGCAGACCTCCCCTGTTCAGGTCCGCACAATGGAGCATCAGAAGCCGCCGATCCGCATCATTTCCCCCGGGCGCGTTTACCGCTCCGATGCACTTGACGCAACGCACTCCCCGCTGTTCCATCAGCTGGAGGGTCTGGTCGTAGACGAGGGCATCACGATGGGCGACCTCAAGGGAACACTTGCAACCTTCGCCAAGCGGATGTTCGGCGAGGATACGCGCATCCGCTTCCGCCCGCACCACTTCCCCTTCACCGAGCCTTCGGCAGAGGTCGATGTCTCCTGCTTTGTCTGCGGCGGCAAGGGATGCAGGCTTTGCAAGGGCGAGGGCTGGATTGAAATTCTCGGCGCAGGCATGGTGCACCCGTTCGTGCTCTCCAACTGCGACATTGACCCCGAAAAGTACACGGGCTTTGCGTTCGGTCTCGGCATTGAGCGCATTGCAATGGCATCGCTCGGAATCGATGACATTCGGCTGTTCTATGAAAACGACGAACGCTTCCTCAAGCAGTTCTGAGACAGGAGGTAGAAAAAGATGAATCTTTCCAGAAATTGGCTGTCCGATTTTGTGGACACCAAAGAAATATCCGATCAGGAATTCTGCGACCGCATGACCATCACCGGCTCCAAGGTGGAGGGCTTTGATGTCCTCGGCGACGACATCGAAAACGTAGTGGTGGCGCGCGTGACCAAAATGGAAAAGCACCCCGACTCCGACCATTTGTGGGTCTGCCGTCTGGATGCGGGCGAAAAATTCGGGCACGATATCCAGATCGTCACGGGCGCGCAGAACGTATTTGTCGGCGCGCTGGTTCCCGCGGCGCTTCCCGTTGCAAAGCTGCCCGGGGATGTGACCATCAAGGCAGGCAAGCTGCGCGGGGTGGAATCGGACGGAATGCTCTGCTCGATGGGAGAATTGAAGCTGACCGCGCACGATATGCCGGGCAAGGAAGAAAACGGCATTCTGATTCTCGATGAGGACTGCGCGAACCGTCTCGGTGACGATATCCGCGACGTACTGATGCTCCGCGACACGGCGGTGGAATTTGAGATTACCTCCAACCGCCCCGACTGCCTCTCGGTCATCGGTCTTGCGCGGGAGGCGGCGGTCTCCTTCGGCAAGCCACTGACGGTGAAGAAGCCGCAGGTCAAAGGGACCACTGACGGCGACAGCGTAACCAACTACCTGAACGTCACGATTTCCGCCCCCGAGCTTTGCTACCGCTACACCGCGCGGGTGGTCAAGAATGTGAAAATCGCCCCCTCCCCGCTCTGGATGCGGATGCGTCTGCGCGCGTCTGGCGTGCGTCCCATCAACAACATTGTTGATATCACCAACTACGTCATGCTGGAATACGGTCAGCCGATGCACGCGTTTGATTACCAAAGCCTCGACGGCGCGGCAATCAACGTTCGCCGCGCGAAGGCGGATGAGGTTTTCCGCGCGCTGGATGACACCGAGCACACGCTGGACGACACGATGCTGGTCATTGCGGACAGAAAGAAAGCCTGCGCGCTGGCAGGCGTAATGGGCGGCGCGAACTCCGAAATCACGGCGGACACGCAGACAGTGGTGTTTGAATCGGCTTGCTTTATGGGTGCATCGGTGCGCGTGACCGCGAAGAAGAACGGAATGCGGACCGAGTCCTCAGCGCGCTTTGAAAAGGGACTGGACCGCGAAAACTGCCCGGGTGCTCTGGAGCGCGCCTGCGAGCTGGTCGAGCTACTCGGCGCGGGTGACGTGGTGGACGGCATGATTGACGTTTACCCCGACAAGTGGCAACAGACGGTTCTCCCCTTCACGCCCGAGCGCTACAACACCTTCCTCGGGACGTGCATTCCGACCGAGCACATGGTGCAATCGCTGACGGGGCTTGGCTGTGAAATCAAAGACGGCAAGATTCTGGTCCCCTCTTGGCGCGCGGACCTCGGCTGTATGAACGACATTGCCGAGGAGGTTGTGCGGATGTGGGGCTACGACAAGATTGAAGCCTCCTATATGAATGCGAAAACCACGCTGGGCGGCAGAACGCCGAAGCAGAAATTCGAGTGCGCGACCGCCGACCACTTGGCGGACATGGGCTTCTCGCAGATTCACACCTTCTCATTCATCAGCCCGAAATACTACGACAAGATTCGGATGCCCGCCGACAGTCCGCTCCGCCGCTCGGTTGTGATTTCCAACCCGCTCGGCGAGGACACGAGCGTGATGCGGACGACGGCGCTCCCCTCCATGCTGGAGGTTCTGGCGCGGAACAACAATCTGAGCAACGAGAATGTTGCGCTGTTTGAGCTGGCGACAATCTATCTGCCGAATGCGGATGCAACGCAGTTGCCGACCGAGAAGAAGGTTCTGACGCTCGGCGCTTACGGGAACACCGATTTCTACGCGCTCAAGGGTGTTGTGGAAGCAATTCTTGCGGATGCGGGCATTCGCGGCGAGTACACGGCTTGCATCGACCATCCCGCGTACCATCGCGGCAGATGTGCAAGGGTGACTGCGGCGGACGGCACGGAACTTGGCATTTTCGGTCAGGCAGACCCGCGGACCGCCTCGAACTACGGTTTTGACGCGCCTGTTCTCTTGGCGGAGCTGGCGTTTGACGAGATTTTCGCGCACGCGGAGCTGAAGAAGCACTACCGTCCTCTGCCGAAGTATCCCGCGACGACCCGCGATTTCTCGTTCGTTTGCGACGAGGACATGGAGGTTGGCGCGATTGAGGGTGTAATGGCGAAGGCAGGCGGCAAGCTGGTTGAGAGCATCACGCTATTCGACATTTACCGCGGACCGCAGGTTGGTGCGGGCAAGAAGTCTGTCGCGCTCCGCGTCACGCTCCGTGCGTCCGACCGCACGCTGACGGTTGAAGAAGCCGACAAGGTTTCCAAAAAGATGCTGAACGACCTCAAATTCAAGATGGGGTTGGTTTTGAGAGGGTGAGGAAGACCTTGGAGGCGCAGGAGCCCCTCTTTCGGAGAGGGGCTCCTACCCTCCAAACCTCCCTGACCTCCCGAGAACTTCCCCACAAGATCCCGCCATTACGTGAGCAAAAATTTGGTTTGCTTTACGTGGTGGCGGGGTCTTGTGGGGAAGTTTTTGTCGTTTTGGGAGGTATGGATTTTTTGCAAAGTGCGGCTATCGCGCACGATTGGTGAGCGGGACGCATTACATAGGTATGCCTTACACGAGTGCCGAGATTCCGCCTGCTGGCGCCCCTTCGGGGTT
>ERZ808252.1396-NODE-1396-length-17763-cov-54.309916_pt1 | contig 17763 bp, 10 predicted proteins | sample MGYA00521242_ERZ808252 | MGnify/ENA primary metagenome ERZ808252 (study PRJEB31516, sample SAMN03275581) | gut metagenome | biome: mammalia-associated habitat; material: feces | host: Papio cynocephalus | place: Kenya | collected 2012-08-07 ...
GACCAGCCTGATGAAATCATGACCAAAAATGAAATTGTTAACTTAACAACCTATTCTTTCATCTCTGTTTTTTTGCTAACTTTGTAGGTTGCGATGCTCGGAAATCTGGGCAGATGGCACGAAATGTAAAGAATTATCATCATGAACATCTTGAAAGTGGGAATGGTGCAGCAAAGCTGCACAACGGACATCAAGGCGAACATCGCCAAACTTACCGAAAACATCTGCGAGTGTGCAGCTAAAGGCGCTCAATTGATTGTGCTTCAGGAACTTCATAATTCGGTCTATTTTTGCCAGACAGAGGATGCATCGCTCTGCGACCTGGCTGAGACCATTCCGGGACCTTCCACTGAATATTTCGGAGATCTGGCGAAGAGGCTTGGGATCGTGCTGGTGCTTTCGCTTTTTGAGAGGCGCGCTCCGGGGCTTTACCACAACACGGCTGTCGTGATCGAAAAGGACGGCGGCATAGCAGGCAAGTACCGCAAGATGCATATTCCTGATGATCCTTGCTTCTATGAGAAGTTTTATTTCACGCCGGGTGATTTAGGCTTCAAACCTATTCAGACTTCTGTAGGCTCCCTCGGAGTGCTGGTCTGCTGGGACCAGTGGTACCCGGAGGCCGCGAGGCTGATGGCGTTGAACGGAGCTCAGCTGCTGATCTATCCTACAGCCATCGGTGGAGTCGGAACGGATTCCAAGGAAGAGCAGCAGACCCAGAGGCAGGCATGGCAGCTGGTCCAAAGAGGTCATTCGGTAGCCAACGGATTGCCTGTCATCACAGTGAACCGTGTCGGCCATGAGGACGACCCTTCCGGAAACACCATCGGACTTGATTTTTGGGGATATTCATTCGCCACGGGGCCGCAGGGAGAGATTCTTGCCCAGTTCGGAACCGAAGAAGAGGGCGTGAAGGTCGTTGACATCGACCTTCACCGCACTGAATATGTCCGCAGGGGATGGCCGTTCCTCCGCGACCGCCGGATCGACGCATATTCACCAATCCTATCCCGCTACGGAAAGTAGAGATTTCGTCCATTTGGCCTCTTGAATGTGTGCCTCTCCTTTGTAATGGCTGAAATCGAATAAAATTCATGTAAAAAATGCCAACAATTTGGGATGCCGATTGTTTGTTATAGAATAATAATTTGTATAACTTTGCAGATTGACGAAGTTTAACAAATAATTATTCAATGTTTATGAAGTCGGAAAAGTCAAACAAGACAGTCGGCTTTCGTTTTTTGGTTTTCTCTTTGTTTGCGGTCCTGTCGCTATTCGGCTCCGTGGACACAGCCTCCGCCCAAGGCAGTCAGGGCAAGAGCGTGTCCGGGGCGCCGGGCAGCCCGAGGATCACGGTCAAGGGACGGATCACTGACGACCATGACGAGCCGCTCCCCGGCGCCAATGTGTTGGTGAAGGGGACATCGATCGGAACCTCCGCGGATGCGGACGGCAATTACTCACTGACATTCCGCAGAAGCCCGGGAAAGTCTGACATCCTTATATACTCTTTCATCGGGACAGAGTCCAAGGAGTACAATGTCAGCACCTCGACAAGGTTGAACGTGCAACTCAAGACCTCCAGCCTTGACGCTGTGGTTGTCAACGGTTTCTACACCCAGACAAAGGAGACGTTCACCGGCGCCGCCACGACGATAAGCGGCGACCAGCTTGTGGCGGTGTCCTCGACCAACCTGATGCAGAGCCTCGCCGCCCTGACTCCGGGCATGGTACTGGTGGAGAACAATGCGGCGGGATCAAACCCTAACGCCGTGCCGTCGATTCTCATCCGTGGAGCGAACACCCTGATCACAAACGAGAGCGAGGAGGGCGTGAACAATCCATTGATCGTGCTTGACGGGGTGGAGATCAGCATCCAGGAGCTTTATGATCTGGACATGTTCGACATCGAGCGGATCGATGTCCTGAAAGACGCTTCCGCGACTATCCTCTACGGTGAGAAGGGCGCCAACGGAGTGATCGTTGTCGAGAGGAAACGTTCCGAGGAGGGCAAACTGAGACTCAGCTACAATTTCGTGCCTAAGTTCAGCGTGCCTGACCTGAGTTCGTTCAATCTCTGCAGTCCTGCCGAGAAACTGGAGATAGAGCGGCTTTCCGGGCTTTACGATTCAGCGGACGGGTCTATGGACGAGGCCTACGACTACAAGCTTCAGCTTGTGCGCAAAGGAGTGAACCCTGACTGGCTTCACGCTCCTCTGCGTGTTCCTTTCAGCCACACTCATTCGCTTGCCTTGAGTTCGCGGGGGGAGAGGTTGGAATACCGCGCGAACGCCAGTTTCGGAGACACCTACGGAGTCATGAAAGGGGACAACAGAAGGAACCTCGGTGTCAATTTCAGCATGAACTACCATCTGCGCAACAAGCTGACCCTTTCCTACAAGAGCAGTTTCTCGCTGAACCGCAGTGTGGATTCCCCTTACGGCAGCTACACGCAGTACTCCAGTATGAATCCTTACCTTCCCATTGCGGATGAGAACGGAGAGTACTATAAGTACTACTACTTCAACCCGTACAGTACATCATCGACCAGGGTTTCCAACCCTCTGTACGAGGCCACCCTTTCCAGCTTCAGCAAGTCTCAGTCCCAGTCCTGGAGGAACTCGTTGTCCGGAAGGTGGAACATCACAAGGGAACTCTATGTGACCGGCCAGGCCAATCTGGGACTGTCCTGGAACAAATCCGACTCCTACGAGTCGCCTGACATGGCGAAGTACGAGAGCAGCAAGCTGAATGACAAGGGGCGTTACAGCCTCTCCACCGGCACAGGTGTCTCCACCGACGGCAAGATTGTCATCAACTATGGCAAGTCGCTGGACACCAAAGGCTCGATGTTCCGAATCAGCGCCGGAGGCAACATCGAGTACAACCGCAAGCAGAACGCGTCGTTCCTTGCCACAGGATTCATCAAGGACGAGTTGTCTGACCTGTCTTTCGCTTTAAGTTATCCTGCCGGCCATCCTTCCGGCTCGGACAAGGTCTCCACGGGGGTCGGTGTTTTCGCCAACGCGAACTTCAGTCTTTGGAACAGGTATTTCGTGGACGGATCCTACAGGGCCTCTGGCTCTTCCAAGTTCGGCTCACGCAACAGTTTCGCCCCGTTCTGGGCGTTCGGAGCCGGCTGGCACCTGCACAACGAGAAATTCATCAAAGACAATCTGCCTTGGGTCAACACGCTGACATTCAGATACTCATTAGGCTACACCGGCAGCGTCTCCTTTGACTACTACCAGGCCCGCACCGTCTATCAGTATGATTCCAAGTACCAGTATGTCTCCGGAATCGGCGCCCTGCCTAAGCAGATGGGCAACCCGGACCTCAAATGGCAGAGAACCTTCAACAACAACTTCGGGATCACGGCGGCTTTCCTGGACAGCAGGTTCAACCTGTCTTTCGACTTCTACTCGAACACGACCTACGACATGCTGATGCCGGTCTCTTTACCGCCTTCCGTGGGAACAAGCTCGATGAAGGTGAACTTCGGTCAGATGAACAACAAGGGGCTTGACCTGTCGCTTTCCGGCCAGATCATAAGGACCAAGGACCTGTTCTGGAGCATGACCCTGACCGGAGGACATGTCATGGACAAGATCCAGAAGATCTCGGATGACATCAAGGACGACATCACCAACCCTTACGACAGCTCCAAGCCGAACATCCTCCTGCAGGAGGGCGGGTCGCAGTACGACATATTCGCGATGCGCTCCGCCGGGATCGACCCCGCGACCGGGAAGGAGATATTCATAAAGAAGAATGGTGAGTACACCTACCACTACGACAGGGACGAGAGGGTCGCTGTCGGCAACACCAACCCGGTCCTTCAGGGCTCGTGGATGAACACCGTCAGGTACAAGGGCTTCTCTGTCAGCATCGCCACCACCTACACCTTCGGCTCCGACTACTACAACTCCACGCTCCAGAACAAGGTGGAGAACATCAACCCTGAGATCAACGTGGACCGCCGCGTGTTCACGGACAGGTGGAAGCAGCCCGGTGACCATACCCGTTTTCTGGGAATAGGCACATCGACAAGCATAACCCAATATTCCGAGAGGTTCGTGGAGAAACGCAATGAGCTTTACATCTCAAGCATCCAGCTTATGTACGACTTCGCGCCCAAGGCGATCACGAGGCTCGGCCTCCGCAAGCTTGCGGTAGGGATCGGACTCTCGGACATCGCCCACATCTCGACAGTCAAGTTCGAGAGGGGAACCAGCTACCCGTACTGCCGCGGAATCAACCTGATTTTCCGCCCAACATTCTAAAAAGGAGGAATGACAATGAAAAGAAAGATAATATTCACGACTATAATGGCCGCCGTCCTTGCGACAGGGTGCGGCAAATTCCTTGACGTTCACCCTAAAGGCGAGAAAATCAACATGTTCGAGACGGCTGAGGAATATGAGGACGCGCTCTACGGAGTTTACAGCGAGCTGACGGACGGCAACCTTTTCGGCCAGTATCTGATCATACTCCCCGAGGTCATGGGCCAGAACTTCACGACGACTGACTACAGGTACGCCGAGCTGGCAGAGGGTGAGATGGACTCCAACGGCTCGACCTCGACCAGGAAACTGATCTGGAAGACGGCCTACGAGACGATCAACCATATCAACAACATCGTCGAGCACGCCGAGGAAGACGCAGACACCTACAGGCATTCCCGCCTTTATCTCGGCGAGGCTTTGGCCTTGAGGGCTTTCGTGCACTACGAGATCCTCAATCTTTACGGCCCCCCTTACTGGGCCCCGGACAGCGGGAAGAAGACCACGATCCCTTACGTGACGAAATATTCATTCGACATCTCGCCGCTCCTCTCCTATGACGAGGTGTGCGGGAAAATGCTCGATGACCTTAAAAGGGCGGAGGAATACCTTGCCGAGGATGAGGCCCTTGTCCCGGCAGAGAGGGACAACACCGCGTTGTCCTTCACCGACGCGAGGATAGCCCACCTGAACCTCTACGCGGTCCAGGCTCTTATCGCGCGCGTCTATTGGAGCATGAACGACCTGGACAATGCCGCCGACTATGCTCTGAAGGTTATCGGGAGCGGCAAGTTCTCTTTCCGTCCCACGAGTGCCTTCGTGCAGCCGGACAACGGAACATTGGACCTGGACGAGACAATCTTCGGCCTCTACATCAATGATGAGAGCTCTATGATGAAGAAACTGAACATCAACGGCTCTGGTGCGTCCTCTTCCCTTGTTCTGGCTACGGACTATGCCTCCGTCTACGAGAAAGGCGGCGGGGCGTCCACTGACTACAGGCTCTCGGCCTGGTTCGATGTGTCATATTCATTGTGCCGCAAGCTGGTGAACAACTGCTTCATCTCCGAGAGCAACACCTACAACGGGAAGTCGATCCTGGGCTACGATGTGCTGAGGCTTCCCGAGATGTACTACATTGTGGCCGAGGCCAACATCGGCAAGGATCCGGCGAAGGCTGTGGATTATTTCGATGAGGTCCTGAAATCCAGGGGCCGCGAGACCCTGGAGGAGAGCGGTGAGACCTTGACGGACGATCTGCTCTTTGAGGAGCGCCGCAGGGAATTCTATTGCGAGGGCATCACGTGGATCGACATGAAGAAGAGGAAGATGGACATCACGACTGTGTCTGGCAAGACCCTTCACGGTGACCTTGCGTCCACTTACACTCTGACTCTTCCGGAGGATGAGCTCAATGCGCGAAAAAATGTTAACAAGTAAATGATCATGAGAAAGATAATATATCCGATAATTGCAGCCCTGCCTTTTCTGGCCTCCTGCGACGGAACGTGGATAATGTACGACACCGACCAGAAGGACCACATCTATTTTCAGGACAGGCAGCAGGTCCTGACCAAGTCTTTCGCCCTGCTTTCAGGGGATGAGATCGATGTCGAGGCTCCTGTCTGCATCATGGGCAATGTCTCGGACCAGGACCGGTCTTTCAGATTGGAAAGCGTTCCATCTGAGGAGGGAGACACGATCGTGTTCGGCGGGGTCACGTATCCGGTGATCTCGGCACGTGAGGGGATTGATTTTGAGGTAGGGGATTGCGTGCTTCCGGCAGGGGCCACCTCCGCCAACGTGTCTGTCAGGCTCAAGCGCCAGCCGGAGATGAAGAAAGGTGCCTATGTCAAGGTTCACCTGAGGCTCGTGCCTTTCGAAAATTTCGAGCCGCTGCCGGCCGACAGCTCAGACACCCAGGCAATCAAGTCGCCTGATTTTCAGGTCTACGTCAATGACGGTGATCCGGCGTGCCCGTCCTGGTGGAAACCTAACTCGAGGTCCGAGCCCGGGTGGGACTACGATCTCGGGAACTTCTATCCCGCGAAGTTCAGGATGCTCCTCGACCTTTACCACAAGACCGCGGAGACAAACCCTGTCTTCTATGAATATTGCGTCGCGCATTACGGTGAGAATCTGGACGCCGAACCGAGCGCGGACAACAACAAGATGCTGAGGTTCTGGCGTCAGACCTATGCGGCCGCCTGGGCCGACTATGTGTTCTGCCCTTTGTTCGAGTACTATGAAAAGTACTATGCGGAGCATCCTGACGACCCCAACTACGAGGTCATGGGCAGCGACAAGGTCAACATAAACAACCGCGTCGGCTGGGGCGATCCACGCAGCGGCAGATATGGTTTCCTCAATTAATCAGAAGAACAAGGAAATGAAAAGAATATTCCAATTACTGTCAGCGGCCGCACTGCTCTCCGTGGCTGTGTCGTCCTGCTGGAAAATCGACGAGGGGGACACCATCGACCTTGCGCCGATAGATCTCAAGGCGGTCTCCGACACGATCAACGCCGACCTCGGGGTGGAACTTAAATACGAAGGCCTTACTGTCGCGAGTGACCGCGAGGTCTCCTATGAATGGTCCTACGGCCTGCCGGCTGACGGCAAGACCGTGGAGGACCACATCTTCAAGCGCGGAACGATAGAGAAGGTCTCCACAACGCTTACAATCGACCATACGTTCACCAAATTGGGAACGTTCATCCTGAGGCTGAGGGCCGACAATGGTGAGAGCATAAAGTACAAGTACTTCACCCTTAACGTGAACTCTGGTTATGACGAGGGCGTCACCGTACTGAGCAACGGGGAGGACGGGAACGGACATCTGACGTTCATCAGGACGCTCACATCGGAAGAGTCCGCCGCCGGGAAACAGGAAGTCTTCCCTGATGTCTTCTCGTCCATAAACACGGGACAGACCCTGAGGAACGGAGCGCGGTTGTTCATGTCCGACGCCACGGTCGATAAGGTGGACTACTCCGGCCTTCTTATCGCGACGAACGACGAGAGCGGCACGATGTGGCACATGGAGGCCAAGACGTTCCAGCTGTTCAAGAAGTCAAGCATGCTTTCCGCTGGGTTCAGTTTCAAGGACTTCGGTGGTGAGCTGGCCTCGTCGTCGGGTTTCGCCGTGTTCATCCTTGGAGAGAACTCCCACATCTACAGGTACGACATGATGATGGGAAACTACATCGACATGGTGGACATCAAGCCGATGACCGGCATATTCGGAGGATTATCAAGAAAGAGCGCCGACAACGCCACGGTCCGCGCCTCGTACTACCGCAACTCCGACAGCCTTGCGGTCAGGAGGTCCGCATCGACCGGAACCGTCTACTACACGCTCCCTGGCTACGAGGTCGTGAACATGGCGACTCTGCGCACGGCCAAGACAAACTCCCTCTATGTCCTTTTCAGAAGCAAGACGAATCCTGATGAATATCTCATCAAGAACACCGACGGCATCGGAGGCACGAAGGCTTTGAAGACCTGGGGAAAGGACATGACGTTCACCGGCAGTGACCTTAAGATGGATGCCGGTTGCAGGTTCGTCGGCACCAAGCACTCATCGGATGTCTATTACGTCTACGGCAACGCCATCTACCGGTGGTCCCTGATCAGCGCCCCTGTCTCGAAGCCTGTGATCACCCTCCCGGCCGGGGAACAGATCCGCGACATCGCCACCAATTTCCTTGGCAAGGACAAGGGGGACAGCGGTGAGGACCTGCTCTATGTGGCGACTTGCAATCCTTCCAGGTCCGGTGAGAAAAAAGGAAGCCTTTACGTCTACAGATTCTCAGATGACACCCTGGTGAAATCCTATGAGGGAATATTCTGGGATCCTGTCTCGGTTCTTTACAAGTACCGGGTGAACTAAACTGACAAACAATAACAATTTAGATACAACTATGACAAAAGGGAGCATTATCCTCGCTTTGATCGCCGCCGCGCTGTTGGTTTCGTCCACAGACGCGGCAGCGTTTCCGTTTAAGAAAAAGAAGAAGAAGGCTCAGACAGAGGCTGCCGCGGCACCGAAACCTGCGCCGAAGAAGAAGCAGACCCCTTACGAGAAGCTGATGAAGGAGGTCGCCGATTCGGCGTGCGGAAAGACCTTCAGCCTCTACCGTACGTCCAAGGACAAGATCTACATGGGCTTTCCAAGGAACATGATGGGGCGCAGGATGCTTTTGGGAAGCACGATCACCGCGACAAGCAATCCGTCCTACCTGAACGTGGGCTACAAGTACGCCAAGCCGACATATTTTCAGATGGACCTCAAGGACAGTCTCGTGGTGCTGACGGTCCCGGGAACAAACGCGACAAGTTCCGATCCCGGGATGCGGGCCGCCCTTGAGCGCAACTATATTCCCAAGGTCTTGAGGAGGATCGCCGTGCAGGCGACGAGCAAGGACAGCTCTGAGGTGATCTTCGATGTCACTCCGCTCATCAATTCGGTGGCCCCCAAGGGCAAGAATTTTTCCCTGACCAAGTCCGCGGACGAGAAATCGACCTGGTTCAGCGACCTCAAGGCGTTCAGCGACAACGCTTCCGTGATGGTGCATTCCAATGTGGATTTCACTAAGACTTTCCTGATGCTTAAAGGCAAGGTGGGCTCCGGCTCGATGGCCTACACGGTCTCGTTCATGCTTCTCCCGGAAAAGCCTATGCCGGCCCGCCTGCAGGATTCAAGGATCGGTGTCTTCCCGGTGGGACCTGGCGAGGGAAGCGTCAAGTATGACCTTTCCTCCGCCGAGGACGGATTCAGGGGCTATCTGCTCGCTTCCCGCTGGCGGCTTGAGCTGTCTGACACAACCGCTTGGCGGAAAGGTCAGAAGGTCACGGTGAGAAATCCGATTGTCTGGTACGTGGACAACTCATTCCCGGAGGCTTGGAAGGCTCCTATCAAGAAAGGAGTCCTTGCGTGGAATCATGCCTTTGAGGCGATCGGTCTGAAGGATGTGATGCAGGTGCGTGACTTCCCGACAGTGGAGGAGGATCCTCGGTTCGACCCGGACAACCTGAAATATTCCTGCATCCGGTACGTCCCTGACGCCACGATGAACGCCATGGGGCCATCCTGGGTGGATCCCGTGACAGGAGAGATCCTGAACGCCTCGGTGCTGGTCTACAACGATGTCATCAAACTGATCAACAACTGGCGCTTCGTGCAGACCTCTCAGGTCGATGAGAGGGTACGCGCCGTGAAGATGCCTCAGGATGTCATCGATGAGTCTCTGGTCTATGTGGTCTCACACGAGATAGGTCACACTTTGGGACTTATGCATAACATGGGCGCGTCTTCGGCCTATCCGACAGATTCTCTTCGAAGCGCCTCATTCACCGCCAGATACGGCACCGCTCCTTCCATCATGGACTACGCAAGGTTCAATTATGTGGCCCAGCCTCAGGATAAGGATGTGAGGCTCGTGCCGCCGTCTCTCGGAGTTTATGATGAATATGCCATCAAATGGCTCTACACTCCTGTCCCTGGAGCCAAGGACATGTGGGAGGAGGCTGCCATGGCCGAGAAGATCATTGACGAGAAGGCTGGAGATCCGCTTTACCGTTACGGAGCTCAGCAGCTTACCACTTCTGCCAGCTATGGAGCCTACGATCCGAGCGCAAGGACTGAGGACTTGGGCAACGATCCGATTAAGTCCAGCGACTACGGAATCAAGAATCTCAAGTACATTCTTCCTAGGATGAACGAATGGGTCTGCGCAGATGATTGCGATTTCACCCACAGGAACGACCTGTACATCCAGCTGACAAACCAGTACTACCGCTACATCGGCAATGTGCTGGCGCAAGTCGGAGGAATATACCTGGACAACGTCAAGGATGGATCCGCTGTAAAGCCTTCCACACCTGTCTCCAGAAAGGTTCAGAAGGCTTCTTTGAAGTGGGTGGTCGGCCAGCTCCGCTCTTCCTCATGGATCAATGACGCGGATGTGACGTCAAACCTGCCGTTGGGTGTTCCTCAGTCCAACAAAATCTGCGTGGCCGTGGCGAAGACACTGGCTTCGACAGTCCCGACGAACGTGATGGTGGCCTCCTTCGTCCCTGGCTCCGGCAAGCCTTACACTGTCAAGGACTATTACGATGACCTTTACAGCGAGCTGTTCGCCTCCTCTATCGCGGGACGCAGGCTGACTTCGGAGGAGAAGACTCTCCAAAGGGAGGTCCTTGCCGCCTCGGCGAGGGAAGTCAGGTCGGTGCTTTCCAAGTCGCTGTCTGAGGATTCCATTGGTGTTGAATATGCTCAGGAGCCGATGTGGTGCGGATTCGAGGACGTCTGCCTCGGAGAGGGCAAGGCCCCTTACCAGAAGAATGTGGAAACCCGTGCGATCGATGAGAGTGACGGATGCCGCATTGTCTTCCTGAACAAGGTCAAGACTTTGGCCACATCCCGTAGGTCTTCCGCCCCGTCCGAGGACCGGGCTCACTACGAGTACCTTCTCGCGCGAGCCAACGCGGCTCTTCAGAACCAGAGATAACCTCTCTGGTTACTGAGTTAGTCTAAACGATGGTTCAAATCGCATCGCTCGGCGGTTTCTGCGACCAGAACACACAAGAATATTCATAAGATAGATGAAGATAAAATCAATTGTAGCGGCGATTGCCGCATTGTCCATTTCGGCCTGCTCCACCCTGAAGGATGGGGAGTACAACCTTTCTGTGGTCTCCACCGGTGACGGCCACGGCTACTGGTTCGCCAAGCCAATAGAGGACGGAGGCCGCGCCAGAGGCTCCCTGATGGCTCAAAGCGCATTTATTAACGGTGTCCGTGCCGAGAAAGGTGCTGACAATGTCATCCTTGTCGATGCCGGAGACAACTTCTTCGGTAACGGTGCCCCGTTCTACTACAACTACGTTGACACGACATCCGCCCACCTCTATCCGAGGCTGGCCTCCTACATGGGCTATGACGCGGTCGTCGCCGGCCATTCCGATTTCGAGGCCGGCCACAGGGTCTATGACCGTGTCGCCAAAGAAATGAAGAAAGAAGGCATCCCTCTTCTTGCCGGCAACGCCTTGTCCGACAGGAACGGGAAGCCATATTTTCCGGCATATTCAATAATTAAAAAGGGGGGAGTCAAGGTGGCTGTCCTGGGTTACACCAACGCTGACAACGCTTCCCTGATGGACGGCAGCTGTGTCTCCGGCATTCGTTTCGAGTCGCTTCTGCCTCTGGTCCGGGAGGATGTGGACAAGGTTCGCTCCAAGGAGAAACCTCAGGTAGTGGTTGTCGTTGCCCACACTTCGATGGGCAAGGGTGACGGGCGGAACCTTGAGAAGCAGGGGCTTGACCTGTTCAAGAGCCTGAGGGGAGTGGACGTTGTCATAGCAGGCCACGATCATTCCAACAAGGTGATGAGCGCTGACAGCATCGTGGTTCTTGATTGCGGCAGGGCCGGGCAGTACGCAGGTGTGACAGACATTAAACTTGTCGTTAAAGGCGGAAAGGTAGCAAGCCGCACTTTGGATGCCAAGATGGCTTCAATCAAGAGCGAGGAATATGACAGTGCGATGGAAAAGGCTTTTGAATCTGACTACGACAAGGTTCACAGTTTCATGACAAGCACGGTCGGAGAGATCAAGAAAGATCTGGTTTCCAGGGAGTTCTACTACAGGCAGTGCGACTACATGAACTTCCTCCATGCCCTTGCCTTCAGTGCTTATCCCGTGGACATCTCCTTGTCGGCCACACTTCTGATCGACGGCAAGGTCCCTGCCGGGGAGGTTCGCTATCAGGACATCCGCAAGGTCTATCCTTACGAGAACAAACTGGTTGTCCTGAGACTGACCGGAGCCGAGATCCAGAAATACCTCGAGGCCAGCTATGGCGCGTGGATCAACACTGTGACAGAGCCTTCCGAGGATGCTCACGTTTTGAAGGTCAAACGGTCCAAGGACTATTCCACCGGCGGGATGGCCTGGAAGCTTGTCAAGAGTCCGGCCAACTTCGACTCCGCCGCCGGCATCAACTACACGGTCGATGTGACAAAGCCTTACGGCTCCAGAGTCACGATCACCGGAATGGCGGACGGAAGAGCATTCGAGATGGACAAGGAATATCTTGCCGCGATAACCAGTTACAGGTCAGTCGGCTCTGGCGGGCTTTTGAAAGCCGCTGGACTTACTGACGCAAAGTCTGTTGAGGACAGAATCGTTTACCGAGGCCCAGAGTTCAGGACAATTCTCTATGAGTATTTCAAAAAGTACGGCAGTGTGGATCCTGCGGTCATCGGTGATCCTGAAGTCATCGGTTCATGGAAGTTCGTTCCTGATTTCGCCCCTGCCGCCATCAAGGCCGACGTTGAACTGCTTTACGGAAAATAATGAATATCTTTGCGTGGATGAAAAAGATAGTTCTGAATAACGTTGTCCTTGCGGTGGCCGCTCTGCTCGCCGCGGGGACATATTCATTCGCTCGGATTCCAGCGACTACGGAGCAAAGAACCACTATTGAGAAGGAATATGGTGTGAAGAATGCCGTGCGCAAGTACGACACCCATGCCGAGATGATGGCTGACCCGGACAGGACCGGTGGGGAATATTTCATGTACAGTTTTGACAACGTGAAGTTGACTCCGGCCCCAAAAGGCTACAAACCTGCGTACATCAGCCACATCGGTCGTCACGGTGCGAGGTATGCCATTAGTGATAAGATCTATGAGAATCTCCGGAAGATTCTGGCCGATGCCCATGATTCCGGCAAACTGACCGAGGCGGGGGAGTCTCTCCGCAGTCGTTACGAGTCGTTCTATCCGTCCGTTGCGTTCCGAGGGGGAGAACTGACACATAAGGGGCAGGAACAGCTCCGTGGGATAGCTGATGTGATGTACCGTGATTTCCCGGAGGTGTTCAAGGGAAAGACCACCGCTGAGGTTCTGTGCACGGTGACTCCGCGAGTGATTGTCAGCATGAATTCTTTCATGGATGAACTCAAGGGCTTGGACAATGATTTGAATTACAGTCTGGAATGCAGCACATCGATCATGCCGCTGATTCATCCCAACGGAGGCGCGAACCCTTACCGTGTAAAGGCGCGGATTCCTGCCAGTGCCCGTGCCAAGGCTGACAGCCTTCTTTCCGCGAGGGTGGACGTTAGAGGATTCTGTTCAAAATATTTCAATGACACCGACTTTTTGGAGAAGTCCTACGGCTTGTGGAAGTTCGAACTGGATCTGCGTACAGTGATTCTGGATCTTCAATGTCTTGACAATGAGCCTTCTGATAGGTTTGAAGACATATTCACCTTTGAGGAACTCTTCGCCATCTGGGAGGTTTGGAATTTCAACGGCTACCTGAGCATGGGGCGCTCACCATTGACGGACAACAAAGGCGTCCTCAACACTTCCGCCATACTTAAGAACATCATCGAGTGCGCTGACCGTGACCTGGCTTCAGGCCAGGTTCAGTTGAGCCTCCGCTTTTCCCACGACACAGCCATTCTTCCTCTGGTCTCGTACATGAAACTGGATAATTTCGGAGCTGTGGTGAGCGATCCGGAAGAGGTGAAGAATTGGTGGAGGTCTGATTTCATCCCCATGGCCTCCAACCTCCAGCTGATCTTCTACCGCAGCAAACGCACCCCTGAGATTCTGGTCAAAGTCCTCTACAACGGCCACGAAGCCTCCCTCCCGATCCCTCAGGCCGTTCCTTCCTTCTACTCCTGGACCGCATTCAAGGACTATTACAAAGAATAGGAAAAGCCTTTATTGGATGAAGGGCTCAAAAAGATGACTTGCTCAGCCGCTTGAGCTCGCAGTCGGCCTTGATCTTGTCGATTATGGCGCAGACGATCTTGTAGGTCTTGCTGTCCTTGGTGTAGTTGGCGGGGACGGTGAAGTTGACGCGGCCTTGGTGCAGGAGGGTCTTGGCGAAGGCTTTCTTCTTCGGGTTGCTCTCATCATAGACAGCGATCGCGTGCCCGCCGAACATCGTGACGATCTTCATGCAGGGAATGTCTGTCTCACCGTCTCCGAAATAGATCATCTGCGGGTACGGGATCCGCTTCTTGTCCTCGGAGACGCTCTCGTTGACCATCTTGTTGTCATGGGCGCTGAGGATTCCCTTGTTGATCTTGAAGATGAACTGGGTCTTTGCCGTGTAGTCAACCGCGATTCCCGGCCACTCGGCCTCTCCGTCCTTGTTGTACATGAAGGAGCAGGCGAAGATGTGCTTGAACTCCTTGGCGATCGGACTGCCCTCGATGATCTCCTTAAGGCCGGACGAGTTGATGTAGTGCTCGATCTGCACGCCGTGCGATTCGCCATATTCATTGATCAGGGTGAACCATTCCCTTACACCTTCGAAAAGCTGGATGTGCCGGCCGAACTTGCGGAAGTCGCTGCGGCGGAGGGTTATCCCGTTTCTTTTAGCCTCGTCGAACATCATCTTCATGTAGGACAGGACGTTGCTCGCGTCCTGCCCGGCAGCCAGCCCGTCACTCATCTTCCAGAACTCCTCCGGGGTCTTCCCGATGGCCTGGATGAACCCGAATTCCTGCATGTTTCCTGGAGAGAGGGTTCCATCGAAGTCGTAGATCAGCGCCACGATAGGTTTTTTCTTCATAATTTCGCCACAAATAACCGATTTCCACAAATATAATATTTATTCTTTTGAAGAATCCGTGAGTTTCAGTTATTTTTGCCAAGTTAATTGAGAATTCTTGAATATGGACCACTATCTTACCCGATTACAGAACGCGACACGGAAATACTGGAACAAATCCGCCCTCAACACTTTGGGCGGGGAGTCGTTGACCTATTCCCAGATGGCCACCTTGATCGAGAAGTTTCACATCTTCTTCGAGAAAGCCGGACTGAAGAAAGGGCAGCACATCGCCCTTTGGGCACGCAACAGCGCCCGCTGGGGAATGGCCTATCTTGCAGTGAACACCTACGAGGCAGTCATCGTGCCGATTCTCGCCGACTTCACCCCCGAAAGTGTGGAGAAGCTCGTGAACCATTCCGACAGCATGGCCCTTCTGACCAATGCCGACAAATGGTCGAAGCTGGACATCACCAAGATGCCTGAGGTGAAGGTCGTGATGGATGTGGACAACCTTAAGATCCTCTATTGCCGCAAACCGGAGATCGAGGAGATTTGGAACAACGTTGACAACCTCCTCGCCCAGAAATACCCTGGCGGTTTCGGTCCCGAGGACGTGGTCTATCCGACCGACAACCGGGATGACCTCGCCGTGATCAACTACACTTCCGGCTCCACCGGAAATCCTAAGGGTGTGATGCTGACGTACAGAAATTTCAGCGCCACGATTGAGTTCAGTCAGGTTCACCGTCCGGCTTCGGACAAGAAACGCATGATCTCGATGCTCCCGATGGCGCACATGTATGGCCTTGTCACCGAGTTCATCTACCCGCTCTGCAACGGAACATCAATCTACTGGCTTGGCAAGACCCCGACCCCTAGCACTCTGATGAAGGCTTTCCAGGAGGTCAAACCTTATCAGCTCATAACTGTCCCGCTTGTGATGGAAAAGATCTTCAAGTCCAAGGTGAAGCCTGTGCTGGACAAGCCGCTGATCAAGTTTCTTACAAAAATTCCAGGTGTCAACAAGATTATATTCAACAAGATACGCGAAGGGCTGATGAATGCGTTCGGTGGGGAGATCGAGGAGTTTGTCATGGGCGGCGCGCCTGTGAATCCGGAGATCGAGAAATGGTTCCAGAAGATACGCCTTCCTTACACAGTCGGCTACGGCATGACCGAGGCGGCTCCTCTGCTGGCCTATGCGGGAAGCAAGGAATATGTCGCCGGATCCTGCGGAAAACCTGTCGACTGCGCCACGGTGAGGATTGATTCCGATGATCCTCAGCACATTGTCGGTGAGATCCAGGCGAAGGGTGACAACATCTGTATTGGATATTATAAGAATCCGGAGGCTTCCGCCAACGCCTTCACCGAGGACGGGTTCCTCCACACAGGAGACCTCGGCCTGTTCGACGCCAAAGGCAATCTCTACATCAAGGGCCGCAGCAAGTCGATGATCCTCTCGGCCAACGGCCAGAACATCTACCCTGAGGAGGTCGAGGCTGTGGTGAACAACCAGCCTTACGTCCAGGAGTCCGTTGTGGTTGACCGCGCCTCGAAGCTTGTCGCTTTGGTCTATCTCGACCAGGAGGCTCTCAAGAAGGACAATCTTGACCAGGAGGCCATCGCTGATCTTCCGGAAAAGATCCGCGTCAACTCCAACAAGCGCCTCCCGAACTACAGCCAGATCACCAAGGTCGAGATCGTGGACCAGCCGTTCGAGAAGACCCCAAAGATGAGCATCAAGCGCTTCCTCTACAAGTAATTTTACATAAATGAATATAATGGCTGCGTGAAGAGGTGCCATTCTCCGCTGAACTAATCCGCTCTCTTATAATGCTTACTACCATACAGCCCTATATTTGATCAAGATTTACTCGGTAATTTTGCAAAAATTACCGATACTCTTGCGTTTTGCCAATACTTGATTTGATATTTTCAGGACTCTCATATATCTGGTGCGTAGGATGAGGCTTTTCACGCACCAAACATACAAATCATATAGGTCGGTGCGTCAAATGCTTGATTTCACGCACCGCACCACACTAATACTCATTAATCTATGGGCAAACAGCTATTGATATATTGAATCTCGTCCGGTGTGAAATTATAAATCTTGACGATTACACGATCAATGGATTCGCTCCTTTCCTTTTGGTTTTCTTTGGTTGTCCCGCTTACAATATTAAGAATGTCCTCTTTCCCCACGAGAGGAGGTACCCTAAGTTCTTCCACGAATTGCCTCAACCATCTCCATCCATTATTATCGAATCTTGTTGTGATTTTGTTAAGGGAATATAGCATTGAACGAGAATTCAGGAAAGCCAACAAATACATCAGCACGTCATAGTCATTGTTCGGGACAGTGAGTATGTAGCCGGTATTGCCAACCATATTCCCTTTGAGGTCAAGCACGAAAGCGTTCCCGGTTCGAGCCAGTTCCGCCCACACGATTTTCGGCTGAGAGAAGTCGTCCCTTTTGTGTCATGGGTTTAGTCCGGCATCGATTAAATGCATAGATGCTTTCGAAGGGTGCCAATCTGCCTGTCGGGCGACAAAAAGAGCTATAAATGCTGCCGTGGGGTGTCAATCGGCACCGTCGGGCGACAAAAAGGGGCATAAATGCTGCCGTAGGGTGCTAATCGACACCGTCGGGCATCAAAAAGGGGCATAAATGCTGCCGTAGGGTGCCAATCGACACCGTCGGGCATCAAAAAGGGGCATAAATGCTGCCGTAGGGTGCCAATCGGCACCGTCGGGCGACAAAAAGGGGCATAAATGCTGCCGTAGGGTGCTAATCGACACCGTCGGGCATCAAAAAGGGGCATAAATGCTGCCGTAGGGTGCCAATCGACACCGTCGGGCGACAAAAAGGGGCATAAATGCTGCCGTGGGGTGTCAA
>ERZ808252.1397-NODE-1397-length-17735-cov-10.260803_pt1 | contig 17735 bp, 7 predicted proteins | sample MGYA00521242_ERZ808252 | MGnify/ENA primary metagenome ERZ808252 (study PRJEB31516, sample SAMN03275581) | gut metagenome | biome: mammalia-associated habitat; material: feces | host: Papio cynocephalus | place: Kenya | collected 2012-08-07 ...
GCCTGAAGATTCCTTTCTCAGGGTCGAATTCATATTCCTGTTCAAGGAAGGCTATGCGTATGTCCTTGAGAAACAGAATCTTGCCACCCGAATCGCTCTTGTCCTTACCGGCGAGAATCCGCATCAGAGACGTCTTTCCGGTCCCATTAGGCGCAATCAGCGCAATCTTGTCGCCCTCATTGATGTTAAATCCAATATGCTCGAAAAGAACCTTCGGGCCGTATGATTTCGATATGTTCTCAATCTGAAGATAACTTGCCATATATTCCTTGCTTTCATATATTTACGAGAATATGTATCCGCATTTTACGGAATTATATTCCTCGTGTTTGTCATATTTCCTTGAACGGGAGTCCGAAGTCCGCGTCATTCGCCTTCTTGTACTCGGCGCAGAACGCCGCATACACGACCAGCGCCTCCTCAGTGCGTTTCTGCCGCCGCATTGCCTTGATTACCATCCGCATGGCATTCTCATCGGTGGGGTCGATTACCGTTATCATCTCGCCGATTTCGCACACAGCCTCATAGTCTTTTGCCCTGAACCGCGCGTCAATCTCCTCCTGAAGCAGCGGAAGCACGATGTTCTCCGCCTTTTCCTTGAAGTCGTCGAAGATTTCATCACCTATGGACTTGAGGAACTTTCCACCGGAGATGATGCCCAAAATGCGGCTTTTGTCAAGATTCTTTTCCCTGAGGGAGGAGTTCAGTTCGAACCAGTCACAGCTGCAAGGAGGAGTGAGTTCAAGGTAGTAGCGCCCGTCGCGGTATGCCACCGATGCGCCTTCGAGGCGTGACAGTGAGCGGCGCAGGTTGTTGAGAGCCACTCCCCGCGAATTTTTGACCTTTTCCTCTTCCTTGTCCGGCCAGAGTATGCTGCTGAGGCGGCGAGTGGAGATGCCGTTGTCCCCACGCTTTATCAGCAGGCAGAGAATGAGTATCTGCTGCGCGGTGAACCTCATGGTGATGTCCTTGCCCTCGTGGTCCATGACCGTGAAGTCTCCGAAGAGGCTGATGCTGTCCGGCTTCTGGGCGTGGCGGAACATTTTTCTGCTGCCTGCCCCGCCGTAGCTCCGTCCGAACTCCTCCGCCCGCCTTTTCCGTGCGCGTAAAAATGTGGCGAACCCGCACAGAGCTGCAACTGCACCCATTGCGCACAGGGCAACTGCCCACCATGGCAGCCCTCCGCCGCTTTCCCCGTCGAGCGGAGCCTCCTCCGCAGTGAGCGGCGGGTAGGCGAGCGAGTAAATCTTGAGGGTGGATTTTATGTCGTCCTCAAATTCCTGAACGGTGGCGAAGAAGCAGCCGAGCTCACGGTCGAGCCACAGGTTGGCGTTCGTGCGCATCTTGTCCGAAATGATTGGGATGCTGTCGCCGAGAATCTCGTGGCTTCCATCGGCTATGGAGAACCGGTAGAGGTAAAGTTCCGATTTTCCGACATATTCCGGATAGCAGAGGGTGTAGAACCGGTCTCCGTCCGTGCAGAGGTTGCGCACCGGCACCTTGTCCGCCTCGTCCCAGTCGAGCCTCCAGAGCAGAGTGCAGTTCCCCGTGTGCGGCTCCACGCGGTGAAGGTCATAGAAATAGCGCCTTCCGACGACCTGCTCCCCGCATTCATTGCCCATTCCGCCATATACATATATATACTTGCCATCGCAGCCGGTGGAAGTGAAGTAGCGGGGATATATGACATCGCCACCGTGTTCCTCCCAGATCTCGTTCCATGTTCCGGACTTTTCGTCGAGCTCGTAGAAACTGCCGTTGTAGAGCATATTCCCGAATCCTCCGAGTATCGTGTAGCGCCCGGAAGCAGGGTTGAAGAAGCAGCCGTGGTGATGCAGAGGCATACTGAGCCGCTGTGTGCCGAGTGCTTTCCACTCGCCGGAGTCGAGGTCGAACTCCGCCGCCGACGGGCTGTCCTGCGGCACCTCGTCGTTGTAAACCTCGTAGCAGATGACGCGCTTTCCATCGGAAGTGACGAAATTGTTGCCGAGCTTCATCTCGACCGGACAGGGACTTCGGAACCGGAAACTATAGCTGCGGTCTCCCATAAGATCCATCACCGTCATCTCGTCTTTGGTGAAGTAGAGAAACTCCTTCCGGACGCTATTGTAGGAGGCTCCGGCTATGCCGCTGTAGCTGAACGAGCCGATTTCCTTCCAGCGCAGGGCGTCATTTATGAGCCATTCTGGATTCTGTACGCTGCCCCTGAGCCTGTGTCGTGAATCCGGCACGCTGTTCCCCGTGCGCTGGTTGAGCGGGAAGAAGAACGCCCTGCCGGAGCCGCTCACGCGCAGTTCCCTTATCGCGAAGGCCGGAACGTCAATGATGTGGTCGCTGCGGCCGAACTCAAGGCTTGCCAGAAGCCTGTCCGGAAGCCCCTCGGAATGCGCCGAGAATGACTGTCCGGCGATTTCGAGCCGCACCGAGTCCCTAACCAAGTCGAAATCGAGGGCGACCTTGTGCCAGTGCAGCGGCTTCATGCGGTCATGGGGGATGGATGCTTTGACAAGGCTGTGCCGTCCCTCCTCGTTCAGACGCACGACTATGCTGTCGCCCCTGCTGTCATAGGAGAGATTCCATATTCTCTCCGCATCGCTCATGTCCTTGAGGCGGAAGAAATAGCCAAACTCTGCGGCGGGTTTCGTGTAGAGGCCGAATTCCATGAGGAACTCCCCATTGAAGACCTCCGGATGGTCTCCGAAGACATTATAGGAGGTGCGCTGGTCTATCCGTGCCTCCATTCCGTGAAATCCGAGACCTTGGGCAGAGCACTCGGCGGCCCCGCAGACAAGCAGCGCGACTGTTGCGGCAGCGGACAGGAGGTGAGGAACGATTTTAATCTTCATTTAATCTAAATCTTTGCATAAAGGTAGGAATTAAATGTGTTCTACAATAATTTTTCAGTAAGATTATCGTAAATTTTTTCTGATTTAATCTTTCATTAACCTATTATTTAACCTTGCTCTCCTTACTTTGCACCCACTAATCATTAAATCTATTAGAAATGAAAATCACTAAAATTTTATCCATTGCAGCCATGACCCTCGCACTCTTGGGGGGGGCAATAATGGCTGACTCCTGCAAGAAGGACAACAACCAGCCGGCGGAAGTCGAGAAGGGCAGTGTTGCCGGCATTGTCACCGACAACCTCAACACACCTATAATAGATGTGGAGGTTTCCATAAAGGGTACCGAACTCAAGGCAGTCACTGCCGTTGACGGTTCCTACACCATCGCAAACGTTCCGATGACAAAGCAGACGGTACTTTTTGTCAAGGAGGGCTATGCCGAGGGTTCCTCTTCCATCACGGCCTCCTCTTTCAAGGATGGCAAGGCCACAGTCGATATGGTGATGGACATCGCGAGCGCGAAGATTACAGGAAAGTGCATCGACGCGAAGAATAACAACGCCGGAATGCCGGGAGTGACCGTGAAGCTCAACGGCGCGAAAGAGACTCAGACCGATGCTGACGGCATCTATGTGTTTGACGGTCTAACGATTGATGACTACAACCTCGTGTTCACCGCTCCGGGATGCGTCGATGTCGTGCGCAGCGTGAGCAAGGACCAGTTCGTGGGAGATTTCGTTGTGACTCTTGACGATGTGCGTATGGGCGCGAAGGAGATTCTTCCAGGCGCTACCGCAGAGGATCTTAGCAAGGTTGATGTATGGCACTACAACGAGTACCGCGGCGGAAAGAACGGCGATGACGGCACTCATTTCGATTGGTCAACCGACTATATGGGCACCTTCACAAGCTGGTATGGCTGGCATGAGGAGCAGAATGAGGGGACCACGATTCAGATTCGCAACCGCGAGGAAGACGGTGACTGGAAGAATCCTGCCGACCACGAGAACTTCGACTCCTATCTTGCCGGTAGAAAGTTGATTACAGTCGACAACTGCATTTTGGCCATCAAACACCGCACCCATGACGCAACCGAAGATTCTCCTTGCCATTGGGGCGTGATGGTGATTGACATCAATTCCGCCGACCCTGTTGCAGAGCTCATCGGAGAAAAGCAGGAGTCTTATTATCCTGGAAATTACAGCAACCCTGACGCTGTCTTCGACTTGTCGAAATACATTGGAAAGGAGGTAGTGATAGCAATCGGAACCTATCGTTGGGAGACCGGCAATTACTATAAACAACTTGTTCTTCGTCGTCTTGCATTCGCTAAAGAGGCTCCATCGGAGTGGGGATATCTTCCTGGAGAGGCTGTTCCTGGTCTTGACGGCTACGAAATGACTATGGAGATGCTTCGTTCAACCATGCCGGTGACCGAGTTCACTGAGTTTACCGGACTTCCACAGGACGGCTGGAAGTTAGAAATTGACGGGCCGGAGAAATACCGTGACGCTTACGCAGTTTATAGAACTGTCGGACATTTCGCCGGCTGGTGGTCATGTATGCCGATTCATAAAGACAATGAGCCGCAGGCCGTTGAGGGCTTTGTCATGAAGACCCGCGGTGGCGGAACAAGAGTCAGCACCACTGAGCCGGAGGCATATTTCTATGCAAAGTTCGCGATTGCTTCAGGTCGTAACAATCTCAATCTTAAGGCTCGTACGTTCAGCTCTACGAATGCGACATTCTTCAAGCTTACCGCAATCACCGAGGACGGTGCAGTTAAGCATATCACTCCGAAGGCTTCTGTGGGCGAGGCTGCCTCTGACGGCTGCTGGAAGTTCTGCCACGAGAACGGCAGCGCTGATGATCCTGACGCTTACGCTACCTTCAACTACGACCTATCCGAGTTCAACGGAAAGAACGTGGTTCTTGCTCTCGCTGTCTTCAAGGGAGAGGACAACGGTGACGAGAACAAGTTGAGCATCTACAGCATTTCATTGAAATAACGAACATTTTGATGGTATGGACAGTACCTGCAAAAGGGCGCTGTCCATGCCTTTCTTCTATTATATGATAGGTAGGGAAACAACACCATCGTACAGACATAATCTTCATAGAATTTAGAATATGACAATCAATCGTTCCCCATTCATTTCTCTGTTAGGACTTTTTATCGCTGGATGCGTTTCGTGCAGCAGCCCTGAGAATCCCGTGAAGCCGGCTCCCGGCGGCGGGGAAACGGACAACCATGCAGAGAAAATCGAACTCGCGAGGCGTGACCTCACCCGCTCGATGAGTCTCGTCTCCGCTGCAAGGACAAACTATTTCTCCTCCGACGGAACGGCGATGTCGCGTTACTACAACCCCTACACCGGACTCAAGTCCTCGGAGAAGGGCAGCGTGTGGATGTTCACAAGCGCGATTGAGGCGGTGAACTCCGTACTGCACGGCCTCACTGCGCTCAGGGATGCGGGGGACGACAGCTTCTACAACAGTTATTTTGCAGCCTACAGTTCAATGCTCTCCGAACTTGTAGAAAACCTCAAGTGGTACGAGGGCACATACACCCTGACTTCCTATACGCAGACGAAGGAATGGACGGTCTATGGCGTGGACCGTGCCTCAAGTCCCGGACAGGCTGCCGTGGAGGGGCGGATGAATGTCTATGACGACCAAGAGTGGCTCATCAGGGAACTGATTGAGGCCTACAAACTTACTGGCGTGGAACGCTATCTCGAAAAGGCCGAGTACCTTGCCGGGTATGTGATTGACGGCTGGGACACGACTCTTGACTCCAACGGCGTCGAGCACGGCGGCATAGTCTGGGGTCCCGGCTACTACACCAAGCACTCGTGCAGCAACGGCCCATTCGTCAGCCCGCTTGTCTGGCTGTCGGAGATCTACAGCGGCAAGTCAGACGAGGTTACCTACAGGTACATAGACGCAAACAAGGCGCGTCTTACAAAGCAGATGAACAAGGGCGAGTACTACCTCATGTACGCGAAGAAGGTCTATGACTTCCAGCGCTCTCGCCTCTACAGAAAGAGCACCGGCGTCTATGCAGATATGCTCGGTGCGAAGGGCTGGGGCGGCGACAACATTGCCTACGAAACCATCGATGGCGTCAGATACCGCGGCCACAACGAGGAGGAGTCGGCGACCGGCGAGGCATATTCCTATAATTCCGGAACCATGCTCTCTGGAGCGGCAGACCTCTACCGCGTCACCGGCGAACAGGCATATCTCGATGACATGAAGTCCCTCTCCTCCTCCTCGTTTCTCTATTTCGCGAAGAAGTCCGCCGACCATCCTGGGTATTACGAGTATGCCATTGACGGCTTCAACAACTGGTTCAACGGGGTGCTCATGCGCGGATGGGTTGATGTGTCGCCGCACTACGACAATGTCGCCCTCAACATAGGAACATTTCAGAGCAATCTCGATTATGCCTGGGATAACTACTTGAACAAAAGTATGTTGCCGACGAGCCTGCTCTACGGATGGAACTCAGACAAGAGCAAGAATAGGGTCGAGGCGATGTTCACTTTCGCGTTCGCGGCGGAATATGCAGTTCTCGCCAAATGGCATTTGTCACAAATTGAATAATATTGTATATATGAAAAGGATACTGATAATCGCGGTTTTTCTTCTTGCTGCTGCGGTCGGGCTGGATGCCCAGACAATAACTGTGAGCGGAACGGTTGTCGATGAGTCGGCTCAGCCGGTGTTCGGGGCAAACGTCATGGTGAAGGGCTCAAAGACCGGAGTCGCGACGGACATGGACGGAAAATATGAGATTCAGGCGGCCTCCGACGCCGTGCTGGAGTTCTCCTTCCTCGGATTCGCGACTAAAGACGAGAAAGTTGGCGGACGGCAGATCATCAATGTCGTGATGGCGGCCGACAACACCTGGCTTGAGTCGGTGGTCGTGGTCGGCTACGGCACTCAGAAGCGCGGTTCGCTCACCGGGGCCGTGTCCGGCGTGGACGGCGAGAACATGATCAAGACAAAGAGCGAGAACCCTCAGAATATGCTCACAGGACGTGTGCCGGGCGTTCGCGTGTGGCAGAAGTCGGCCGAGCCGGGGACATACAACAACAGCATGGACATCCGAGGACTCGGAGAGCCGCTCATCGTCATAGATGGCGTGCCACGTTCGACCGAGGATTTCCAGCGGATGAATCCCAATGACATCGAGAACGTCTCCGTGCTCAAGGACGCTTCCGCTGCAATCTATGGCGTGCGAGGTGGCAACGGGGTTGTGCTCGTGACCACCAAGAAGGGTTCGGAAGGCAAAGCCGCCGTGCAGTACAACGGCTCGTTCACCTTCCAGATGCCCGCGACCATGCCGAGGCTCGCGGACGCGCAGGGGGCTATGACCCTCTACAACGAGATGGCACTGAACAAGTCCGACGGAAGCGGCTCAATAACCTTCACGAAGGATTTCATGAATCAGTATGCGGATGGCACACGCAAGGCAGCCGATTGGAACTCGCTCGTGTTTTCAGATATGTCCCCTCAGACCCAGCACGACGTGAGCATTTCCGGAGGAAACGGAAAGTGGCAGTACTATGTGAGCATGGGCTACCTCTATCAGGAGGGATTCTTCCGTTCCCGCGACCTCAACTACTCAAAGTACAACATCCGCTCGAACATCGATGCGGAGCTTGCCAAGGGACTGAAGTTCAACCTCAACATCAGCGGAATCGCTGACAACCGCAGCACTCCGGACTCGGACGCGGTTTCCCTCATCCGCAACCTCTGGAAGCAGGGCGTGCTCTTCCCAGCATACGTCGATGACGCGCAGACCATGCTCAACTACGAGGGGCTTGACCTCATGCAGAACACCGTGGCGATGATGACCCGTTCGGTTTCCGGCTATAAGGACTACCGCGAGAAGCAGTTCCAGTCATCGGCATCGCTCGAATATGACTTTGGAACCCTTACCGATATCCTCAAGGGACTGTCTCTCAAGGGAATGGCAAGCTATGACTTCCGCTACGACGACAACGAGTTCTTCCGCAAGTCCTACAACCTCTACGCGAAGGACGAGCTTACGGGAGAGTATGTCGCCAAGGAGTTCTCGGACCACTCCGACCGCCTCACCCGTGAGAACTACACCAAGTGGCAGGCTCTCGGGCAGATTCTTCTCAACTACAACCGCACTTTCGCGGACAAGCACGACATCGGCGCTACCTTCGGCTACGAGGCCCAGAAGCGACGGGGTGACAACTACTACCTCATAGGCGACCTTGCCTTCAGTTCCCCGTACCTCACCGCGCTCAAGGACAAGACCCAATCAACCTTCGTTGACATCAATAGCAACATCGGCTCCTTCTATAACCTTGCCTATCAGGCTCTCATCGGCCGCGTGAACTACGCCTTCGACAACCGCTACCTCTTCGAAGCCCAGTTCCGTTACGATGGCTCGTCAAAGTTCGCTCCGGGACACCAGTGGGGATTCTTCCCATCCGCGTCTGTGGGATGGCGCATATCAGAGGAGCCTTTCTTCAAGGAATGCGGTGCTTTGTCGTTCATCAACCAGTTCAAGATAAGGGCAAGCTACGGCTCGCTCGGAGACGACAGCGGCCTAAACTACGAATGGATTTCCGGCTATGTCTATCCGGCTACCGGGACTGACGGCGAGAAGGGCTACTACAGCGGCTACGCGCCTGCCTACCTGCTTGACGGGGAAATGGTCTATGGTGTGACCACGTCTCCGCTCCCGAACACGAACATAACCTGGCTCAAGTCAAAGACATTCAACATCGGCGTTGATTTCGAGGCGTGGAATGGTATGCTCGGAATCACTTTCGACTACTTCCAGCGCAGCCGTGACGGCGTGTTCGGACAGAACACATCCTCGCTTCCTACCGTGGTCGGAGCCTCTGCTCCGGTCGAGAACCTCAACAGCGACAGAAACCTCGGGCTTGAGCTTGAACTCTCGCACCGCCACAAGGTCGGTGACTTCAGCTACGGTCTCACCGGAATCGTCACCATCACCCGCCGCCAGAACCTCAAGGCCTACGGGCAGGGTCCTTACGGCAACTCCTACGACCGCTGGCGTAACGACAACCTAACCAACCGCTATCAGGGCATCCAGTTCGGCTACGAGTCGGCGGGACGCTACGAGTCTTGGGAGGACATTTGGAGCTACGACATCTACAAGGAGAACGACATCCTTCCGGGCGACTACAAGTACCTCGACTGGAACGGTGATGGTGAAATCAACAGTCTGGACGAGCACCCTTACGCCTACGACCAGACTCCGTGGATGAACTACTCCCTCTCGTTCAACTGCGCGTGGAAAGGGCTGGATTTCAGCATGCTGCTCCAGGGCTCGGCGCTCGGCTCCTATATGTACGATGAGCCTCTCTATTCCATCTGGGGTTCCAACGGAGGCGGCGCGCTTGAGCAGTTCCTCGACCGCTGGCATCCTGTGGGCGACTACACCGACCCTTTCGACCAGACCCTCCAGTGGACTTCGGGACACTATGCGTTCACGGGACACTCCCCAGAGAAGAACTCCTCGTTCAATCGCGTTAGCACATCGTATCTCCGTCTCAAGAGCATCGAGCTCGGATACACGATTCCTAAGATCCGCAAGTCGTCCTTCGGTCTGAGGGTGTTTGTGAACGCATATAACCTTCTGACGCTCACGGGGATAAAGTATGTCGATCCTGAACACCCGGACACCGACTACGGAAGGATGTACCCTCTGAACAAAACCGTTTCACTCGGCATGAACCTGTCATTCTAAGATATTATGAAAAAGATATTTACAGCGATATTGTCCGTTCTTGCGGTGTGTTCGTGCAACATGGACATAACCCCGAAGAACATAGTCTCCGACGATGACATGATGGGCTCTCCTAAGGGAATGTCCATCTATATGGCGACGCTCTATTCCCACATGCCGTTCGAGGACTTCAAGTATATGGCGGCGTGGGGCTTCAATTTCAATGGATGGCTCGGAACCCTGGGGATTGACGGCTGCGGCGAGGCGATGAACCGCGACGATGTCTTTCGCACCTTTCAGGGCGAGGATAACCCGTTCTGGAGCAACGCCTTTGAGCTCATACACGACGCCAACCACCTCATCGAGTCCCTTCCGTCCTACAAGTCGAACTTCACCGATGCGGAATATGATTTCTTCATGGGACAGGGATATTTTGTCCGCGCATACGTGTTCTATCAGATGGCGCGTCGCTTCGGAGGCATTCCGCTCGTGACGCACACGATTGCATATCCCAATTCTTCCGACAAACTTGAGGTTCCCCGCTCTTCCGAGGAGGAGACATGGGACCGGATTTGCGAGGACTTCGACACCGCTGTCTCACTTCTTCCCGCGACTTCGCTCCAGAGCGGTCTGCCGAACAAGTATGCAGCTCTCGCGTTCAAGGCCGAGGCCATGCTCTATGCTGGGTCGGTTGCGAAGTACAACGAGACGGTCACGAGTTCCGGACTCACTGGGGTCGGGAGTAAGACTGGGGTTCGCGTGATGGGATTTTCTAAGGAGACCTACCACGAGGCTTACGTACGCTATTTCTCCGAGGCTTACAAGGCTGCGCGCGAGGTGATGGAGTCGGGGAGATATTCCCTCTACAAGAAAAAATGGGCGGCAGGAGACAAGGAGGCGATGTACCAGAACATGGTGGATATGTTCAGCGACCTTTCGAGTCCGGAGAACATCTTCGTGAAGGAATATCTCTATCCTTCTCTCACCCATGGACTTGATGCATATAGTTCTCCTTTCATCTTCCGCGACCCGCTCTGCTCCGGAAGCTGTCCTTCGCTCGACTTCGTCGAACTTTTTGACGGCTTTGACAGGTATGCCAACGGCACAATCCGCGTCACCGACGGGGATGACAACACCAAGGGGCATTACCTCATGTTCGACTCCACGATGGATTTCTTCAAGAACGCCGAGCCTCGCCTGAGGGCTTATGTGATTCTTCCGGGCGACATGTTCCGCAATCAGGAAATAGAGATAAGGGCCGGGGTCTATACGGGCGGCACGCCGGTGTCCCCGCTATGGAGCGACTACTCATGGAGCCGGGCTACCCTGAATTTCTACCAGAACCTGCCGCAATACACCGGCACGCCCAAGACCCTTTACCTAAGTCCCCGTGCGCAGTCCGGGCAGGAAATCGTGACGCTTGACGACAATACGCAGATGACCGCCGCAGGGGCGAACGGACCTTTCTATGACGTGAAGGACAACGAGGCGAACCTTTCCGGATTCTACCTGAGGAAATACCTCAATCCGGACCCGAACTACATCCGGGGCGAGGGCAAGTCCGCCCAGCCTTTCATCCTGATGCGCTATGCAGACGTTCTTCTAGCGGCGGCCGAGGCGGGAGTGGAGCTTTCAATCGAGGGTGTAGCCTCTCCGGTTGAGGGAGACAATATGCTGGACGTGGCGACCAAGGCAATCAACGACATCCGGGAACGCGCCGGGGCGGACCTTCTGACGGGAGGGCTTTCCGGCGATGAGGCCAGCCGCGACCAGGTGCGCCGCGAGCGCCGTAAGGAGCTGGCGTTCGAGCACAAGTCCAAGTGGGACATCCGCCGCTGGAGGGTGCAGCATGCCGAGGGGCGTGACGGCTTCTGGGGCGAGAAGCGCGATGCGAGCCGCTTCGGGAATGGCGAGAGCTACCGCCTACACGGTCTCTATCCGTTCTACAGCACGGCGGCGAAAAAGTACTTCTTCGACGCCAATTTCCAGATGGCACGCGAGATGGAACTGAAATATACTCCTAAGGACTACTATTTCGAGATTCCGCCTTCGGAGGTGGCGAAGAGCCCAGTCATTGACCAACAACCTAACCGATGAGGGCGCAAAAAGGCGGATTGCTGCGTTACGTGTCTTGCACTCCATCCTTTTATCACCCTCATCCGCTCAGTTTTTATTCGGCGGAATTTGATGAAATTGTTGAAAAACAGTTGAACTGAACTCTTGAAGAACAGCTGAGCGAGGGTGTTGAAGAATATTTGAAATTATTGAAAATTGAAATGATATGTTTAATGTGTTTGATATGAAGAAGTTAGCGTTTGCAGCGCTCGGCGGACTCCTTTTGAGTTCCTGCTCGCTTTTCAAACTTGACAACTACGATGCTCCGGAGGAGACGCTCTACGGCAAGGTCACGGACGTGAAGACCGGAGACCCGGTGCTGACGGACCAAGGCTCAGAGGGCATACGGGTGAGGCTGATTGAGACCAGCTGGGAGGGGAACGTGACCCCTCAGGACTTCAACTGCCGCCCGGACGGAACTTTCCGCAACACAAAACTCTTCGAGGCCGACTACAACATCCGTGTCGATGGGCCGTTCGTGCCGATTGTCCTTGAGGACGACGCCGGGAATGTCGTCAGGAATGCTAGCGTGAACACCCACATCAAGGGCAGCACCGAGGTCAATTTTGAGGTACAGCCGTTCCTGAAGGTGGAATTTGTCGGCTCTCCGACAGTGAGCGCGGGAAAGGTCACTGCGAATGTCAAGGTGACGCGCGCCACCACCCGCGAGGAACTTGCTGCTGCGATGGAGGCGACCAAGACTTGGAAGGATGCCTACGCGAATGTCACTGACATCCAGCTGTTTGTGAGCCGTTCCTCTTCAGTGGGCTACCGTGCCCGCGACACCCGCTGGTCTTCCGAGCTGACCTATACCGGCTCCGCGTTCGAGACCGAGCTCGGCAAGTCGGTGCGGATTCGTTCCAACGGGACAATTCCTTCCGGCCAAAAGGTCTTTATCCGTGCGGCCGCGAGGATTAACTATGACACGCCGGTGGGAAGCGGGACTAGGAGGTGGAACTATTCTGACATCATTGAGGTTGACATTCCTTGATGCCAGAAAAAGCGGATTGCTGCGTTGCTCGTCTTATCAAAATCCTCACAACCAACAGGTTGCTGCGGTTTTGCCTTCACCGTGCGCCTTGCACTCCATCTTTTTCTGGCATCAAGGCGGCTCAGCCGGAGCGGATTGCTGCGTTGCTCGTCTTATCAAAATCCTCACAACCAACAGGTTGCTGCGGTTTTGCCTTCACCGTGCGCCTTGCACTCCATCTTTTATTGTAAATAATCCCGTTTGAATCGTCTTATTATTGTAACTGCATATTTTTAACAGCTTCTCAGATGAAACTGAATTTTCCTAAAATATTCATTACCATGGCGGCGCTGTCCTTTCTCGGGACGGCGTGCGCCGTGTCTCAAGAGCCTGTGGATACCCCTGTGGATTATGTCAGCACGCTGGTCGGCACGCAGTCAAAGCACAGCTTCTCCACCGGCAACACCTATCCTGCAATCGCCCGTCCGTGGGGGATGAACTTCTGGACTCCGATGACAGGTACCATGGGCGACGGTTGGACCTACTGCTACACCGATGACCGGATTCGCGGCTTCAAGCAGACTCATCAGCCGAGCCCGTGGATAAACGACTACGGCCAGTTCGTGATTATGCCGGTGACCAACGGCGAAGTCTTTGACGAGGACGCCCGCGCAAGCTGGTTCTCCCACAAGGCCGAAACCGCGAAACCATACTACTACAGCGTCTATCTCGCCGACCACGATGTCCTCACCGAACTCACCGCGACGGAACGCGCCGCCGCCTTCCGCCTGACCTATCCGGAGAGGGAACGATCCTACATTGTCGTGGATGCATTTGACAATGGTTCATGGACGAAGGTGATTCCGGAAAAGAACATGATTGTGGGCTATACGACGAAAAACTCCGGCGGCGTTCCGGAGAATTTCCGCAACTGGTTTGTCATCGTCTCTGACACACCGTTCGAGAGCGTGGCCACCATCAGCGACGGACGTCATATTTCTCAAGATCCTGAGTCCGAATCTGCGCATTCGGGCGCACTCGTCGGCTTCAGGACAGAACGCGGACAGAAGGTGAATCTTCGCGTTGCCTCTTCGTTCATAAGCCTCGAACAGGCCGAGCGCAACCTTTCCGAACTCGGTGATGGTGACTTCGACCGCATCGCGGCAGAGAGCAAGGCACGCTGGAACGAGGTGCTCGGGCGCATCAGCGTCGAGGACGACAACATCGACAATCTCCGTACCTTCTACTCTTGCCTCTATCGCTCCGTGCTTTTCCCGCGCAACCTTTCCGAGACCGGCGCAGATGGCAACATCGTTCATTACAGCCCCTACAACGGCGAGGTACGTCCCGGGTATATGTTCACCGACACGGGCTTCTGGGACACTTTCCGCTGTCTTTTTCCGCTGCTGAACCTCGTCTGGCCGGACGAGAACGTCAAGATGCAGGAGGGGCTTGTGAACGCATGGCTTGAGAGCGGGTTCCTTCCTGAGTGGGCAAGTCCGGGGCATCGCGGCTGTATGGTCGGGAACAACTCGGCTTCGGTCGTGGCTGACGCATACATCAAGGGCTTGAGGGGCTACGACATCGCGGCTCTGTGGGAGGCCGTGAAGCACGGGGCTAATTCCGTGCATCCTGAGGTCAGTTCGACCGGACGATTGGGTTGGGAGGAATATAACCGTCTGGGATATGTCCCTTGCGATGTCGGAATCAACGAGAGCGCAGCGAGGACATTGGAATATGCCTACGACGACTGGTGCATCTGGACGCTCGGAAAGGCTTTGGGAAAATCAGACGACGAGATAGGGATATATAAGGAAAGGGCTCTGAACTACAGGAATCTCTATCTTCCCGACGCTTCGCTCATGTGCGGACGCCGTGCCGACGGCAGCTTTAGCCTTCCGCTTAATCCTTACAAATGGGGCGGCGACTTCACGGAGGGCAACGCGCTGCAATACACATGGTCCGTTTTCCACGACCCTGCCGGACTTATGGCCCTGATGGGAGGGGAGGAAGCGTTCAATGCGAACCTCGACAATATGTTTAATGTTCCGCCGATTTTCGACGACAGCTACTACGGCTTCACCATCCACGAAATACGCGAGATGCAGGTGATGAACATGGGAAACTACGCCCATGGCAACCAGCCCATCCAGCACATGCTCTACCTCTACGACTGGGGAGGGCAGCCCTGGAAGGCGCAGCGGCGGATACGCGAGGTGATGGACAAGTTCTACACGAGCGCTCCCGACGGCTACTGCGGCGACGAGGACAACGGTCAGACTTCGGCCTGGTATGTGTTCTCGGCGCTCGGGTTCTACCCTGTCTGCCCGGCGACCGACCAGTACGCGATAGGCACTCCGCTCTTCAGCAAGGCCACGATTAGCCTGCCGTCGGGCAACAGGATAGTGATTGACGCGAAGGACAACGGACGGGATAACTTCTATATCAAGTCTTTGAAACTCAACGGAAAGACATATACCAAGACATATTTCACCCACGGCGACCTCATCAGCGGAGCGAAGATTGATTTCACGATGTCCCCGGAACCGGACACTCTCCGCTCGACGGCTCTCTCCGACCGGCCATATTCATTCTCCGACGAAGAGTGAGTGGTTAGGGAATCCGTTCCGGTCGAAATGACAACGGAAGGATGATGTTGCATTGCAAATATATTAAAAACAATAAGTTAAGATGATGAAAAAGGAATTGATGACAACGGCGGCAATTGCCCTCGGCCTCTCACTCGCGGCATCGGCTCAGACATTCGAGTCGCGCCGTCCTGCGGAGGGAGACCGTCTATTCACCTCAGAAAAGATTGAACAGGTCATCGACGAGGTCACCTCGCAGCTGACAAACCCGAAGCTCGCGTGGATGTTCCGCAACTGCTTCCCGAACACGCTCGACACCACGGTTCATTACCGCGATGACAAGGACGGCAATCCGGACACCTTCGTCTATACGGGTGACATCCATGCCATGTGGCTGCGCGATTCCGGCGCCCAGGTCTGGCCTTATGTGCAGTTCGCCGACAGGGACGAGCATCTGCGGAGGATGATTGCCGGGGTCATAAACCGTCAGTTCCTTTCCATTACCATAGACCCTTATGCCAACGCCTTCAACGACGGCCCGACAGGCACCGGCTGGACGACGGACAACACGGCGATGAATCCGAACGACCACGAGCGGAAGTGGGAGATTGACTCGCAGTGCTACCCGATTCGCCTTGCGCACGAGTACTGGAAAGTCACGGGCGACACATCGGTCTTCGGCGACAAATGGATCGGGGGCATGAAGGCGATACTCGCAACTCTGCGTGAACAGCAACGCAAGGAAGGGCACGGCTCATACGTGTTTACGCGCGTGACCGACCGTCCATACGACACCAAGTGCTGTGACGGTCTCGGCAATCCTGTGAAGCCGTGCGGACTCATAGCCTCGGCTTTCCGCCCTTCCGACGACGCGACTGTCTTTGAGTTCCTTGTCCCTTCGAACTTCTTTGCCGTGAGCTCGCTTCGTAAGGCCGCCGAAATCCTCGAGACCGTGAACCGTGACGCCGCGATGGCGGGGGAGTGCCGCGCACTCGCTGACGAGGTGGCGGCCGCGCTTAAGAAAGAGGCGGTTGTCTGCCATCCGAAATTCGGTAATATATATGCCTTCGAGGTCGATGGATTCGGCAACCACTATCTCATGGACGATGCTAATGTTCCGAGCCTTCTCGCGCTTGCCTATCTCGGCGATGTCGCAGGTGACGACCCTGTCTATCGCAATACGCGACGTTTCGTCCTAAGCGACAGCAATCCCTATTTCTTTAAAGGGATCGCAGGGGAGGGCATCGGCGGACCGCACATCGGATATGACATGATCTGGCCGATGAGCATAATGATGAGGGCCTTCACCTCAACGGACGACAATGAAATCCGTAACTGCATCGTGACTCTGCTCAACACCGACGCCGGCACGGGCTTTATGCACGAGTCCTTCCACAAGGACAATCCGGAGCACTTCACCCGCGCATGGTTCGCATGGCAGAACACGCTCTTCGGAGAGTTGATTCTTAAACTCATTCATGACGGGAAGCTCGACCTGCTGAACTCCATAGGGCTTGACTCCGAGGGGAAAGCTGTCGGGCTGTGTCGGAAGCCAGGCGGCGGGAAGCGTGCGGAGACCGTTTCTCCGCATGAGCGCTGCGAAAAGGTTTCATTTAAGGATCAGGGCATCGTTCGCGATGCCTTTTTTTATCGGCCGGATGTTGCATCTGCGGCTTCAGACTCCGGCATTTCGGGGACATTGGAAGGGAGTTCTCTGAATGATGTTTCTGGGAAGGATAGCCAGATGCCTGCACTCTCTTCTGATGGTCTTCCCCTTGTAGTTGTGTTGCACGGCTACGGCGGCAGTGCCCTCGGGGACGGCCTACGGTTCATGGAACTCGCGGACATTCATGGCTTTGCCGTATGCTGGCCGCAGGGAGCTGAGGACGGCACCGGTCACAGCTGCTGGAATGTGGGCTATCCTTTTCAAGCGGGCTACCGCATTGATGACACGGCCTATCTCCACCGTCTCGTGCGGCGTCTTCAGAAAAACTATGGCGTGAGCCGCCGCAATGTCTTCCTCACCGGAATGTCGAACGGCGGAGAGATGTGCTACAAGATGGCCGCCGAGCATCCAGAGACTTTTTCGGCCATCGCCTCCATCGCGGGACTGACGCTCGTCTCCATGAGCACCGACTACCACCATCCCATCCCGTTCATGGAAGTCCACGGCACGGACGACTCCATATCCAATTGGTGTGGTGACCCGGAGAACCTCGGCGGCTGGGGAGCCTATCTCTCCGTACCCGCCGCGCTCTCGCACATCATCTCTGCCAACCGCTGCGTAGGTGAGACCGTCACGGAAATCCCTGCCGAGCACAAGCGTGTCCTCCTCCACCGCTTCTCCGGCGGTCTCCCCGCCTTCCGCAGCGGTCCCTCCGCCGACGTGCTCCTCTACAAGGTCATCGGCGGCGACCACAGTTGGTCCGACCGCTACATCCCCACCTGCGACCTCGTCTGGGATTTCTTCA
>ERZ808252.1399-NODE-1399-length-17735-cov-5.124152_pt1 | contig 17735 bp, 10 predicted proteins | sample MGYA00521242_ERZ808252 | MGnify/ENA primary metagenome ERZ808252 (study PRJEB31516, sample SAMN03275581) | gut metagenome | biome: mammalia-associated habitat; material: feces | host: Papio cynocephalus | place: Kenya | collected 2012-08-07 ...
CCCATCAGTCATCAATCCCGCCATATGAACGATACCGCCGTCACGCTGGACAGATTCGATAAATTCCGCCAATGGAATATTCTTGTCCCATTTTTCCAACTGAAACCGGCGCAAGAATTGATTCACCACACGTCCCGAACCAATGGTGATGTGTCCAACCTCTGAATTACCCATCGTTCCGTACGGCAACCCCACCGCCGCGCCACTGGCGTCCAGACGTGAATGCGGGTATGTTTGCAATAATTTGTTAAAGTACGGCATATTTGCCAACGCGACCGCGTTATGTTCGGTTTCTGGATTTATTCCAACCCCGTCCATAATGCATAAAACAACTGGTTGTGTCATAATTCCTATTCCCTTTACTGATATGATAGTGCAAAAATATAATAACAGTTTTTTGATTGCAAAAGAAGAATAAAAATTGTATAAATTGTCCTAGGAACTATGTCATATACACAGAGAGAAAAGAATATGAGTGGAAGACCTTTTTCCCCAACATCCGTAGACGAGCACATTGGCCAGCGTGTCCAACTGCGCCGTGTAATGATGGGCCTGTCACAAAAAGATTTGGCCAAGATTTGTGGGGTAACATTTCAACAAATTCAAAAATACGAAACCGCGGGGAATCGTATATCCGCGTCGCGCCTGTTTGAACTCAGTACTGCGCTGGAAACACCGGTGTCGTTTTTCTTTCAGGGGCTGCCTGGGAATACGTCAACCGAAATTCGCGGTGGTAAATCCACGGGCCGCGTTGCCGAACAGAAAACCGACGACCCATTGTCCAAGAATGAATCATTGCAACTGATAAACCTGTACTGGCGTCTGCCCGATGACGACAAACGCAAAATGGTTATGAAAATGTTGCGTTCGTTAAACAACATTGATTAAATCAAAAACGAATAACAGATAAATAAAAAACGCCCAAACGGGCGTTTTTTATTTATAAGTACGATTCAGTAACCTTGTATCTGCCATCAATGTTTCGGATAGCCCCCGTACCCGAACCAGACGACGTGCCTGACGAGCCCGACGAACGCGACGAACCATTGCTGGCACTGCCACTGGTTTTTATCGCAATTTTGATTTTCGGCAACACGCGTTTAACAAAACTTTTCAAAATATCGCTGTCATCTTTTTCCAGATAGCAATTACCGGTTTCATAATAACCATTCATTGCGGTGCAACGTTCCTGATACCACACGTCGGTCAGCACACACCCACGCACAGAATCATATGTGGCAACCGGTGTTTCACGCCCCGTGTTATACGCCAAACATGCCGTACGTTCACTGTTTTCAACACAACGCCCAGACAACGCCGCATTACCAGTTGGTTCTTCGGATTTGCCAAACGTTGTGGAATAGAATGCTGTCAACAGTTTGCCATCATCGTCCGCGTCTGTCCAGAACCCATCCAGCGATTCGCATGCGTCTGCCAACTGGTCATCCAATTCTTCCTGAACATCGGAAATCGCTTGGGTTACTTGCTGTTTTACACGATCCGGTAATTCAGAAAACTGGGTACTGTCTTTGGTTGGGTCTTTGCAATTCTGCAATGCATAATTTTCAATAACACTGCGCAACTGTGCCTGACCATAGCGACGGCAATTCCATGGATACCCCTGATCACCGGTCGACGGTGTGCACAACTGTTTTACATAGTTATCAATCGCGGTGGCGCACCCTTCGGCAACACGGACGGTATCAACGTTATCAACAAACGCCAACAATGATTTAATACCACAAGACGCCGCATCACTGGTCAATTTACCATTACCATCAAATTGGCAACTCGTGTTATTACCGTACAGTGCCGCACACGCTGTAACCTTGTCCTGACACATGGCCTTGGCCGCATATGCACTGACCGCGCCCGCCGCCGATGCGGTTGTCGTATCAAAATCTTTTAATGCATTTGTTTGTGTGTCATAGCAATCCGCCATCGTGCTGACACAAGACATTTTGACTTCTTCAATCTTGGCCGATTGCGCCTGTGCAATTTCAATCAACGCACTGCGCTTAAATTCTTGCCATACGGTGGTAGAAATATCACGACACGAATCCAATGCAGTTGTCGCAAACATCTTGCGTGTTTCCAAGAAACTGTTGAATTTACCGTTCTGACTCAATACATCGGTGTTGCCATTTGCACCATCCAATGTAATCAGATTTTCCAATTCAAACAAGCGTGGACTGTAAATCGGCTCGCCCGTATTCGCATCAACATACGCCCCTGTATAATCCAAGCATTTTTTATAATTCGCACCACACGCCGTATCAGCGGTAATTGCACTTTTTACCTTGGCAATACATTCGTTCACATCCGCGCTGTTGTGACTGCGATATTCTTCCAGACGGGCATCACGCAAATATTTTTCCGCGGTGCGCACGGTCTGCTTAATCGTTTCGCGCTGGGAATTTACTTTCTTTTCGTACGCATTGCAATCTTGGGAAATCAAGATATTATACGAACTCTTGGCCATGGTCATAACGGCGTTGTTTTCGCACGCATCATTCATCAACGACAAACATTGCTTTTGCGCCTGTGTGTATAATGCCTGACCCTCTAACTGGGACAAATCAGTACCAGACGAAGAACTGAATATAGACGACGCGTCGCCGCCACTCCAAATATCGTCCATATCGGTCGAGAAATCTAAATCCAGCACGCCCAATGATGTGCTGTTGCTGCTGGCGGACACTTTGCGTTTACCAGACAACAAATCACCAATTTCAGACAACATTGCCGCCGCGCCACTAGTGTCGTTTTTGATTGCACGTTCCCCCTCGGTCGCGGTGTACATCGCATTGACCTCGGCCGCGGTCTTGTCCACAGCGTTCAAATTATTGTTTTCAAATTGTGCCAACAGATTTTTGGCTTCGTCCAATGCCGCCTCTGTGTCACGAAATTCTGTAAACTTTGAACTGCAAAAACAGCGACGATATGTATCGTTCGCCTTGGCACAGAATTGATCCATACATGTCGAATACGCCTCGCGACAGGTGGCATACCCACCACCAATTTTCGATACGTCATCAAATACCGCCGTTGCACGTGCAACCGCCGCGCGTGACGCATTTACGGTTGTCGCACTGCGCGCACTGGTGGTCGTTGGGGCATACGCCGCACGCATTGCACCCATAACACCCGTACGTGCAACAGCACCGCTGCGCGACGCGCCGACCGGTGTTACCGCCGTGCGGGCATTGCGTGATGATACGGTGTTTGTTGTTGTGGCCGTGCGTGCCGATGTTGTTGTTCTGCGCTGTGCAGCTGTGGCCGTGCGGGACACGGTCGCGTTATCTGCATTACGATTTGTATTACGTGACGTCGACGTATCACGCCCAGATGATGCAACGCCAGACGTCGCACGCGGATTAGGCATCTGTTCCGCCGACACATTTCCAGCAGAAACAGCGACCATAATCGCCATAAAACATTTGATTAAATTCGACGTGCGCATTGCCAATTTTTACTCTCTCTTGAACGTATTATATCATTTTTCAGACATGTGAATCAATACCGAATTTATTCGATACAGCAGTTCACCGCATTCTTGACCCAATCACCCAATTTGCGAACGGTTGATTTGTCTGCTTTGCCCGCCGCGCCTTTGGTAACGGCTTTTTCATCATTCTGTTTCAATTTGCATTGGGTCATTGCGTGTTCATACACCGCCGGTGCAGTTTGCTTTACACCCGTCAGGTCAATCAGGTTCATATTAATACCCCAGAACAATGAATACAGTTCATATGATTTATCAAACAGGTTATACGCATCTGCGGTATTACCCGCACCCAGTGCCTTGGTTCCAACCTCCATCAAACGCATAGATGCCGCCAACAGGTGTTTGGAAATGCACCATACTTCGCCATCTTCGGCAGACGACGGTTTTACAATGCGTTTCATCAGTTCTTTGCGCATTTCACGAACCGTGTTTATCATATCATAGAAACCGGTCTTGTGCGTTTTTGCACCACTGAAAAAGAAGTGTTCTTCCAGCGACACCAAATTCATCAACGCAATCGACAAATCCTGATCAGACGATAAATCCAGTGGATTCACCTTCTTAGATTGGTCAACTTTTTTAACCATTTCATCCAATGTCATTTTCTTGGATTCACGTTTCATGTTTTATTCTCCTTGCCTTTTTTATTTCTACATGCATACAACCATCGCCCAGCTGGCCAGTGCCAGTGCAACAATGGGTAAAACAACCTTTTCAAATGGGAAATGTGCGTGACCGCCATTGCGTGCCTTCATAAAATCGTACAATTTTTCCACCAAAATGAACAAGATTGCACCGCAAATCGTGCCGAACAGTACAGGATCCATAACAAACGTACCGCAAATCATCTGGGGATTATATTTCACACGCCCCAAATATACGAACCCAATCATCGCCACCGACAACACAATCAACATAGGATTGCGACCGCGCCAATTCCATCCGCGCTTGTCACAGAACTTGATTGCCCAGTACCCCAGCAATGCCAGCAACGCACCCGCCCACAGGCCAACAACGCTGTCTGGCACGCCCATATGACGTGCAATTTCCAGCGACGCACCAATCGCGATTGTGCACACCGGACATGCGGGATTCGCCAATGCCGACGCCGGCGCAGTTGCCAACAACAATGCCAATAACTTTTTCATTTAATTTACCTTTCCTTGTTTATCAACGATAATTCTACAAAAAACGCACAGGGCGGGTCAATATGATTTTACGACCGCACGCATGTGCGCACTGCGTGCACGCGAATTGTTTTCCAGTTCCGCGTCCGTTGGTGTTTTGGTGGGCATTGCCGCAAATTTTGGTTCTGCAACCACCGGCATATGCGGGTCACCCAACGGCGACGTCCACGTGCGAAATGTGCTTTTGACAATTCTGTCTTCCAGTGAATGAAACGTCACACATACGCATTTGCCGCCAATATTCAACAAGTCCGGCACGGCACGCAGGGCGCGTTCCAATTCGCCCATTTCGTCATTTACCGCAATGCGCAACGCCTGAAACACGGGCGCAACATCACGCGGATTATGAACCAAATCACGCAATTCAAATGTCGTTTTTGGTGCGGCACGTTTTATCGCGTTTGCAATTATGCCCGCCTTTTTCACATCGCCATATTCACGCAGCACGCGCGCCAAATCGGTCACCGACGCATTTTGAATAAATTCGGCCGCCGTTGCGCCAGACACCGACATACGCATATCCAGTGGCGCATCCGCCCGAAAAGAAAACCCGCGTGACGCAATGTCAATCTGCATTGATGAAATACCCAAATCAAACACGATTGCATCAAATTTTTCATTCAATTCCGCCATCGCCGAAAAGGGGCGCGCAATAAATGTAAATCTGTCGCCAAATTCCGCACGCAACGCGTTCGCATCCGCAACAACATTCGGATCACGATCAAACGCAACAACCGACGCCCCCGCATTCAAAAAAGCGCGCGAATAACCGCCCGCACCCAACGTCGCATCAATAACGCGCGCGCCACGCACATCGCCCAACGCGTCCATCACCGCGCCCAATAACACAGGAATATGCTTTGTTGCCGTCATTCTATTTCAACCTTTATCCCCAATGCGATTAAATCCTTGGCCGTGGTTGCGCCCAATTCAACGCCCGTTGGCAGTGCAATAGACGCCGTTTTGTCCGCCCCGTGCAGGTTCAAGATTACGCGAGTATTACCATGCGGCAACGAAATCAATGCCTTTTTAACCGCGGGCAAGACGTCTTTGTTATAAATTTCCAACGTCAATTTGCGCGCCACACGCGCCACCCACTGCGTCAGCGGTGTAATAGAATCCACAAATATCGACACACGATCATCGCGTGCGGATGTTTTCCCAGAAATCAACACTACGTTTTCGGTGGACAGCGTCTGGGCAAATGTCGCCGCCGCGTCCCCAAACGCCACCGCGTCAATGTTACCAAAACTGTCGGACGCATTGATTGTAATCATTTCCTTGCCGGTCTTGGTACGCCGACGCGAGAACGAATTTACATTTGCCGCAACCTGAACCGGCTTGCGATCGCCCAGTTCCATCAATGACGCACTGGTCGCCAATTTGGCACGCTGAATCAGATGCTTGAACTGATCCAACGGGTGCGCAGATATATAGAAACCCAACGCCGCCAATTCATTTTCCAAACGCTGGCCAAATGTCCATGGCGCAACCCGCGTCAGATTCTTGGACAATCTGTCTTCGACAACGTCATCTTCGACCGTGTTTGCGAACAGCGACAATGAATTTGCACCATCTTTGGATTTCGATGCGTACGACAAAATCGCATCAGCATTGATGAATATGGCCGCACGATTTGGCTGTAACGAATCCAGCACGCCAACGCGGGCGAATGCCTCCAAAATACGTTTGTTCATAATCGGCGCACAACGCTTTGCAAAATCGGTCAGGTTCTTGAATTTGCCATGCGCATTACGTTCCGCAACAATCGCGTCTGTTGCCGCCGTACCCACGCCTTTGATTGCCGCCAATCCATAAATAATCTTGCCATCACACACCGTGAACAGCGATTCACTGATATTGATATCAGGCGGCACAATTTGAATGTTAAAGTTCGCCTTGGCATCATCAACAAACAACGCCAACTGGTCGGTATCGTTCAGATTACTGGACATTGACGCCGCCAGAAATTCTGGTGTAAAGTTCGCCTTCAAATACGCGCACTGGTTTGCAACGATAGAATAGGCGATAGCGTGCGATTTATTAAACGCGTATTTTGCAAATTCCTTGAACTTTTCCCACAGGTCTTTGGCCTGTTCACGATTCAAGGTTTGCTCTTTTTCGCAGCCGTCCATGAACTTTACTTCCAACTGCGCCAGCAAGTCCAACTTCTTTTTACCCATGGCCTTGCGCACGGTATCGGACTGACCGCGGGTAAATCCAGCCAACGCGCGCGTCAGCATCATAACCTGTTCCTGATAAACGATAATACCATACGTTTCTTTCAGAATTGGTTCGGCCTTTGGATGAACGTATTCAATCGCTTCTTCGCCATGCATACGGGCGATAAATTGTGGAATAAACGCAATAGGCCCCGGACGATTCAATGCATTCAACGCCGAAATTTCCAAGAAACTGGTCGGACGCATTTTGCGCAATGTCTGTTGCACAAACGGGGCATCGAATTGGAATATACCTTCGGTATGACCACGTTGCCACAATGCCATTGTCTTTGCGTCGTCAACCGGAATTTTGTCCAAATCAATATTGATGCCGCGCGTTTGCTGAATCAGGCGCACCGCATATTTTAACACAACCAGTGTTTCCAATCCCAAAAAGTCAAATTTAATCAACCCCGCCGATTCCAGATAGTGCCCGTCAAATTGGCACGATGGCAACGGGTTGGCAGGATCGCGATATACCGGCGCAATCTTGGTCGTAGGGCGGTCACCAATAACAACGCCGCACGCATGTTGCCCCAGATTTCGAATTGAACCCTCTAATTCCTCGGCAATGGACACAACCTTGTTCATGTCTTCGTCGGTCGCCAAAACATGCTGAATTTCTGACGATGCATCAACCGCATCTTTTAATTTCTTGGCATCTTGGGGAATCAGTTTCGACAGACGGTCTGATTTAGAGTACGGAATCCCATACACACGCCCAATATCGCGAATCGCGCCGCGGGCCTGCAAACTGCCGAACGTGATAATACGACACACCGAATCATGACCGTATTTATCGCAAATATACGCCAACACGCGTTCAATACCCGTCGGTTCAAAGTCCACGTCGAAATCGGGCATGGAAATACGATCTGGGTTCAAGAAACGTTCAAACAGCAATCCATACTTTAACGGATTTACGTGGGTAATACCCAACGCCCACGCCACAATAGACCCCGCACCCGAACCACGCCCTGGGCCGGTTAAAACATCATTTTTACGACACCAATCGATATAGTCCGCAACAATCAGGAAATATCCTGGGAATCCCATATTGATAATAACGTCCAGTTCAAATTCCGCCTGTTCGTAATATGGCTTGGTATCTGTAATCCCTTGTTCACGCATGCGCGCCGCCAATCCCGACATAGTATGTTCGCGCAGCATCTGGCATTCGTTTTCCAAATCATCACCAAAACGTGGCAACAACGGCTTTTCATGGACGTTCACCATAAATCCACACCGACGTGCGATTTCAACCGTGTTCTCGCATGCCTCTGGCAAATCGGAAAACAGTTCCCACATTTCGTCTGGCGATTTGAAATATTGTTCCGATGATTTGCGCGGACGGTCGGGGTCAATAACCTTGGTCTGTCCCAGAACACAGGACAGGGCATCTTCGGCCTCGTAATCCGATGCGGCGGCGCACACAACATCATTGGTCGCAACAATCGGAATATTTAATTCGCGCGCAATGTTCAAAAATTCTGATTCTGTTTTAATTTCGTCCGCCAATCCATGACGCTGAATTTCCATATAGAATCGGTCGCCAAAAATCTGTTGGAATTGTTCGGCATACGCACGTGCCTGTGAATTTTGATTGTTCAAAATCGCCATACCAATCGGCCCATGATGCGCCCCCGACAGACAGATAACCCCATCGGAATGCGACGCCAATTCATCAAACGTGATATACGGCCCCAAATGATGGTTATCACCACGCATGTACATAATACGGCTGAGTTCACACAGGTTCAGATACCCACCGTGATTTTGCGCCAATAAAACAATCTGGGACAATGATGATTCGCGCAAGATTTTCGGGTCAACCGTATGGTGATTTAACGATATTTCAACCCCAATAATCGGTTGCACTTTTTTTGCCGGCATAACATCAGAAAATTCGGCACAGCCCGACATCAAATTCGTATCCGTCAACGCACACGCGGGCATACCGGCGGCAATACACAGTGCGGGCAATTCCTTGACCTGAATAGTCCCAGTTCCAACCGACAAACGGGTATGCGTATGAAGATGAACGAATTGTTTTTCCATGCCGCCACAATAGCAAAAATTGCCCCCACGCCGCAACCAGATATTTATCAAAATGCAGATTTTTTTATTGACAGGAAATTCCAAGCATCATGACCGTACGCACCACATCAATATTATTTAATATCGCACGCAGTGCGCACAAAATTTGAACTCTGAACTTTGATATTTGAACTTTGAAAAAACGGGGCAAATGCCCCGTTTTTTTAATGCAACTTGCCACAGCAATGCTTGTACTTTAACCCAGAACCACACGGGCAGGGCGCATTACGACGCGCCTCCATACCGGCTGCCTGATTCAGTTCCGCGTCATGCTGGGCGCGCTGTTGTTCGGTCGCATCAACGTCCGCACGGGTCAATTCCATGCGTGATATATACGACACAGACATCAGTTTGAAATTGTTGATTGTGTTCTTGAACAATTCCAACGCTTCGCGCTTGTATTCATACAACGGATTTTTCTGGGCGTACCCTCGCAGGCCAATCGCCGTCTGCAAATAATCCATCTGTTGCAAGTGGCGTTTCCACACCGCATCCAATGCACCCAACATCATCTGGCGTGACGCCATCTGCATCAATTCTGGGCCATACTTTTGCGCCTGTGCATCATATCGGCGCATTGCCAATGAATGCAAGATATCATACGCCGTGCGTTCTGTGATGTTTTCGTCGGCCTTCCACTTTTCAATATCGGTGATATCCAACGCGAACGCGCGCAACATTGCGTCGTGAATGCCGGCGGTATTCCAATCCATCGGATGGGATTTTTCTGGAATATTATTTTCACAGATAATTTCCACCACATCGCCAATCATTTCACGCGCCAACGGTGCTAAATCTTCGCTGGTCATCAGGTCATCACGCTGTTTGTACACAACGCCACGTTGTTCGTTCATAACGTTGTCGTATTTCAACAGTTCTTTACGTGCCTCAAAATATCTGGCCTCGACACGCTTTTGCGCCTTTTCCAACGCCTTGGTAATCCATGGATGGGTGATTGCCTCGCCCGTCTTTAACCCCAGCGTGGTCAACATACCATTCAAACGCGCCGCGCCAAATATACGCATCAAATCGTCATCCAATGCCAAGAAGAACTTGGAATCCCCTGGGTCACCCTGACGACCGCTGCGCCCGCGCAACTGGTTATCAATACGACGCGATTCATGACGTTCCGTACCAATTACGTACAGACCACCCGCGTCCAAAACCAACTTTTTGTTTTTCTCGATACGGTCATAGATTTCTTTTTTCTTTTCTTCGAAATCAGGCGCACTCGCATCCAGTTCCGCAATCAAATCTTCGGCATTACCACCCAGTTTAATATCAGTTCCACGACCCGCCATATTCGTTGCGATGGTAACCGCCCCTGGGGCACCGGCCTGTGCAACAATCTTGGCCTCGGATTCATGATGTTTTGCATTCAGAACCGCTGGATTGATGCCCAATTTCTTGCGCACAATCGCCGCCAATTCTTCGGATTTTTCAATCGACACTGTACCAACCAAGACCGGTTGCTGGCGTGCCATACAATCCTGAATCTGTTTGATAATCGCAGCGTACTTTTCTTCCTTGTTGCGATAGATTTCATCGTGATGATCAATACGCGCAACTGGACGATTTGTCGGAATAGACACCACGCGCAATTTATAGATTTCTTCAAATTCAGCGGCCTCGGTCATCGCAGTACCGGTCATACCCGCCAATGTTTCGTACAAACGGAACAAGTTCTGGTATGAAATACTGGACACCGTCTGGTTTTCCGGCTGAACCTGAACGTGTTCTTTGGCCTCTATCGCCTGATGCAAACCTTTGCCAAAACGACGGCCCGTCATAACACGACCGGTAAATTCATCAACAATCAAGATTTCACCATCACGCACGACATAGTTCACGTTTTTCTGGTACAAATGGTGCGCCAACAACGATTGCTGAATGTGCATTACCAACGCCGCATTCTCGGACGCATACAGGTTGTCGCCCACCAACAGACCCGCGTCCTTTAACATACGCGTAATCGTGTCAACCCCAGATTCCGTCAGGGTTACATGGCGGTCTTTTTCATCTTTCTTGTAATCAGACGGACTCAGTTGTGCAACCACCGCATCAACCTGTGCGTACAGTTCACTGGTATCTTCGGCTGGGCCTGAAATAATCAACGGGGTGCGCGCTTCGTCAATCAAGATGCTGTCCACTTCGTCGACAATGGCAAAGAACAACGGGCGCAAAACCTGTTGTGCCTTGGAAAATTTCATATTGTCGCGCAGATAATCAAAACCCAATTCAGAATTGGTCACATACGTAATATCGCACGCATAGGCCGCACGACGTTCATCATCGGTCATATCGTGCTGAATTGTCCCAATGGTCAGACCCAAGAAACGATATACCTGACCCATCCACGCCGCGTCACGTGACGCCAGATAATCATTGACCGTAATCAGGTGCGCCCCCTTGCCATACAATGCCTTCAAGAACAACGCCAACGTCGCAACCAGTGTTTTACCTTCACCGGTTTTCATTTCGGCAATCTGACCACCGGTCAGAACCATACCACCAATCATCTGGACGTTAAAGTGGCGCAGGCCAATCGTACGAACCGATGCCTCGCGTACCAACGCGAACGCATCAGGCAATATGTTCTTTTCCTTTTCACCGTTTTGCAGACGCTTGCGCAATTCCTGTGTTTGTTCGCGCAACTGGTCATCGGTCATGGCGTGATATTTCGGCTCTAAATCATTTATCAACGATACCGTTTTGTCATACGATTTTACCAAGCGGTCGTTGGCAGAACCCAATACTTTTGTGATAATATTTTTTAACATAACTTTTCCTTGTCTTTTTCCCCAATTTTATAGCAATTTTGTACCTTGCGGTCAAGATACTTTATGATATAATGCGGTAAAGAAAACAAAACAAGTGGCAGTGGTAATTTTTTCCTAAAATTACCGGATTTGGGGGGATTTTTATATGCGCGAACCAGTACAGAATTTGAATACATCTGATATTACCAGCGACGTTTTTGTCGTTGCACCAACACAAATTGAATATATCGCCCAGATTTTCGCCGACAGCGTGGCTGACGCCATGAATATGCGCACATTTGCGCCAAAAATTCGTCAAATTGCGTCCCAGTCATTGCGCACGGCATTGTCTGCGGCCCGCCACGCCGGCGAGAAACGCTGATTTCCCGTGACTCTGCTAGCACTTTTGTCATTGCGAGCGCAGCGTGGCAATCCAGTCAGTAAAGCCGCGCCAAATGGCGCACTCTTATTGTCATTCCTGCTCTGGCCCCCGCAAAATCGCAAGATTTTGTGGGTGGGCAAAGGCAGGAATAGGGACTAAACAGTGCGAACACAGTGAGTCAAATAAAAGACCACCCCGTCGCATTCGCGCCACCCCTCCACGAAATCACCCACAAAATTTATCAATTTTGCGGGGCCCGATGGAGGGGAACTAACCGCGTTCTAAAAACTCTGTCATTCCGGTGCTTGACACCGGAATCTAGGTAATTGAAATCGCGCCGAATGGCGCACTTTTTTATTTACTGGATTGCTTCACTACGTTCGCAATGACAAGAGTGCTAGTAGTGCGTGTATAAAATACGTAGTCCGCAGGTGACACACGTGCCAGAAACTCTGTCATTGCGAGCGTAGCGCGGCAATCCAGTCAATAATGTTGCGCGCAGCAATGGATGCCGGCCTGCGCTGGCATGACGTCAAAAAAACTTTATTACTCACTACTAAAACCGCACTACGCTACGCTTGACAAACTGTCTTTTAGTCCTATAATCGTAAAAAAATACAGGACACAAAATGGCAAAAAATTTAACAGACGCAGAAATGCAGCAATTATTCGGCGCGAACCATTCGGGCCTGATTTATTACAACTATGATTTAGAATGCTGGAACACAAACACATTGAACAACACCGGCATCCCCCAGCAACACAGCGACACCGTTCGCGCACAGGTCTTGCACCAAAACACAACCATTTACCCTGGGATTCGCATGAAGAACTGCGACTTGGCGGCCGTTGCGGTTATGCAGACAGAACCATACTTCTTGCCTGAAATTGGTCGTTCAATCCAGAACCCAACGTACATACGCGATGGCAAAACGATTGTCGGCACATTGGTATGGCGCAACCGCTCAACCGGCGAATTACATTTGCCCAGCATCGGTTGGCTGGTGTCTGGCAGTTTCAAGTTCCCAGCAACCGCGGTTCAAGAATCCGCAAATTCATTCTTGTTGTTGGCAATTCAACGCCTGCGCGACATGTGCAAATAATACCAACGCCACCGCTGTGGCGTTTTTTATTCCCCCGCCAGCGGGGAGAAATAAAAGAATCTGTCATTCCGGTGCTTGACACCGGAATCTAGGTCATTGACTTGCGCCAAATGGCGCACTTTTTTTATTTACTGGATTGCTTCGTCATTTCATTCCTCGCAATGACAAGGGTGCTAGTAGTACATGTATAAAATACGTAGTCCGCAGGTGGCACACGTGCCAGAAACTCTGTCATTGCGAGCGTAGCGACGCGTGGCAATCCAGTCAATAATGTTGCGCGAGCGCACATATGTAAAAAATCTATGCTCTGAAAAAACGGGGCGAATGCCCCGTTTTTTACATGCTGTCATCGTGAACCGAGTATGTGGTTGATCCACTCTTTAACCGCAACTTGCCTTTGCCTGTGCCGGCGGTCATGTTGCCATAGTACGTGGTATCACCAATCTTGACATTCAGCGACGGTGTGGTCTTTTTGCCACTGCGCAGATACAACTTGTCATCGCCAAAGTGCAGGATTCGTCCGCAATCCGTCACTTCGTCCGCACCCGCACCATAACCAATCGTGGTCAGTCCGGTCGGGCATTGACTGCGCGTCAGGACATCTGCCGCCGAGTAATAACCCGCACCCACGCCGACGCAAGTATCACTCAGTAACCCTGCACGTGTGTTATTCCACACATAACCATTGGACAGGGTGGACGCATAGTAACCCGCATTGCACTTCAAGTTATCCTGATGTACATAGCAGCGTTTACCACCACCATTACCATAGTCACCGTCCGTGCCCAAATAGCACCCGTGCCACGTCAGCGAACCATTGCTCAGTGTACCCGACATAGTCACATAACAGCCGCCACTGATTGTATGATCGCCGTCTTTGCCATTGTTCCAGTAGCCATATGACTTCACCGCAGATGCATATGTCTTGGCCGTTGGGCACGCCGTGCACGATGCCTGACCGGTGCTGGCCGCATAGGTTGCGCCCGTGCACGCTGCGCATGCCGACGTGTTACCGTATGTCACACTGTGTGCGGCCTTGGCATAGCCGGCGTCACATGTGCCACTGGCTGTGGATTCCTTGGCAACCTTTACAAACTTGCCGCCTGCAACGTTCATGGTGCACTGTGCCTCTTTGGTTGTCGACACTGTCGCCACCAAGTCGCGATAGCCCGCCGGACACTGTGTACGTCCACCCGTGGTCAGACGTGACCCATACGCACCCGAATACACATTCGTACCACCTGGGCAATAGTAACCTGTGCCGGCACAGTTCACCTGACCCGCGCCAACCGTCGCGACATATTTACCCGCCGCGGTTGTGACATAGCAGTCCAGATTACTGTTCGAGCTGGCCGCCGATGATGGATATGTTGTCGGGCATGTGTTACGTCCACCGGTTGAGCCATAGGCAACCTTTACATTACCCGGACACCAACCACCGGCCGTACATGCACTTTCCGCCGCGCCCGCCGCCGCAACAAAGTTTTGTCCGGTTGTCGTCAGATAGCATGCCGCGGTTGAATTTGCCGCCGCGCCACCATCAGATGTCGCATACTTGCCATTCCCCAACGCGCTGCACAATTCCAGACCGAACTTTTCAACCTGAACCGTCGCCTGATTGCTGGAATTACACTCGACCTTGTCTTTCCCTGGGCAATACGCGTTCTTGTCGCACTCTACGGCCTTGCCATAGTATGCATATGTCCCGCAACCCGTCGCCGTGGTCAGGTAATACCCCGGATTCGCCTTGAACCACAAAACACTGCCCTGAACATCGTATTTCTGTGTTGTGGCATTGTATGTCAGATAGTCATACAAACTGCCGCGCGTACCATTATACGTATTCAGCACTTGACACTGTGTAACAGCTGCACGACCCGCAGATGTGCTCAGAGACGTACCGGCAATACTGCTGGCGTAATATTCCGCTGGTATTGTCGCACGCTTGTGATCCGCCGCGGTTGGGCATGCGTTTTGACTGTTTGTATCCCCGTACGCAACCGTTGCAGATGGGCAATAATGATTTGCCTCGCACTGCGTCTGCTTTTCATCCTTGGCGGTCTTGATATAGTAACCACCTGTGGTTTTTACCTGACACTGTTCAATCTTGCTCTTGGCCGCATCTGTGTTGCTGGTATAGATACTTGGGCACGCGGTGCATGATGTTGCCGTACCACCACCATAGTATGTTGCACCCGTACACGCCGAACATGCCGTACCATTGACATAGTAACCCGCATTTGAACTCAACGCGCTGTTGACCGCGGACGCGCCCCATGTTGTCGCGCCGTTGGACGCCGCCACCTGTTTCAGGTTACCACCCGCACAGTTCGTCGGTGTCGGGCTGGTCTGGACGCAACTGGTGTGCGATTTCCAACCTGTGCCGGTTGAATCCGCCTTGGCCCAACCACTGGTCAGTGCAGGGCACGCCGTGCACGATGACATACCGGTGCTGGCCGCATATGTCCAGTTCGCACATGTTGTTGGCGCGGTTGCCGATGCCGCACAGGACGAACCCGCTGGGCAAATCGTGCAAGATGTCGCCGTCGTGCTGGCATAATAACCGGCCTTGGACTTTAACGTGCTCAGCAACGATATTGTGCTGCTGTATGCCGTCGCGCTGGACGCCGCACGTTTCACAGACCCACTGGCGCAATTCGCCGGTGTCTGGTATTCATAACACGCCGTGTATGCGGTGCTGCCGGCTGGGGACATTGCCGTCCACCCAGAATCCGCCGTTGGGCAAGCCGAACATGACGTTGCCGTGCCACCCGCGCTGTACTTTGCCGTGCCACACTGGCTGCATGTTGCCGCCGCGGTGTTGTTGCCGCTGATGATGTAACCACCATTTGCGGTCACGCCGTATGTTGTTGCAGGCCATGCTGTGCCACTGTATGTGACCGTGTTCGTTGTAACGGTCTTGCACCCCGTGATGGTCTTGTTCGGCGCAGTGTACTTACACGCCGTATTCGCTGACGCACCCGCCGCAGATGTGTATGTACCACCAGATACAGATACACCCGTCAAACTGCTGCACAATGTGCGCCCCCCCGTGGATTCATAGTTCACTTTTGTGCCACCTGCGCACCAACCGCCCGCAGTACAGGTACTTTCTGCGGCCTTAGCAGCGGCCACGAACTTGCCCGCCGTCGTGGTCAGGTAACACGCCGTTGCCGCGCCTGATTTCGCTGGACTGCTGTTATACCCGTTGCCCAAACTGCTGCACGCGTATTTACCCATTTCGTCATTATGTGTTCCGGTCGAGCACAATGGCATTGACGAATACCCAGGACAGTAACTGTTCGCCGGACATTCCGCAACGTTGTGATACAACATACGATTTGTTGACGTGTTGCAGTATGTATCAGAATACTTGTCGACCAAATACCAACCTTTATTTACCAAGGTATAATACTTGCCGCCACCGACATCATATTTACCCGTTGTTGCGTTATAACCAACACTTTCAACCGAGAAATTACCCGCATCGTTTTTGAACGAGTAGTTCGCACTGCACGACGTTATCGCGCCCAAGCCCGTTGACCAACCCTGATTATTGATTGACAACAATGTTGGGTTCAGATAATCCGTCGGATACGTTGTACGTGCGGTTGTTGAATCAGCCGTCGGACACGCCGTTGGCGAATTTGTCGCACCATATTTAACAGACGCCGATGGACAGTAATTCTTGGCAGGGCACTTGGTCTGCTCGGTGTCCTTGGCCGCGGCGATATATTTACCCGCCGTTGTCTGAACCGCACATTCTGATTCCTGCGTTGCCGCCGCACCATTTACATAGATGCTTGGGCACTTGGTACGCGCCAGCGTTGCATTCTGGGCAACGGATGTTGATGCCGCGGTACGGCCATAGTAACCCGTACCAACCGTTACGCACGCCGTGCCAGCCGTCGCAACATACTGCGTACCCGAACAAGTTGTCTTGCACGATGCAACGCCCGCATGTGATGCCGCGGTTGTGCCGCTGTTGGTGTACCCGTTTGCCGTCGCGCACGCCGTGCACGCCGCCGCCCCAGCATCAGAATAAGTGCTTGTTGCACAGACACTACAACTTGACGTGCTGCCATAGTTCACGGTATGCGCCGCCTTGAACGTACCCGCTTCGCACTGCGTTGCACTGCTGGCATTTGCCTTTGCAATAACCTGACCAGACAGAGAGTTAGTACGGCACGCCGACATACCACCAGTGTTACCATTATCAGAATTTGGATACATACCACTGGCCAGTCCACTGCACGCCGTGCACGACGTACCACTAACGTAATACCCCGACTTTGCGGTTACGGCCGCAACTGTCTTTGTACAATTCGCATTATTGGTGCTGCAACCACTCTTGATTGTTCCATCGCCATTACCAGTGCTGTTCGAATACGCGACGTATGAACATGCTGGCAACGAACAGGCATTCCATGACGACACACTGTTGCAGTTCGTCGGGACAGTACCATTGACCTGTGAA